>OLRK01000002.1_pt1 | contig 303526 bp, 270 predicted proteins | sample 1672911 | NCBI WGS metagenome assembly OLRK01 (sample SAMEA3136736, study PRJEB25190) | human gut metagenome | biome: human gut; feature: human-associated habitat; material: faeces | place: Austria | collected 2013
ATTTGAAAACAAGAACCTCGCTTAGGCCTGTGTCCATATTACGTGGGTAGGATCAGCACACTAAATTTGGCCACCTGATGAAAGGTGATATTCTCACCACAACACAAAACAGGTGACTTAATGAACAAGAAAACCAAACGAACCTTCACCCCTGAGTTCAGGCTGGAATGTGCACAGCTGATTGTTGATAAGGGCTACTCATATCGACAGGCCAGTGAAGCGATGAATGTCGGTTCAACCACGCTTGAGAGCTGGGTACGCCAGCTCAGGCGAGAGCGCCAGGGTATTACGCCCTCTGCCACACCCATTACTCCAGACCAGCAACGTATCCGCGAGCTGGAAAAGCAAGTTCGCCGTCTGGAGGAACAAAATACGATATTAAAAAAGGCTACCGCGCTCTTAATGTCCGACTCGCTGAACGGTTCACGATAGCCGCCAGACTAAGTGACAGCCACACGGTTGTCAGCCTGTGTTCTGCTCTGGAAATACACCGCAGCAGTTACCGGTACTGGCGAAAACGACGCGATACGGTTAATCCGGCACGAGTCAGGTTGTGCAGCGAAATACGCCGGGCGTGGAACCAAAGTCGGGGCTCTGCGGGCGCGCGCACTCTGGCTGAAATGCTGACTCAAAACGGCGTCCCGATGAGCCGTTACCGTGCCGGACGTCTGATGAAATATCTGAACCTGAGCAGTTGTCAGCCCGGAAAACATCAGTATAAAAATGCCCGTCAGGAGCATACCAGCCTGCCGAATCTGCTTGAGCGTCAGTTCGCAGTACCGGAGCCAGACCGGGTATGGTGTGGAGATATTACGTATCTCTGGGCAGGAAATCGCTGGTGCTATCTGGCGGTTGTTATGGATCTTTTTGCCCGCAGGGTTATCGGCTGGAGTCTGTCAGCGCATGCCGATACCGCACTGATAAGCAGTGCCCTGCGGATGACCTATGAGACGCGTGGCCAACCCCGGGATGTCGTGTTCCATAGCGACCAGGGAAGCCAGTATACAGGCCTTAAATATCAACAACTTCTCTGGCGTTGCAGAATAAATCAAAGCGTCAGTCGGCGGGGAAACTGCTGGGATAACAGCCCCATGGAACGCTTCTTCCGCAGTCTGAAAACAGAATGGGTGCCAACGAATGGTTACGCAGGCAAGGACGAGGCCCGGCAGCAAATTAATGATTACATATTGAACTACTACAACAGCGTCAGACCTCACCATTATAACGGTGGGCTGACGCCGGAAGAGTCAGAGAACAGATACCATTTTTACTGTAAAACCGTGGCCAATATTACTTGACCACTACAGTGTGAATTACCACCCTTAATTGTCGTTCCATTGCTGATACCACCTGTATAAACGTCCTGATTGCCACTGTCGATTATCGTACCGGTGGAAATGCCCCCGTCATGAATTGTCTGTCTTCCTCCGTTAATGGTTGTATTATTAGCCTGCCCCACAAAATTGTTATGACTTCCTACATCTTGATATCCACCCGATTCAATAAGACTTCCATTAGATACCCCGCCATGAACATTCTGCTGGCCATGGTTGATAATATGAGTGTTATTTGTTGTACCTCGTTCATCTACTCTTTGGCTGCCATCTACAGTCTCATCGTTTACCACACCAATAACATCAGGAGTGAAGGCCGTCATCCCAGGCGGGGCATATATCAAGGCAGATATCAATAAGGAAAGTACTGAGCGGCGACAATAATAGGGACTGGTCCTGTTCATAAATTTCATCCTCTGAAAAGTGAATACTGAGTAGCGTTTAAGCGACCTTAGCTTTGCTGCAACATCAGCCCACAGGCACCAGACCAGGGGATTCATCCTGAAGAGACAGCGCAAGTGTATTGTGTTCACCGCTCATCAAAGACATCATGATGAAATGATGATATTCCGCATAAGAATGAGGCATTTTTTAAACGCAGTGCGCTGAAGTGTGGTTGGATAAAAAAGTCAATCCATTCAGGAAATACGGGCGTATTCTTTTCTTTCGACAATGAGGCCGTTGGCAAAATAAAATGATTTACATAATCGTTTCTGATGAATATCTTCTGCTCACATAAAAATCACACAATAACTTTGAGATCGCAGATTGTTTTACTTTTACAGCATTCGTCCCCCCATTGTTGGGCAAATATAGATTGGGCCAGAGCACGAAAGTTAATACCACGTTTGCACAGCTCCTCCAACAGCACGACAAGATGCCACATACTGCGCCCCAGTCGGTTCGGTTTACAGACTACCCGTGCGTCCACCGCCGATAATGTCCTGACCAGTTTTTTCAGTCCGGACCTCCTGCCACGGTTTTACGTTGAAGTGGTAACCCTGAGCACGCAGTTCTTCAGTCAGGCGTGGTGCACCGTAACGCTGTTATTGCTGGGTAAGATCAAAAAACTTTCAGGCAGCTAAGGAAAGTTGAACCAGACATTAGATGAAATATTTCAACCAATTACAGCACCAATTCAGTCACTGCCAGCCCACCAAATAAATCAAGGGGTTACATGAAAACGTAGCCCCTTTTTCTTTGGTAGTGACACTAAAATGGATGTAGTGTGAAGAATAATCCCGTTTACTCAATCAATAATACATATTGTTTCAATCTACGTTATTATCTCTTTGTAAAAATTGCCATTTATTAATCATTGAAAACTGCTTTTAGAACTTGATACAACGGGACTAGTCACAACAGGACTATTCTCAACGGGATCATCCTCAGAGGAACTATCATCAAAGTCATCATCCATAAATAAAATATCATCGAATGGTGCCACGCCCGTGATGAGTTTTATTTTATTATTACGATCAGTCAATACTCCACTTAAACCGTTTTCGCTCACAGGTTTTAATGATTTTTCATTACTCTTGTTGTAAGCAGGCGCATTAAAAATACACGGAGTATCAACATCAAACAATGACGTTCCCCAGTTCACATATTGAATATCATAGTTACTGAAGTTCTGTCCAGAAAAGAAGCACCCCTTAAAATCCAATCCACGTAAATTATATAAACCACCCTCTTCTTTTTGGAGAGTAATGTTAATTTTGGCTATCTCCCGGACATCATCGCCATTTTTGTATTTGAATACCGTTTCAAGATGTTCTCCAGACAGCTTGACTTCAGGAAATAATTTGAAATCAAAGCCTATATTATTATGTGTCAACGTAGATGAACAAAAAATGGAAAAAGCTTGCAGTGCTGAATTATAGCTATCGATTTTATCTTGAGGCTGAGCTCTTGGTAAAAACTTATAGCAACACTCATAAAAATTAAACAGAAGCTCTGAAGACCTTGTATTTTTATCAAATAATACCCCCTTGAACTCATTCACAAACGCATCTTTTTTTTCTTGAATATCTATGGGGTGTTCCTTTGACTCTGACAAAGATGAAATCTCATCTATTTTGTTTTCATATGAATTACGTGATTCCATACAGACATTTGGCGGCGTTTCTAAAATAACACTACGCGTACTACTTGGCTTAAGTAAACCAACATGAAAATCACTTTTTCTTATATTATCGAAAAGGTTCTATTCATTTCTCTTAGCGCATTCAAAAAACTGATCGGCATTATTTTTATTCGATAATTTTTTAGTTTCAGAAAACACATTTTCATTGTTTTCCAGCTTTAGTTTAATGAGAAGATTTTCCCAGACCTGCTTGCTTAAACATATTACGTCAGGCTCACCAGAACTAACTAACTCGTGATTATTATTAAAGTGTACGTTGAATACCTTTAAGTTATTTTCACCAACTTCATATTTAATACGTTTTAATTGTTCTCCAGCTCCCATAATGACAAAGGCGTTGCCTTCTTGATATATACATTCAGACATCATTTTTTGTAAAGTTTCAAGAGCACCGCGATACGTCTCTGATGCAGCTTCCTTACAAATTAATTTTAAAATACTATGAGCTAGTAGCTCCATGTGTTTAGAAGATTTATTTTCATTATAACTTCCACTACCCAAAACTGCGCTAGCGTTAAATCCGTTGCTTTTACTAACTAACATTGTCTATTCCTCAATTAATGTCTACATGGCTATTTTTAATGTTATTACTGTTTGTCACTATAAAAAAACGCTCATTTGAGAAAATTACTGATATTAACTGCTTCACTTGCTACGCATGGAACTTTTAATTAAATTAGCACAGGAATGTTAAATTTAATAAACAAAAGGTTATTTCGCTGTATGATAAAAAAAACCGTTATAATTTATTAGTGAAAATCGTTTTTCAAGTGTTAGAAATTTATATCTCAATAGCGTTGGTTAATGAGCATAGCCACGCTCCTGTAACGCTCACAAAACTCATCTGCCTGCGGCGGGTGTTCTGGTCAGTAGTAGATGTTTAAGGCGTGGCAGAGACATTTCATCCTTACTCTACGGCATTGTTCTACATACATTGGTTGTGGTACTCACTCATCATCAGTGAGCGAACAGAGAATAGTTCAGTGATTTGAGTAATTAACCTGATTAAATTAAGGGGTATAATAAATGATAATACTCTGGCTTTATCGTTAATTACTTAATTCCACATGTAAGCAATTTGCCCGCTTGGCATAGCAGGCATTTTTTCCAGGTACTTTTGAATGAGTACTGATGGATAAATACATTGCAGTGGCGTGCCACGTACCAAAACACCAGCCCTCATTCGAAACCACCCACCGCACTTCTTCCTTGAAATGGCGTTAGTCATGAAATATAGACCGCCATCGAGTACCCCTTGTACCCTTAACTCTTCCTGATACGTAAATAATGATTTGGTGGCCCTTGCTGGACTTGAACCAGCGACCAAGCGATTATGAGTCGCCTGCTCTAACCACTGAGCTAAAGGGCCTTGAGTGTGCAATAACAATACTTATAAACCACGCAATAAACATGATGATCATATGATGTAAATAACAGATTTTTATGCGTTCTCATTCATCCTTGCTCGTCATTACACGCGACATAAAACCCGACACCGCTTCCATTCGCAAAGTCGATACTCGCAGTCAACAAGCAAATGTTAATAATTAGCACTATCTATAGTTATCATCGATTCAATGATACTTTGTAATGATTTTGTATCTAATAATATAAGTTTATTACATTAACTGAAGAGTTTTCGCATCATTATGATATCTGTTACTTTTCACTCCATAAAAATAAACTTCGTATAGCAATATATTCTTTCATAGATCTTATTCTGCTAATCATTAGTTTCGTATGAGCGATTTTTGACAGTTGCCTCTCCAGACCACATCGATAATTAATAAAACAGATTTAAGCATTATCCTTTTCCATATAAATATTGGATAAAAGTAGGACATCTGTTTGCAATTACTTTCACAACAATTAAACATTTTTATGTTTCCGTATACATCATATTACTCTACCATTAGAGGAACTTTATTATGTTTTCTATAAAACCAGGACCCAGAAATTTACCTATCGACAACCCCACATTGTTATCATGGAACATTACTGACGGGGATCTAAATTCCAAATTAAATACATTAGAATATCTAAACTGTATAACAAATATTATTAATTCTTGTGGAGTTTACCCTCAAGGATTAAAAGACAGAGAAATTATATCAACTTTTCACGCAGAAAAAGTTATTAATGATCTGTTAAAAAACGATTATAAAATTTCCCTTTCTCCAGATACAACTTATCGTGAGTTGAATAAAGCAGCACAGCGTAGCATTACAGCGCCAGACAGGATAGGAGAAGGAAAATCATGGGTTTATCAAAGAGATACAATGATTGAAAGAGGTGATAACAGCGGTGTTCATCAGTATGGTCCTGCTGAACATTTCACCCACATTATATCTGACAAACCGTCCCCAAAAGATGAGTATATTGCATATGCTATTAACATTCCTGACTATGAGCTGGCAGCCGATGTATATAATATTAACGTGACGTCACCTTCCGAACAGCAAGAAACATTTAAAATACTAATCAATCCAGAACATCTACGGCAAACACTTGAGCGTAAATCTCTTACTGCTGTTCAGAAATCACAATGTGAAATCATAACCCCCAAAAAACCTGGCGAAGCGATTCTTCATGCTTTTAATGCCACCTACCAGCAAATCAGGGAAAATATGTCTGAGTTTGCACGTTGCCATTATGGGTATATACAAATCCCTCCAGTGACAACTTTCCGCGCCGACGGACCAGAAACTCCCGAAGAAGAAAAGGGTTACTGGTTTCATGCTTATCAACCCGAAGATCTTTGTACCATCCATAATCCAATGGGAGATTTGCAGGATTTTATCGCATTGGTTAAAGATGCTAAAAAATTTGGTATCGATATCATTCCTGATTATACCTTTAACTTTATGGGAATTGGGGGTAGTGGTAAAAATGACCTGGATTATCCCTCTGCTGATATACGAGCGAAGATCAGTAAAGATATAGAAGGTGGTATCCCTGGCTATTGGCAAGGTCAGGTTTTGATTCCATTCATTAAAGATCCAGTAACAAAAGAACGTAAACAAATCCATCCAGAAGATATACATCTCACTGCAAAAGACTTCGAAGCAAGTAAAGATAACATATCTAAGGATGAATGGGAAAACCTCCATGCATTAAAAGAAAAGCGTTTAAATGGAATGCCTAAAACAACACCCAAAAGTGACCAGGTTATTATGTTGCAAAATCAATACGTTCGTGAAATGCGAAAATATGGCGTACGAGGTTTACGTTACGATGCAGCAAAACACTCAAAACATGAACAAATAGAAAGATCAATAACTCCACCGCTTAAAAATTATAATGAGCGGTTACACAATACTAACTTATTTAACCCAAAATATCATAAAAAAGCCGTTATGAATTACATGGAATATCTGGTAACTTGTCAGTTGGATGAACAACAAATGTCATCACTGCTTTATGAAAGAGATGATTTAAGCGCCATTGATTTTTCATTGCTCATGAAAACGATAAAAGCCTTTTCATTTGGTGGAGATCTTCAAACCCTTGCATCAAAACCGGATTCCACAATCTCAAGTATCCCATCAGAAAGACGGATATTGATTAACATTAACCACGATTTTCCTAACAATGGTAATCTTTTCAATGACTTTCTATTTAACCATCAACAAGATGAACAATTAGCAATGGCATATATAGCCGCTCTGCCGTTCAGCAGGCCTTTAGTTTACTGGGATGGCCAAGTATTAAAATCAACGACTGAAATTAAAAATTATGATGGGTCCACGCGTGTCGGCGGTGAGGCGTAGCTTAATAAAGGTTGCTCTACCTATCAGCAGCTCTACAATGAATTCCACGCATTATATATAGATAAAGCAGGAATATGGAGCGCATTTGAGGGTGTATCTGCAACTAAAAACGTTCTGGCCTTTAGTCGTGGGGATTCTGTGAACATTAATCACTCTCCTCATGATGGACTAGTTATAATAAATAAAGGAAACGAAGAAGTTGAAGGTACCTGGCCTAACAAATTGCAACCTGGAATATACAAAAACATGGGGAGTAATAGCGTTAACATTATTATTAATAATACCCGAAAAATTATCCCCCCTGGTAAAGTATTTACGCTTAGAGGCGGAACTCTAAATATCAATATTCCTGGGCGTAGCGCTCTTCTTTTAGGGAAAACAGGAGAACCGCCGAACTATCTCTATTTATAATTTAATGTTATATCTGCCCCGATAAAACGGGGCAGATAATATGTTTAGTTTACTAACGGTCATTTTGCAGTGAAGCCATTTACTGTTTTTTATCGACCAGATAATCTGTTCTCTAATGTTAACTCCCCCTAACCTGTTGCTTTAGTTATTCATTTCCTGTCTCACTTTGCCTTAATACCCTACGTTAAATGTTACTAATTTGTTGCTTTTGATCACAATAAGAAAACAATATGTCGCTTTTGTGCGCATTTTTCAGAAATGTAGATATTTTTAGATTATGGCTACGAAATGAGCATCGCCATGTCACCCTACATCTCATAAGAGGATCGCTTCTGATGAATGCACTGACCGCCGTACAAAATAACGCTGTCGATTCAGGCCAGGACTATAGCGGATTCACTCTCATCCCGTCGGCGCAATCCCCGCGTCTGCTGGAACTCACCTTCACCGAACAGACGACCAAACAGTTTCTCGAACAGGTTGCCGAATGGCCCGTGCAGGCGCTGGAGTACAAATCGTTTCTGCGTTTTCGGGTAGGCAAAATTCTTGACGATCTGTGTGCGAATCAGCTGCAACCATTGCTGTTGAAGACCCTGCTAAACCGCGCTGAAGGTGCGCTGTTGATCAATGCGGTGGGTATCGATGATGTGGCGCAGGCAGATGAGATGGTGAAGCTGGCAACGGCGGTAGCGCATCTGATTGGTCGCTCAAATTTCGATGCGATGAGCGGTCAGTATTACGCGCGTTTCGTGGTGAAAAATGTCGATAACTCAGACAGCTATCTGCGTCAGCCGCACCGCGTGATGGAACTGCACAACGACGGCACGTATGTCGAAGAGATCACCGATTACGTGCTGATGATGAAAATCGATGAGCAAAACATGCAGGGTGGAAATTCGTTGCTGCTGCATCTCGATGACTGGGAACATCTGGACCACTATTTCCGCCATCCACTGGCGCGTCGCCCGATGCGCTTTGCCGCGCCGCCGAGCAAAAACGTCAGCAAAGATGTTTTCCATCCAGTGTTCGACGTTGATCAACAGGGTCGCCCGGTGATGCGCTATATCGACCAGTTCGTCCAGCCAAAAGATTTTGAAGAAGGCGTGTGGTTGAGCGAGCTTTCCGATGCCATTGAAACCAGCAAAGGCATTCTTTCTGTACCCGTTCCCGTTGGCAAATTCCTGTTGATAAACAACCTGTTCTGGCTGCACGGTCGCGACCGCTTTACTCCGCACCCGGATCTGCGCCGTGAACTGATGCGTCAGCGTGGCTATTTCGCTTACGCCACTCACCACTACCAGACGCATCAGTAAGCGCAAAGGAATTGAGCGGATGTATGATTTTGTGATTATTGGCGGCGGCATCATCGGCATGTCGACCGCCATGCAACTGATTGATGTTTATCCGGATGCCCGCATTGCGTTGCTGGAAAAAGAGTCCGGCCCGGCCTGTCACCAGACGGGCCACAACAGCGGCGTGATCCATGCCGGGGTTTATTACACGCCCGGTAGCCTGAAGGCGCAGTTTTGCCTGGCGGGAAACCGCGCCACCAAAGCCTTTTGCGATCAAAACGGCATTCGCTATGACAACTGCGGCAAGATGCTGGTCGCCACCTCTGAACTCGAAATGGAACGGTTGCGCGCGTTGTGGGAACGCACGGCGGCAAACGGTATCGAGCGCGAGTGGTTAAACGCCATGGAACTGCGCGAGCGCGAACCGAATATCACCGGGCTTGGCGGCATTTTTGTGCCATCCAGCGGCATTGTCAGCTACCGCAACGTGACGGCGGCAATGGCAAAAATCTTCCAGGCCAGAGGCGGTGAGATTATCTATAACGCCGAAGTCAGCGGCCTCAGTGAGCATAAAAACGGCGTGGTGATACGTACCCGCCAGGGCGGCGAATATGAAGCATCGACGCTGATTAGCTGTTCCGGGCTGATGGCTGACCGGCTGGTGAAAATGCTCGGCCTCGAACCGGGCTTTATTATCTGCCCGTTCCGCGGCGAGTATTTCCGCCTTGCGCCGGAGCATAACCAGATTGTTAACCATCTGATTTACCCTATTCCCGACCCGGCAATGCCGTTTTTGGGCGTGCATCTCACCCGAATGATCGATGGCAGCGTGACCGTCGGGCCAAACGCGGTGCTGGCTTTTAAACGCGAAGGCTACCGCAAGCGCGACTTCTCGTTTAGCGACACGCTGGAAATTTTAGGCTCGTCGGGGATTCGCCGGGTGCTGCAAAACCATCTACGCTCAGGACTGGGCGAGATGAAAAACTCGCTGTGCAAAAGCGGCTATCTGCGGCTGGTGCAAAAGTATTGTCCCCGGCTTTCGTTAAGCGATCTCCAGCCCTGGCCCGCCGGTGTGCGGGCGCAGGCGGTATCGCCGGATGGCAAGTTGATTGACGATTTTCTGTTTGTCACCACCCCGCGCACGATCCACACCTGCAATGCGCCCTCCCCGGCAGCGACATCAGCAATTCCTATTGGTGCGCATATTGTCAGCAAGGTACAAACGCTGTTGGCAAGCCAGAGTAACCCCGGACGCACGCTGCGAGCGGCACGTAGTGTGGATGCCTTACACGCCGCATTTAATCAATAACCTTTGAAAACAGGACGTAACAATGAAACTTAACGACAGTAACTTATTCCGCCAGCAGGCGTTGATTAACGGGGAATGGCTGGACGCCAACAATGGCGAGGTCATCGACGTCACCAATCCGGCGAACGGCGACAAGCTGGGTAGCGTACCCAAAATGGGCGCTGATGAAACCCGCGCCGCTATCGACGCCGCCAACCGCGCTCTGCCCGCCTGGCGTGCGCTCACCGCCAAAGAACGCGCCAACATTCTGCGCAACTGGTTCAATTTGATGATGGAGCATCAGGACGATTTAGCGCGTCTGATGACCCTCGAACAGGGTAAACCGCTGGCTGAAGCGAAAGGTGAAATCAGCTACGCCGCCTCCTTTATTGAGTGGTTTGCTGAAGAAGGCAAACGCATTTATGGCGACACCATTCCCGGTCATCAGGCCGATAAACGCCTGATTGTTATCAAGCAGCCGATTGGCGTTACCGCCGCCATCACGCCGTGGAACTTCCCGGCGGCGATGATTACCCGTAAAGCCGGTCCGGCGCTGGCGGCAGGCTGCACGATGGTGCTGAAACCCGCCAGTCAGACGCCGTTCTCTGCGCTGGCGCTGGCGGAGCTGGCGATTCGCGCGGGCATTCCGGCTGGGGTATTTAACGTGGTCACCGGTTCGGCGGGCGCAGTCGGTAACGAACTGACCAGCAACCCGCTGGTGCGCAAACTGTCGTTTACCGGTTCGACCGAAATTGGCCGCCAGTTAATGGAACAATGCGCGAAAGACATCAAAAAAGTGTCGCTGGAGCTCGGCGGCAACGCGCCGTTTATCGTCTTTGACGATGCCGACCTCGACAAAGCCGTGGAAGGCGCGCTGGCCTCGAAATTCCGCAACGCCGGGCAAACCTGCGTCTGCGCCAACCGTTTATACGTGCAGGACGGCGTGTATGACCGCTTTGCCGAAAAATTGCAGCAGGCGGTGAGCAAACTGCACATCGGCGACGGGCTGGATAAAGGCGTCACCATCGGGCCGCTGATCGATGAAAAAGCAGTAGCAAAAGTGGAAGAGCATATTGCCGATGCGCTGGAGAAAGGCGCGCGCGTGGTTTGCGGCGGTAAAGCACACGAACGTGGCGGCAACTTCTTCCAGCCGACCATTCTGGTGGACGTTCCGGCCAACGCTAAAGTGTCGAAAGAAGAGACGTTCGGCCCCCTCGCCCCGCTGTTCCGTTTTAAAGATGAAGCCGATGTGATCGCGCAAGCCAATGACACCGAATTTGGTCTTGCCGCCTATTTCTACGCCCGTGATTTAAGCCGCGTCTTCCGCGTGGGCGAAGCGCTGGAGTACGGCATCGTCGGCATCAATACCGGGATTATTTCCAATGAAGTGGCCCCGTTCGGCGGCATCAAAGCCTCGGGTCTGGGTCGTGAAGGTTCGAAGTATGGCATCGAAGATTACTTAGAAATCAAATATATGTGCATCGGTCTTTAACTGGAGAACGCGAATGAGCAGCAATAAAGAGTTAATGCAGCGCCGCAGTCAGGCAGTTCCTCGTGGCGTTGGGCAAATTCACCCGATTTTCGCTGACCGCGCGGAAAACTGCCGGGTGTGGGACGTTGAAGGCCGTGAGTATCTTGATTTCGCGGGCGGGATTGCGGTGCTCAATACCGGGCACCTGCATCCGAAGGTGGTTGCGGCGGTGGAAGCGCAGTTGAAAAAACTGTCGCACACCTGCTTCCAGGTGCTGGCCTACGAGCCGTATCTGGAGCTGTGCGAGATTATGAATCAGAAGGTGCCAGGCGATTTCGCCAAGAAAACGCTGCTGGTTACGACCGGTTCCGAAGCGGTGGAAAACGCGGTGAAAATCGCCCGCGCCGCCACAAAACGTAGCGGCACCATCGCTTTTAGCGGCGCGTACCACGGGCGCACGCATTACACGCTGGCGCTGACCGGCAAGGTGAATCCGTACTCTGCGGGCATGGGGCTGATGCCTGGGCACGTTTATCGCGCGCTTTATCCTTGCCCGCTGCACGGCATCAGTGAAGATGACGCTATCGCCAGCATTCACCGAATTTTTAAAAATGACGCTGCGCCGGAAGATATCGCCGCCATCGTGATTGAACCGGTTCAGGGCGAAGGCGGTTTCTACGCCGCTACGCCTGCTTTTATGCAGCGTTTACGCGCGCTGTGTGACGAGCACGGGATCATGCTGATTGCCGATGAAGTGCAGAGCGGCGCGGGGCGTACCGGCACGCTGTTTGCGATGGAGCAGATGGGCGTTGCGCCGGATCTCACCACCTTTGCGAAATCCATCGCGGGCGGCTTCCCGCTGGCGGGTGTCACCGGGCGCGCGGAAGTGATGGATGCCGTCGCTCCAGGCGGGCTGGGCGGCACCTATGCCGGTAACCCGATTGCCTGCGTGGCGGCGCTGGAAGTGTTGAAGGTGTTCGAGCAGGAAAATCTGCTGCAAAAAGCCAACGATCTGGGGCAGAAGCTGAAAGATGGACTGCTGGCGATTGCCGAAAAACACCCGGAGATCGGCGACGTACGCGGGCTGGGAGCGATGATCGCCATCGAGCTGTTTGAAGATGGCGATCACAGCAAACCGGACGCAAAACTCACCGCCGGGATCGTGGCGCGCGCCCGCGATAAAGGCCTGATTCTTCTCTCCTGCGGCCCGTATTACAACGTGCTGCGCATCCTTGTACCGCTCACCATTGAAGACGCTCAGATCCGTCAGGGTCTGGAGATCATCAACCAGTGTTTTGCTGAGGCGAAGCAGTAGCACCGCACCATGCCGGAGGCGACGCTGCGCGTCTTGTCCGGCCTACGGTGATCCAGGTCGGATAAGGCGTTTACGCCGCATCCGACAATCTGTACGTGAACAGGAATAAATCTATGTCGGCCGGATAAGGCGGAGCCGCTCTCCGGCAAAAAGAATCAATAACAATTAAACGCGTGACCCGACGCGGGAAATGTCGGGGCGCTCTCCCAAGTGACACACTTTCGAGAGGATTCAGGATGGGGCAATCATCGCAACCACATGAGTTAGGCGGCGGGCTGAAATCACGCCACGTCACCATGTTGTCTATTGCCGGTGTTATCGGCGCAAGTCTGTTTGTCGGTTCAAGCGTCGCCATCGCCGAAGCGGGCCCGGCGGTATTACTGGCCTATCTGTTCGCCGGATTACTGGTGGTTATGATTATGCGGATGTTGGCGGAAATGGCAGTTGCCACGCCCGATACCGGTTCGTTTTCCACCTATGCCGACAAGGCAATTGGCCGCTGGGCGGGTTATACCATCGGCTGGCTGTACTGGTGGTTTTGGGTACTGGTTATCCCGCTGGAAGCCAACATCGCCGCTATGATCCTGCACTCGTGGGTTCCAGGCATTCCCATCTGGTTATTTTCCCTCGTCATTACCCTCGCCTTAACTGGCAGTAATTTATTAAGCGTTAAAAACTACGGCGAATTTGAGTTCTGGCTGGCGCTGTGCAAAGTCATCGCTATCCTGGCCTTTATTTTCCTTGGTGCAGTCGCAATTAGCGGTTTTTACCCTTATGCCGAAGTGAGCGGGATCTCAAGATTGTGGGATAGCGGCGGCTTTATGCCCAACGGTTTCGGTGCGGTATTAAGCGCGATGTTGATCACCATGTTCTCGTTTATGGGCGCAGAAATTGTCACCATTGCCGCCGCGGAATCCGACACGCCGGAAAAACATATTGTCCGCGCCACCAACTCGGTTATCTGGCGTATTTCTATCTTCTATTTGTGCTCTATTTTTGTCGTAGTGGCGTTAATACCGTGGAATATGCCGGGGCTGAAAGCCGTTGGTTCTTATCGCTCGGTACTGGAATTGCTCAATATTCCCCATGCGAAATTAATCATGGACTGCGTGATATTACTTTCCGTAACCAGTTGCCTGAACTCGGCGCTGTATACCGCCTCAAGGATGCTCTACTCCTTAAGCCGTCGCGGAGATGCGCCTGCGGTAATGGGTAAAATCAACCGCAGTAAAACCCCGTACGTGGCGGTGTTACTCTCCACCGGCGCGGCATTCTTAACGGTGGTGGTGAACTATTACGCGCCTGCGAAGGTATTTAAATTTCTGATCGACAGCTCCGGCGCTATCGCCCTGCTGGTTTATTTAGTCATCGCCGTTTCACAGTTGCGGATGCGCAAAATTCTGCGAGCAGAAGGAAGCGAAATTCGCTTGCGAATGTGGCTTTATCCGTGGCTCACCTGGCTGGTCATCGGCTTTATTACCTTTGTGTTGGTAGTGATGCTATTCCGTCCGGCGCAACAGTTAGAAGTGATCTCCACCGGCTTATTAGCGATAGGGATTATCTGTACCGTGCCGATTATGGCGCGCTGGAAAAAGCTGGTATTGTGGCAAAAAACACCCGTTCATAATACGCGCTGATAATGATCAGGAGTCACACCATGACCATTACGTCTCTGGATGGCTATCGCTGGCTGAAGAACGATATTATTCGCGGTAATTTTCAACCGGATGAAAAATTACGAATGAGTTTGCTGACATCGCGTTATGCACTTGGCGTTGGGCCGTTACGGGAAGCTCTTTCGCAACTGGTGGCGGAACGGCTGGTCACGGTGGTGAATCAAAAAGGGTATCGGGTGGCGTCTATGTCAGAGCAGGAGCTGCTCGATATTTTCGACGCCCGCGCCAATATGGAAGCGATGCTGGTCAGTCTGGCGATTGCCCGCGGTGGCGATGAATGGGAGGCAGACGTTCTCGCAAAAGCGCATCTGCTGAGTAAGCTGGAGGCCTGTGACGCCAGCGAGAAAATGCTTGATGAGTGGGATCTGCGTCATCAGGCGTTTCATACAGCAATTGTGGCGGGCTGTGGTTCTCACTATTTGCTGCAAATGCGTGAACGGTTGTTTGATCTGGCGGCGCGCTATCGATTTATCTGGCTGCGGCGAACGGTGCTTTCGGTAGAAATGCTGGAGGATAAACACGATCAGCACCAGACCCTGACTGCGGCGGTACTGGCGCGAGATACCGCGCGCGCCAGTGAGTTAATGCGCCAGCATTTACTGACGCCAATTCCCATTATCCAGCAGGCGATGGCTGGCAATTAACTACTCTTCCGGAATACGCAACACTTGCCCCGGATAAATTTTATCCGGGCTTTTTAGCATCGGTTTATTCGCTTCGAAGATTTTATTGTACAGATTAGCGTTACCGTAGACCTGTTTGGAAATGGCACTCAGAGTGTCGCCAGACTTAACGGTATAAAACTGGCTGGCAGTGGCTGGTGTCGCCGTTTTCACCTGATCATCAACACTGGCAATACCGGAAATATTCCCCACCGCAACAAGGATTTTCTCCTTCGCCTCCTGACTCAGGCCGTCACCAGTGACCGTCGCTTTGCCGTCGGCAATTTGAATGTTCACTTTATCGGCATCAGGTATACCGGTTTTGCTCAGATGCTCCTGCACCTTCTTCGCCTGATCGTCTTTATCGTGCTGACCTGTAACCGCGTCCCAGAGTTTTTCTCCGGCATCTTTCACAAAATTGAACAGACCCATAGCTACCTCATTCGTTAACGGAAACACTCAGAAAGTGTAGCAGAGGAACGCGGCGCGTTAACGCCGCGGGGGTGAGCACAGGTTTAATCGCGGGTTTGCACCCAGAACGCGTGAATCAAACCGGGGATATACCCAAGCAGTGTCAGCAGAATATTAATAATGAACGCCCAACCGAACCCTTTACCGAGCAGCACGCCGAGAGGCGGCAGAATGATGGTGATGACGATTCTCCAGAAACCCATATGTACTCCCTATAAGAAAATTACTCATTGTTTAAAAAGAGATTTTATCTCTTAAGCGTAGTAATTTTAGCGGAGCCTGCCAGTTTCAGCTTACGCTTTTACTCTCATTTACGCTGCTGAGGCTGGTATATGTTGCATTTTTAGTTTAGAATTTACTTAATTTAGAAAATACTTAAATAAATATGACTGAACTCGCGCAATTACAGGCCAGTGCCGAACAGGCAGCGGCCTTATTGAAAGCAATGAGCCATCCTAAACGATTGCTGATTCTGTGCATGCTTAGCGGTTCCCCCGGCACCAGCGCGGGAGAGCTGACGCGCATTACCGGACTGAGTGCCTCTGCGACATCACAGCATCTCGCTCGTATGCGGGACGAAGGGCTTATCGACAGCCAACGGGATGCCCAACGCATTCTATATTCCATTAAAAATGAGGCGGTAAATGCCATTATCGCCACCCTGAAAAATGTCTATTGTCCGTAAGGAGTCACTATGGCTTTGACAACCATTTCGCCGCATGATGCACAAGAATTAATCGCACGCGGCGCAAAGTTAATCGATATTCGTGACGCTGATGAATATCTTCGTGAACATATTCCTGAAGCAGATCTGGCTCCATTATCCGTGCTGGAACAGTCAGGTCTTCCACCTAAATTACGTCGCGAGCAAATTATATTCCACTGCCAGGCAGGTAAACGCACCAGTAATAACGCCGATAAATTAGCAGCGATTGCCGCCCCCGCAGAAATATTTTTACTCGAAGATGGGATTGATGGCTGGAAAAGAGCTGGATTGCCAGTAGCGGTAAATAAATCTCAACCCTTGCCGTTAATGCGCCAGGTGCAGATCGCTGCGGGTGGTTTAATATTAATCGGCGTTGTACTGGGTTATACCGTAAATAGCGGTTTCTTCTTATTAAGTGGCTTTGTTGGTGCCGGGTTACTGATTGCAGGAATCAGCGGTTTTTGTGGAATGGCAAGGTTGTTAGATAAGATGCCGTGGAACCAACAAGCTTGAGAAGCGACGCCGGACGCGCCCTAGCAGCGACATCCGGCCTCAGTAATTAGATCAGGAAATCGTCGAGAGATTTACCTTCTGCCAGCGCCTGAGCAATTGGCTTCGGTGTACGGCCCTGACCGGTCCAGGTTTTAGTTTCACCGTTAACATCAGTGAATTTATATTTCGCCGGACGCGGCTGGCGTTTTTTACCAGCACGTGGTGCAGCAGCAGAGCTATTACCCAATAACTCTTCCGGGTTAATTCCGTCAGCTTTCATCAGCTCCAGCCAGGTGCTAATTTTTTCCTGACGCTCAGCCAGTTCACGCTGCTGCTGTTCTTCTTCTTCACGTCTTTCTTTAGTGACAACCCTGAATTTTTCGAGCATTTCTTCAAGAACGTCAATGGAGAATTCGCGAGCCATCGCACGGAGGGTGCGAATGTTATTTAAACTTTGTAACATTACGGACATAATAAAGAAAACCTTTTAACGCCAAAACAAAAAAGTATTTCGTCGCGTAGTGTAAGCGATCACTTATTATATTTCCACAAAATTTAATCTATTTACAGTCCTGCGCGAGATTATTTCAGCTGTTATTTTCTGAAACTCTCAGAATAATTTCAAGATTATATATTAGCCATTTTGATGAGTAATTTAGATTATTGGTGAACAGAGTGGCGCTCTCTGCTCGCTAATTCCGCAAGCCTGACAAAACCGAAGTGAATAAAAATGCAATATAACAGAATAAAAGAAAACACCCCTCACTGGTGCTTTCTGCTGTTAATGTACATTTTCTGGCATAAAAAATGCTGTAAATGACACGGTCACGACATACACCGAATTCTCTACGCTTATAGCGTTACCTCACCCCCAAACTTTCATTAGTGAAATTAAAGGCAAGGTCATATCTAATTGATTTAATTGAAAATAAATTATATCGGCATGTAAAAATCCACAATGTACAAAAAACGAGCCGTTACGGAATATTTTATCTACAAAAACTGACTAAATAAAAATTTTTCACTAATTGAATAGTCATAGCCAGCGATATACGCTATGCGAAAATGCAGATGGCAATGAGATCCACTGCTTTCATCTCCATTAACATCCCATTACGCTTTTATTAAGGAGCATTAGCATGTTCTCACCGCAGTCACGCTTGCGTCATGCAGTTGCAGATACGTTCGCGATGGTTGTTTACTGTTCTGTCGTGAACATGTGTATTGAAGTTTTCCTCTCCGGAATGAGCTTCGAACAGTCTTTTTATTCCAGATTGGTAGCGATTCCGGTGAACATCTTAATTGCATGGCCATACGGTATGTACCGCGATCTGTTTATGCGCGCGGCACGCAAAGTTAGCCCGTCGGGCTGGATAAAAAATCTGGCTGATATCCTGGCTTATGTGACGTTCCAGTCACCGGTGTATGTGGCGATCTTGTTAGTGGTGGGCGCAGACTGGCATCAGATTATGGCGGCGGTCAGTTCAAACATCGTTGTTTCGATGTTGATGGGGGCGGTTTATGGCTACTTCCTCGATTATTGCCGCCGACTGTTTAAAGTCAGCCGTTACCAGCAGGTAAAAGCCTGACTCTTCTTTTCGCGACTGGCATCGCCAGTCGCGTCTTTAACTGGCTTCGCCAAATAAACCATTCAAATAACGTTCAAGCGCAACACGCGAACTGAAGCCATGCGGGATACCGTAATGCTCGTGTCGCTCGCCTGCTAAATAGAGCGGAAATTGCTGGTAATGATCGCAAGTTTTAATATCGGAAGCGGGTTCAGCCAGTGTTGAACTGCGTTCTTTTAATGTTGGATGAATTACCAGAGCGGTACGTCCCATTCGCGCTTCGCGATTAACATAGACATAATTTTCCCCACGGCGGTAACCATACGCTTTCTGGGTTACCACATCGACAGTAAAACCGACTTTTTCAAGTACGCGCGCCACCTCGTCTGGTCGTAAATACATATTTGATCCTCGTTATTATCAACCGCGGGCCTACCTTACCTGATTGCGCATTCACAACGCTTTCAGAAAAGTCCATAAAGCCGCGATGAACCTCAGTTAAGAAAATTATGGTCTACACTGAAAATTACATCGAATTCTAATGGGGGATCATATGTTTAACCGACCGAACCGCAACGACGTTGATGATGGCGTGCAGGATATCCAGAATGATGTCAATCAATTAGCTGACAGCCTCGAATCTGTATTAAAGTCTTGGGGCAGCGACGCCAAAGGGGAAGCTGAAGCCGCACGCAGTAAAGCTCAGGCATTGCTGAAAGAAACCAGGGCGCGAATGCATGGTCGTACTCGCGTCCAGCAAGCCGCACGCGATGCCGTTGGCTGCGCGGATTCTTTTGTTCGTGAAAGACCCTGGTGTAGCGTGGGTACAGCAGCTGCGGTAGGTATTTTTATCGGCGCACTATTAAGCATGCGCAAATCGTAGTGCAAAAATGATAATAAATACGCGTCTTTGACCCCGAAGCCTGTCTTCGGGGTTTCTTTTTGCCTGGTGAATCACAAAAATTCCCCTACCCCGTCACGCTCATATCCAGGGTAATTTCGACCACTATTTGCTATATATTGTGTGGTTGAATCTTTTTTCAACTACATCTAGTATCTCTATATCAACAGTGAGACAACCCGACGCGTATCATCGCGCCGTATCTTCATTTTAAACGGAAATACGAATCATGCGCATTACTATTTACACTCGTAACGATTGCGTTCAGTGCCACGCCACCAAACGGGCGATGGAAAACCGGAGCTTTGATTTTGAAATGATTAATGTCGATCGCGTTCCTGAAGCGGCAGAAGCGTTGCGTGCTCAGGGCTTTCGTCAGTTGCCGGTAGTGATTGCTGGCGATCTTAGCTGGTCTGGTTTCCGTCCGGACATGATTAACCGTCTGCATCCAGCGCCACACGCGGCCAGTGCATGAGCCAGCTCGTCTACTTCTCCAGCAGCTCCGAAAATACGCAGCGTTTTATCGAACGTTTAGGTCTGCCCGCGGTGCGCATCCCGCTCAATGAGCGGGAACGGATTCAGGTAGACGAGCCTTACATCCTGATCGTGCCCTCTTACGGCGGCGGCGGTACGGCTGGCGCGGTGCCACGACAGGTAATTCGCTTTTTAAACGACGAGCACAACCGGGCGTTGCTTCGCGGCGTTATTGCTTCGGGTAATCGCAACTTTGGTGAGGCGTATGGCCGTGCCGGAGATGTGATTGCTCAGAAATGCGGCGTGCCGTGGCTGTACCGTTTTGAACTCATGGGTACGCAAAGCGATATCGAAAACGTTCGTAAAGGAGTAACCGAATTTTGGCAACGACAACCGCAGAATGCCTGACGCAGGAAACGATGGATTACCACGCGCTGAATGCGATGCTTAACCTCTACGATAGCGCAGGTCGCATTCAGTTCGATAAAGACCGCCAGGCCGTTGACGCCTTTATGGCGACGCATGTGCGTCCGAACAGTGTGACCTTCAGTAGCCAGCAGCAGCGCCTGAACTGGCTGGTCAACGAAGGTTACTATGATGAAAGCGTTCTTAATCGCTACTCTCGCGACTTTGTCATTACGCTGTTTGCCCACGCACACACCAGCGGTTTTCGTTTCCAGACATTCCTCGGGGCATGGAAGTTTTACACCAGCTATACGTTGAAGACATTCGACGGTAAGCGTTATCTGGAAGATTTTGCCGATCGAGTCACGATGGTGGCGCTAACGCTGGCACAAGGCGATGAAACACTGGCGTTGCAACTGACCGATGAGATGCTGTCAGGACGCTTTCAGCCTGCAACACCGACATTCCTCAACTGTGGTAAGCAGCAGCGCGGCGAACTGGTTTCCTGTTTTTTGCTGCGTATTGAAGACAATATGGAGTCGATTGGCCGGGCGGTAAATTCCGCACTGCAACTGTCGAAACGCGGCGGCGGCGTGGCATTTTTGCTGTCGAATCTGCGGGAAGCGGGCGCGCCAATTAAACGTATTGAAAATCAATCTTCTGGCGTGATTCCGGTGATGAAAATGCTGGAAGACGCATTTTCCTATGCCAACCAGCTCGGCGCTCGTCAGGGGGCTGGTGCAGTCTATTTACATGCCCATCATCCCGATATTCTGCGTTTTCTCGATACGAAACGGGAAAATGCCGACGAGAAAATCCGCATTAAAACACTGTCGCTGGGCGTGGTGATCCCGGATATCACTTTCCATCTGGCAAAAGAGAATGCGCAGATGGCGCTGTTTTCGCCTTATGACGTAGAGCGAGTTTATGGCAAGCCGTTTGCCGATGTGGCCATCAGCCAACACTATGACGAACTGGTTGCCGATGAACGCATTCGCAAAAAATACCTCAACGCCCGTGATTTCTTCCAGCGACTGGCAGAAATCCAGTTTGAGTCCGGCTATCCCTACATCATGTATGAAGACACGGTAAACCGTGCTAACCCTATCGCCGGGCGCATAAATATGAGTAATCTCTGCTCAGAAATTTTGCAGGTTAACAGCGCCTCAGAGTATGACGAGAATCTCGACTATGCCCGTACAGGCCATGATATTTCCTGCAATTTAGGTTCGTTGAATATTGCCCACACCATGGATTCCCCCAACTTTGCCCGCACGGTAGAGACTGCCGTACGCGGTTTAACGGCGGTGTCAGATATGAGTCATATCCGCAGCGTGCCGTCCATCGAAGCCGGAAATGCCGCCTCACACGCCATCGGGCTGGGGCAGATGAATTTACACGGTTATCTGGCGCGAGAAGGCATCGCTTATGGTTCGCCGGAAGCACTGGATTTCACCAATCTCTATTTCTATACCATCACCTGGCACGCACTGCGTACCTCGATGTTGCTGGCACGCGAACGCGGTGAAACCTTCGCCGGGTTCAAACAGTCACGCTATGCCAGTGGTGAATATTTCAGCCAATATCTGCAAGGGAACTGGCAGCCGAAAACGGCGAAAGTTGGCGAACTGTTTGCCCGTAGCGGTATTACGTTACCTACCCGTGAGATGTGGGCGCAACTGCGCGACGACGTGATGCGCTACGGCATTTATAACCAGAATCTTCAGGCGGTGCCGCCAACCGGTTCTATCTCTTATATCAACCATGCTACGTCGAGTATTCATCCGATTGTGGCGAAAGTAGAGATACGCAAAGAGGGCAAAACAGGACGCGTTTACTACCCTGCCCCGTTTATGACTAACGAGAATCTGGCGCTGTATCAGGATGCTTACGAAATCGGCGCAGAAAAGATCATCGACACCTACGCGGAAGCGACTCGCCATGTCGATCAGGGTTTGTCGCTGACGCTGTTTTTCCCCGATACCGCCACCACTCGCGATATCAACAAAGCGCAGATTTACGCCTGGCGCAAAGGTATCAAAACGCTCTATTACATTCGCCTGCGTCAGATGGCGCTGGAAGGCACTGAAATTGAAGGCTGCGTCTCCTGTGCACTTTAAGGAATATCTATGAAACTCTCACGTATCAGCGCCATCAACTGGAACAAGATATCTGACGATAAAGATCTGGAGGTGTGGAATCGCCTGACCAGCAATTTCTGGCTACCAGAAAAGGTGCCGCTGTCGAACGATATTCCTGCCTGGCAGACATTAACTGTCGTAGAACAACAACTGACGATGCGCGTTTTTACTGGCCTGACGCTGCTCGACACGCTGCAAAATGTTATCGGCGCGCCTTCGCTGATGCCCGATGCACTCACGCCTCATGAAGAAGCGGTATTATCGAATATCAGCTTTATGGAAGCGGTTCATGCCCGCTCTTACAGTTCGATTTTCTCGACGCTGTGTCAGACCAAAGATGTCGATGCCGCCTACGCCTGGAGTGAAGAAAACGCACCGTTGCAGCGAAAAGCTCAGATTATTCAGCAACATTATCGCGGTGATGATCCGCTGAAAAAGAAAATCGCCAGTGTGTTTCTTGAATCTTTTTTGTTTTATTCCGGTTTCTGGCTGCCGATGTATTTTTCCAGCCGCGGAAAGCTGACCAATACCGCAGATCTGATCCGTCTGATTATCCGCGATGAAGCAGTCCACGGTTACTACATAGGCTATAAATATCAGAAAAACATGGAAAAGATATCTCTGGGACAACGTGAAGAGTTGAAGAGTTTCGCCTTCGATTTGTTGCTGGAACTCTACGACAACGAGTTGCAATACACCGATGAGCTGTACGCCGAAACCCCGTGGGCTGACGATGTGAAAGCGTTTCTCTGTTACAACGCCAATAAGGCTTTGATGAATCTGGGCTACGAACCGTTATTTCCCGCAGAAATGGCGGAAGTGAATCCGGCAATCCTCGCCGCGCTTTCGCCGAATGCCGATGAAAATCACGATTTCTTTTCCGGTTCAGGCTCCTCTTATGTGATGGGGAAAGCGGTTGAAACAGAAGATGAAGACTGTAATTTCTGAGGGTGTTATTTTCAAAAATATCACTACCCGCAGCAGGGAAATAATTCCCGCCAAATAGCTTTTTATCACGCAAATATTCTGTAGTGATCTACACTGATACTCTGTTGCATTATTCGCCTGAAACTACAATATTCAGGCGTTTTTTCGCTATCTATGACAAAAAATATCAACTTTTCTCGATTTGCTCTCAGCCCTTATATCACGGGAAATTCCGGCGATTTGCTCGCATCAATATTCATGCCACATTTGCCCTCAGGGGTTGCCTCAGATTCTCAGTATGTTAGGGTAGAAAAAAGTGACTATTTCCATTGGGTAATATATCGACATAAACAAATAAAGGAATCTTTCTATTGCATGGCAATTAAATTAGAAATTAAAAATCTTTATAAAATATTTGGCGAGCATCCACAGCGAGCGTTCAAATATATCGAACAAGGACTTTCGAAAGAACAAATTCTGGAAAAAACTGGGCTATCGCTTGGCGTAAAAGACGCCAGTCTGGCCATTGAAGAAGGCGAGATATTTGTCATCATGGGATTATCCGGCTCGGGTAAATCCACAATGGTACGCCTTCTCAATCGCCTGATTGAACCCACCCGCGGGCAAGTGCTGATTGATGGTGTGGATATTGCCAAAATATCCGATGCCGAACTCCGTGAGGTGCGCAGAAAAAAGATTGCGATGGTCTTCCAGTCCTTTGCCTTAATGCCGCATATGACCGTGCTGGACAATACTGCGTTCGGTATGGAATTGGCCGGAATTAATGCCGAAGAACGCCGGGAAAAAGCCCTTGATGCACTGCGTCAGGTCGGGCTGGAAAATTATGCCCACAGCTACCCGGATGAACTCTCTGGCGGGATGCGTCAACGTGTGGGATTAGCCCGCGCGTTAGCGATTAATCCGGATATATTATTAATGGACGAAGCCTTCTCGGCGCTCGATCCATTAATTCGCACCGAGATGCAGGATGAGCTGGTAAAATTACAGGCGAAACATCAGCGCACCATTGTCTTTATTTCCCACGATCTCGATGAGGCTATGCGTATTGGCGACCGAATTGCCATTATGCAAAATGGTGAAGTGGTACAGGTCGGCACACCGGATGAAATTCTCAATAATCCGGCGAATGATTATGTCCGTACCTTCTTCCGTGGCGTTGATATTAGTCAGGTATTCAGTGCGAAAGATATTGCCCGCCGGACACCGAATGGCTTAATTCGTAAAACCCCTGGCTTCGGCCCACGTTCGGCACTGAAATTATTGCAGGATGAAGATCGCGAATATGGCTACGTTATCGAACGCGGTAATAAGTTTGTCGGCGCAGTCTCCATCGATTCGCTTAAAACCGCGTTAACGCAGCAGCAAGGTCTTGATGCGGCGCTGATTGATGCGCCGTTAGCAGTCGATGCACAAACGCCTCTTAGCGAGTTGCTCTCTCATGTCGGACAGGCACCCTGTGCGGTGCCCGTGGTCGACGAGGACCAACAGTATGTCGGCATCATTTCGAAAGGAATGCTGCTGCGCGCTTTAGATCGTGAGGGGGTAAATAATGGCTGATCAAAATAATCCGTGGGATACCACGCCAGCGGCGGACAGTGCCGCGCAATCCGCAGACGCCTGGGGTACACCGGCGACTGCACCGACTGACGGCGGTGGTGCTGACTGGCTGACCAGTACGCCTGCGCCAAACGTCGAGCATTTTAATATTCTCGATCCGTTCCATAAAACGCTGATCCCGCTCGACAGTTGGGTCACTGAAGGGATCGACTGGGTTGTTACCCATTTCCGTCCCGTCTTCCAGGGCGTGCGCGTTCCGGTTGATTATATCCTCAACGGTTTCCAGCAGTTGCTGCTGGGTATGCCCGCACCGGTGGCGATTATCGTTTTCGCTCTCATCGCCTGGCAGATTTCCGGGGTCGGAATGGGCGTGGCGACGCTGGTTTCGCTGATTGCCATCGGCGCAATCGGTGCCTGGTCGCAGGCAATGGTTACTCTGGCGCTGGTGTTAACCGCCCTGCTGTTCTGTATCGTCATCGGTTTGCCGTTGGGGATCTGGCTGGCGAGAAGTCCGCGAGCGGCGAAAATTATTCGTCCACTGCTTGATGCCATGCAGACCACGCCAGCGTTTGTTTATCTGGTGCCAATCGTCATGCTATTTGGTATCGGTAACGTGCCGGGCGTGGTGGTGACGATCATCTTTGCTCTGCCGCCGATTATCCGTCTGACCATTCTGGGGATTAACCAGGTTCCGGCGGATCTGATTGAAGCCTCGCGCTCATTCGGTGCCAGCCCGCGCCAGATGCTGTTCAAAGTTCAGTTACCGCTGGCGATGCCGACCATTATGGCGGGCGTTAACCAGACGCTGATGCTGGCCCTTTCTATGGTGGTCATTGCCTCGATGATTGCCGTCGGCGGGCTGGGTCAGATGGTACTTCGCGGTATCGGTCGTCTGGATATGGGGCTTGCCACCGTTGGCGGCGTCGGGATTGTGATCCTCGCCATTATCCTCGACCGCCTGACGCAGGCCGTTGGGCGCGACTCACGCAGTCGCGGCAACCGTCGCTGGTACACCACTGGCCCTGTCGGTCTGCTGACCCGCCCATTCATTAAGTAACTCTGCACTTGCCCGGTAACGCCGGGCATATCACCCTGCCAAAAAAAGGAATAACAATGCGACATAGCGTACTTTTTGCGACAGCGTTTGCCACGCTTATCTCTACACAAACTTTTGCTGCCGACCTGCCGGGCAAAGGCATTACAGTTAATCCAGTTCAAAGCACCATCACCGAAGAAACCTTCCAGACACTGCTGGTCAGTCGTGCGCTGGAGAAATTAGGTTATACCGTCAATAAACCCAGCGAAGTAGATTACAACGTTGGCTACACCTCGCTTGCTTCCGGCGATGCAACCTTCACCGCCGTGAACTGGACGCCGCTGCATGACAACATGTACGAAGCTGCCGGTGGCGATAAGAAATTTTATCGTGAAGGGGTATTTGTTAACGGCGCGGCACAGGGTTACCTGATCGATAAGAAAACCGCCGACCAGTATAAAATCACCAACATCGCACAACTGAAAGATCCGAAGATCGCCAAACTGTTCGATACCAACGGCGACGGTAAAGCGGATTTAACCGGTTGTAACCCTGGCTGGGGCTGCGAAGGTGCCATCAACCACCAGCTTGCCGCGTATGAACTGACCAACACCGTGACGCATAATCAGGGGAACTACGCAGCGATGATGGCCGACACCATCAGTCGCTACAAAGAGGGCAAACCGGTGTTTTATTACACCTGGACGCCGTACTGGGTGAGTAATGAGCTGAAGCCAGGGAAAGATGTGGTCTGGTTGCAGGTGCCGTTCTCCGCACTGCCGGGCGATAAAAATGCCGATACCAAACTGCCGAATGGCGCGAATTACGGCTTCCCGGTCAGCACCATGCATATCGTTGCCAACAAAGCCTGGACCGAGAAAAATCCGGCGGCAGCCAAACTGTTTGCCATTATGCAGTTGCCAGTGGCCGATATTAACGCCCAGAACGCCATTATGCATGACGGCAAAGCCTCAGAAGGCGATATTCAGGGCCACGTTGATGGCTGGATCAAAGCCCACCAGCAGCAGTTCGATGGCTGGGTGAATGAGGCGCTGGCAGCGCAGAAGTAATTTTTATTCAGGCGGATAAGGCGTTTTTGCCTCATCCGCCGCTCTGTACACAATGCCTGATGCGACGCTGACGCGTCTTATCATGCCTACAAAATACACTCATTCGTATGGCGGATAAGGCGTTTTCGCCGCATCCGCCGTTCTGTGCACAATGCCTGATGCGACGCTGGCGCGTCTTATCATGCCTACAAACCACATCGCACATTTCAACAATCTATCTTTCATCCCATATTCATCAACATCCGCTATTATTGATTTCCAGCTTAATCATCACCTGATGAACAAAAATAATGACTAAACCTAATCATGAGCTTAGCCCGGCGCTGATCGTGCTGATGTCTATCGCCACCGGTCTGGCGGTAGCCAGTAACTATTACGCCCAGCCATTGCTCGACACCATCGCGCGTAACTTTTCCCTTTCCGCCAGTTCGGCAGGCTTTATTGTTACCGCCGCGCAGTTGGGCTATGCCGCAGGTCTACTGTTTCTTGTTCCCCTCGGTGATATGTTTGAACGCCGCCGCCTGATTGTCTCGATGACCTTACTGGCAGCGGGCGGTATGTTAATCACTGCCAGCAGTCAGTCACTGGCGATGATGATCCTCGGTACGGCATTAACCGGTTTATTCTCAGTCGTGGCACAAATTCTGGTTCCGCTGGCAGCGACGCTGGCTTCACCGGACAAACGCGGCAAAGTGGTTGGCACTATTATGAGCGGTCTGCTGTTGGGGATCTTACTCGCACGGACCGTTGCCGGATTGCTGGCGAATCTCGGCGGCTGGCGCACCGTCTTTTGGGTTGCCTCGGTGTTAATGGCACTGATGGCGCTGGCATTATGGCGTGGTCTGCCACAAATGAAATCAGAAACCCACCTCAACTACCCACAGTTGTTAGGTTCCGTTTTCAGCATGTTTATCAGCGATAAGATCCTGCGCACCCGCGCATTGCTGGGCTGCCTGACCTTTGCCAACTTCAGCATTCTCTGGACCTCAATGGCCTTTTTGCTTGCCGCTCCACCTTTTAACTACAGCGATGGTGTCATTGGTCTGTTTGGACTTGCGGGAGCTGCCGGAGCGTTGGGCGCTCGTCCGGCGGGCGGTTTTGCCGATAAGGGTAAATCGCACCACACCACAACTTTCGGTCTGCTGCTGCTATTACTTTCATGGCTGGCGATCTGGTTTGGTCACACTTCCGTACTGGCGCTGATTATCGGCATCCTGGTGCTGGATCTCACCGTACAGGGCGTGCATATCACTAACCAGACGGTAATTTATCGAATACACCCTGATGCGCGTAATCGCCTGACCGCAGGTTACATGACCAGCTACTTTATTGGCGGTGCCGCCGGTTCGCTAATTTCAGCCTCAGCCTGGCAACATGGCGGTTGGGCTGGCGTTTGTCTGGCTGGCGCGACGATTGCCCTGGTTAACTTACTGGTCTGGTGGCGAGGTTTTCATCGTCAGGAAGCCGCAAATTAAGCAATCAGCAACCGTTTTCGTGGCTTTACACTTATAAGGGTGTTAAGAAGCCCATCAGTCTGATAAGGTTAAGATATTCATTCAGTCTATTTATAATATTAACAATCGTTAAGCGTACACTCTATGGAAAGCCCTACTCCACAGCCTGCTCCTGGTTCGGCGACCTTCATGGAAGGATGCAAAGACAGTTTACCGATTGTTATTAGTTATATTCCGGTGGCCTTTGCGTTCGGTCTGAATGCGACCCGTCTGGGATTCTCTCCTCTCGAAAGCGTTTTTTTCTCCTGCATCATTTATGCAGGCGCGAGCCAGTTCGTCATTACCGCGATGCTGGCAGCCGGGAGTAGTTTGTGGGTTGCTGCACTGACCGTCATGGCAATGGATGTTCGCCATGTGTTGTATGGCCCGTCACTGCGTAGCCGTATTATTCAGCGTCTGCAAAAATCGAAAACCGCCCTGTGGGCATTTGGCCTGACGGATGAGGTTTTTGCCGCCGCAACCGCAAAACTGGTACGCAATAATCGCCGCTGGAGCGAGAACTGGATGATCGGCATTGCCTTCAGTTCATGGTCATCGTGGGTATTTGGTACGGTAATAGGGGCATTCTCCGGCAGCGGCTTGCTGCAAGGTTATCCCGCCGTTGAAGCTGCATTAGGTTTTATGCTTCCGGCACTCTTTATGAGTTTCCTGCTCGCCTCTTTCCAGCGCAAACAATCTCTTTGCGTTACCGCAGCGTTAGTTGGTGCCCTTGCAGGCGTAACGCTATTTTCTATTCCCGTCGCCATTCTGGCAGGCATTGTCTGTGGCTGCCTCACTGCGTTAATCCAGGCATTCTGGCAAGGAGCGCCCGATGAGCTATGAGGTTCTGCTGCTTGGGTTACTGGTTGGCGTGGCGAATTATTGCTTCCGCTATTTGCCGCTGCGCCTGCGTGTGGGTAATGCCCGCCCAACCAAACGTGGCGCGGTAGGTATTTTGCTCGACACCATTGGCATCGCCTCGATATGCGCTCTGCTGGTTGTCTCTACCGCACCAGAAGTGATGCACGATACACGCCGTTTCGTGCCCACGCTGGTCGGCTTCGCGGTACTGGGTGCCAGTTTCTATAAAACACGCAGCATTATCATCCCAACACTGCTTAGTGCGCTGGCCTATGGGCTCGCCTGGAAAGTGATGGCGATTATATAACCCACAAGAATCATTTTTCTAAAACAATACATTTACTTTATTTGTCACTGTCGTTACTATATCGGCTGAAATTAATGAGGTCATACCCAAATGGATAGTTCGTTTACGCCCATTGAACAAATGCTAAAATTTCGCGCCAGCCGCCACGAAGATTTTCCTTATCAGGAGATCCTTCTGACTCGTCTTTGCATGCACATGCAAAGCAAGCTGCTGGAGAACCGCAATAAAATGCTGAAGGCTCAGGGGATTAACGAGACGTTGTTTATGGCGTTGATTACGCTGGAGTCTCAGGAAAACCACAGTATTCAGCCTTCTGAATTAAGTTGTGCTCTTGGATCATCCCGTACCAACGCGACGCGTATTGCCGATGAACTGGAAAAACGCGGTTGGATCGAACGTCGTGAAAGCGATAACGATCGCCGCTGCCTGCATCTGCAATTAACGGAAAAAGGTCACGAGTTTTTGCGCGAGGTTTTACCACCGCAGCATAACTGCCTGCATCAACTCTGGTCCGCGCTCAGCACAACAGAAAAAGATCAGCTCGAGCAAATCACCCGCAAATTGCTCTCCCGTCTCGACCAGATGGAACAAGACGGTGTGGTTCTCGAAGCGATGAGCTAACGCGTCATCTCGCTCAAAAATCCAGATTTATAAAAGAAAAAATGACCGGCCAGCATCGCAACATGCTGGCCTTTTTGGCAAGCAGGTCGGCTCAGCCGATGAGTTAAGAAGATCGTGGAGAACAATATGAGCGCAAATGCGGAGACTCAAACCCCGCAGCAACCGGTAAAGAAGAGCGGCAAACGTAAGCGTCTGCTCCTCCTTCTCACCTTGCTCTTTATAATTATTGCCGTAGCGATAGGGATTTATTGGTTTTTGGTACTGCGTCATTTCGAAGAAACCGATGACGCATACGTGGCAGGGAATCAGATTCAAATTATGTCTCAGGTGTCTGGCAGCGTGACGAAAGTCTGGGCCGATAACACCGATTTTGTAAAAGAAGGCGATGTTCTGGTCACTCTCGACCCGACAGATGCTCGCCAGGCGTTTGAAAAAGCCAAAACTGCACTGGCTTCCAGCGTTCGCCAAACCCACCAGCTGATGATTAACAGCAAACAGTTGCAGGCGAATATTGAGGTGCAAAAAATCGCCCTCGCGAAAGCACAAAGCGACTACAACCGCCGTGTGCCGCTGGGCAATGCCAACCTGATTGGTCGCGAAGAGCTGCAACACGCCCGCGACGCCGTCACCAGTGCCCAGGCGCAACTGGACGTCGCTATTCAACAATACAATGCCAATCAGGCGATGATTCTGGGGACTAAACTGGAAGATCAGCCTGCCGTGCAACAGGCTGCCACCGAAGTACGTAACGCCTGGCTGGCGCTGGAGCGTACCCGTATTGTCAGTCCGATGACCGGTTATGTCTCCCGCCGCGCGGTACAGCCTGGGGCGCAAATTAGCCCAACGACGCCGCTGATGGCGGTCGTTCCAGCCACCAATATGTGGGTGGATGCCAACTTTAAAGAGACGCAGATTGCCAATATGCGTATCGGTCAGCCGGTCACTATCACCACGGATATTTACGGCGATGATGTGAAATACACCGGTAAAGTGGTTGGTCTGGATATGGGCACAGGTAGCGCATTCTCACTGCTTCCGGCGCAAAATGCGACCGGTAACTGGATCAAAGTCGTTCAGCGTCTACCTGTGCGTATCGAACTGGACCAGAAACAGCTGGAGCAATACCCGCTGCGCATTGGTTTGTCCACGCTGGTGAGCGTCAATACCACTAACCGTGACGGTCAGGTACTGGCAAATAAAGTACGTTCAACACCGGTCGCGGTAAGTACCGCGCGTGAAATCAGCCTGGCACCTGTCAATAAACTGATCGACGATATCGTAAAAGCTAACGCTGGCTAATCCAGAGGTGCGTGTGATGCAACAGCAAAAACCGCTGGAAGGCGCGCAACTGGTCATTATGACGATTGCGCTGTCACTGGCGACATTCATGCAGGTGCTGGACTCCACCATTGCTAACGTGGCGATCCCCACTATCGCCGGGAATCTGGGCTCATCGCTCAGCCAGGGAACGTGGGTAATCACTTCTTTCGGGGTGGCGAATGCCATCTCGATCCCGCTTACCGGCTGGCTGGCAAAGCGCGTCGGGGAAGTGAAACTGTTCCTTTGGTCCACCATCGCCTTTGCTATTGCGTCGTGGGCGTGTGGTGTCTCCAGCAGCCTGAATATGCTGATCTTCTTCCGCGTGATTCAGGGGATTGTCGCCGGGCCGTTGATCCCGCTTTCGCAAAGTCTATTGCTGAATAACTACCCGCCAGCCAAACGCTCGATCGCGCTGGCGTTGTGGTCGATGACGGTGATTGTCGCGCCAATTTGCGGCCCGATCCTCGGCGGTTATATCAGCGATAATTACCACTGGGGCTGGATATTCTTCATCAACGTGCCGATTGGCGTGGCGGTGGTGTTGATGACACTGCAAACTCTGCGCGGACGTGAAACCCGCACCGAACGGCGGCGGATTGATGCCGTGGGGCTGGCACTGCTGGTTATTGGTATCGGCAGCCTGCAGATTATGCTCGACCGCGGTAAAGAGCTGGACTGGTTTTCATCACAGGAAATTATCATTCTTACCGTGGTGGCGGTGGTGGCTATCTGCTTCCTGATTGTCTGGGAGCTGACCGACGATAACCCGATAGTCGATCTGTCGTTGTTTAAGTCGCGCAACTTCACCATCGGCTGCTTGTGTATCAGCCTCGCGTATATGCTCTACTTCGGCGCTATTGTTCTGCTGCCGCAGTTGTTGCAGGAGGTCTACGGTTACACGGCGACCTGGGCAGGTTTGGCCTCTGCGCCGGTAGGGATTATTCCGGTGATCCTGTCGCCGATTATCGGCCGCTTCGCGCATAAACTGGATATGCGGCGGCTGGTAACCTTCAGCTTTATTATGTATGCCGTCTGCTTCTACTGGCGTGCCTATACCTTTGAACCAGGTATGGATTTTGGCGCGTCGGCCTGGCCGCAGTTTATCCAGGGGTTTGCGGTGGCCTGCTTCTTTATGCCGCTGACCACCATTACGCTGTCTGGTTTGCCACCGGAACGACTGGCGGCGGCATCGAGCCTCTCTAACTTTACGCGAACGCTGGCGGGGTCTATCGGCACGTCGATAACCACGACCATGTGGACCAACCGCGAGTCGATGCACCATGCGCAGTTGACTGAGTCGGTAAACCCGTTCAACCCGAATGCCCAGGCGATGTACAGTCAACTGGAAGGGCTTGGGATGACGCAACAGCAGGCATCAGGCTGGATTGCCCAGCAGATCACCAATCAGGGGCTGATTATTTCCGCCAATGAGATCTTCTGGATGTCAGCCGGGATATTCCTCGTACTGCTGGGGCTGGTGTGGTTTGCTAAACCGCCATTTGGCGCAGGTGGCGGCGGAGGCGGTGCGCACTAAGTACAACTAAGCCAGTTCATTTGAACTGGCTTTTTTCAATTAATTGTGAAGATAGTTTACTGACTAGATGTGCAGTTCCTGCAACTTCTCTTTCGGCAGTGCCAGTTCTTCGTTGCTGTTGATGCGTACGTCACGTTCCAGAATGCTACGCGCAATATCCTGCGCTTCCTGCAACGAGTGCATCTGGTAAGTGCCACACTGGTAGACGTTCAGTTCCGGGATCTGATTCTGATCCTGCACTTTCAGCACGTCTTCCATTGCCGCTTTCCAGGCATCAGCAACACGCTGCTCATCTGGCGTACCAATCAGACTCATATAAAAACCGGTGCGGCAGCCCATTGGCGAGATATCGATAATCTCTACACCATTACCGTTAAGATGGTTACGCATAAAACCAGCAAACAGGTGCTCCAGGGTATGGATCCCTCTTTCTGGCATCACTTCTTTGTTCGGCACGCAGAAGCGCAGATCGAACACGGTGATTGCGTCGCCATGCGGGGTGTTCATTGTTTTCGCCACCCGAACTGCAGGCGCTTCCATCCGGGTATGATCGACTGTGAAGCTATCTAACAACGGCATTTAGCCACCTCCGGTAATTTTTTTTAAAATTTTCTGAACTCTTTCTTCCCAGGCGAGTCTGAGTATATGAAAGACGCGCATTTGTTATCATCATCCCTGAATTCAGAGATGAAATTTTGGCCACTCACGAGTGGCCTTTTTCTTTTCTGTCAGGCGTGTTTTTCCAGCCACACCGCAAACGGTTCGGTATCAGCGGTTTCCATTTCCTGCTGACGGCGTTCAGATGCCTCGCGCTCGGCTACAAAATCCTCTTCGCGCAGAATTTCCAGCGGCTCTTCACGCAGCAGATTACGGTAGGCTTCTGCAAACGCTTTGCCTGTTCCGCCAATACCAGTATCAATCATAGACCTTAAGATACGGGCAGAGAAAGTCAGATCGGGATTATCGAAGCAGGCAACCAGTTCATCACACACTTTCTGATACGCTTCGCCGCCGTTAATGCTATCCAGCGTTTGCGCGACGCGTTTCAGATCGCGGAACAGATCTTTACCCACCTGCAGTAACGGGAACTGCGCGGTTTCGCAGCCGATACCCAGCGTCAGGCCCGGTTTGCGACCTTCAAGGATCACCCGGTTCCAGTTAACGCGCGTACAGGCAAGTTCGCTACTGCTCATTTCCGGTGCATCAGCCAGCGCACACCAGACCATAAACAGGTCGAGGAATCGCACCTGCTGTTCATCTACACCAATCGGCGAGAACGGGTTGATGTCCAGCGAACGCACTTCAATATATTCAATGCCGCCACGTAACAGCGCATCAGAAGGTGACTCGCCGCTGCGGGTAACGCGTTTTGGACGAATCGGCGCATACAGTTCGTTTTCAATCTGCAGCACGTTGCTATTGATTTGCAGCCTCTTACCGTCTTTCTCAATACCAATCTTCGCGTACTCTTCCGATGGCGTTTTGATTGCCTGTTTAAGGCCCGCTACGTACTCGTAAAGATCGTTGAAGGTAATACCAAGATTGCTTTGCGATTTATTGGTATAGCCGAGATCGCTCAAACGAAGAGAGGTCGCATACGGCAGGTAATACATACCGCACTCGGTTTTCTCAAACGGCAGCGACGTTGGTTTTCCTTGCAGGAAAGAAGAACAAATCGCCGGAGATGCACCAAACAGATAAGGAATGACCCAACCGAAACGATAGTAATTGCGGATAACGCGGAAATAGCCCGCAGAAATTTTCTCTTTGGCATCAGCGCCCGAGATATCACCGCACTTCGCTTGCCAGAATGCCATTGGCAAAGAGAAATTGTAGTGCACGCCGGAAATGGTTTGCATCAGCGCGCCGTAGCGATTTTTCAGCCCTTCACGATACAGCGTTTTAAAGCGTCCGGTGTTAGAAGTGCCGTACTGTGCCAGTTCGATGTCCTGACCTTCTGCGATGTAGCATGGCATACTTAACGGCCACATCCGCTCATCACCCATATTGCGCGCCGTATAACGATGCAGATCGCGCATAAAGGTCAGCATATGTTCAATATCACCATCCACTGGTGTAATGAATTCCAGCAATGCTTCCGCAAAATCGGTAGTAATCCATTTGTGCGTCAGTGCGGAACCTAATGCTTCAGGATGACCTGTTGTTGCCAGTGTGCCATCAGCATTAACACGCAAAGTTTCGCGCTCCAGCCCACGCTGTATCCCCTTTAACGCCTGAGGATGTTTTTCCAGCCAGGCCAGCGCCTGTGATACGTCCGGGATCAAATTGACCTCCCGCCTGTCAAAATCGTTTTAATTAGCATAACTGTAATGGTGACCATATGTGCAGGCCTACAATTAGTGCCACCACATCATGCCCTGAACGGTCGCTGCTGCAACTGCAACATAGCGTAACGCTTTACCAAGGCACAAAAAAAAGATTACCGGTCCCCAGGAGATGCGCATCCATCCCGCTAACAGACACAGTAAATCGCCAACCACGGGCATCCAGCTTAATAATAGCGTGACTGCACCATAGCGTTTCAGCCAGCCGGTAGCTTTCTCTTGCCAGCGCGATGTTTTACGCAATGGAAAGAAACGCCCAAGGATAACGTTAGTTAACCCTCCAAGGCTATTACCCATTGTTGCTGTTAAAACTAAAACCCAGGGATAACTGATCCCGGAAAGCAACATTGCCACCAGCACGACTTCGGAGTTGCCGGGTAATAGTGTAGCGCTGAGAAAACTACTGGCAAACAACGAGAAAAGCGATAACGCTTCACTCACAGCAAGCGAACATCCACGGCGTCCATGCCTGCTGCACGGGCCGCCTGAATACCGAAATCGGCATCTTCAAAGACCACACACTGCGTCGGTTGCACGCCCATACGCTGCGCGCACAACAAAAATGTGTCTGGCGCGGGTTTATGGTGTTTGACGTGATCAGCAGCGACGACGGCGTCAAAATAACGGCGTAATCCCAGGTGCGCCAGCAATGCCTCAGCGATGGCGCTTTCACTCCCCGTTCCTACAGCCATTGGGCGACGACCATGCCAACTTTTCACCACTTCAACAAGAGGAAGCGGCTCGACACTATCCAGCAGCATACTTCTTACTGCTTCTGTTTTTTCACGCGCTAACGCATGCGGGTCGAGATCGGCCTGATTCAGCTCAATAATTGCCTGAGCAATACGCCAGGTGGGCGATCCATTAAGCGCAATCATTGCCTGAACATCGTACTGAAGACCGTAGTGCCCTAATACTTCGCGCCACGCTTTACGGTGCGTAGGCTCCGTATCCAGGATTGTGCCATCCATATCAAAAATTAAACCTGCATAACGCTCGTACATGGTCTTCTCGCAAGTCGAAAAATATGACGCTACTTTAGCGTAATTGCTTGATTTTGTCGCTGATGGCGAAGGAGAAGAAAATTCAGGAAATGGATAAAGTAGTTATTTAGAAATGAGATATTTTTGAAGGAAATTTTTGGGAGAAGATGGTGCATCCGGGAGGATTACTCACTGGCGTTCGCCCTTCGGGCCGTTGCTGACGCAACGTTATCCTCCCTGGTGCCTGCGGTTAATACCGCTATCTCTTCGATACCTTCATTGCTGAAGGTTACGGAGAATATGGTGCATCCGGGAGGATTCGAACCTCCGACCGCTCGGTTCGTAGCCGAGTACTCTATCCAGCTGAGCTACGGATGCAAATGGCGGTGAGGCGGGGATTCGAACCCCGGATGCAGCTTTTGACCGCATACTCCCTTAGCAGGGGAGCGCCTTCAGCCTCTCGGCCACCTCACCACACGCCTCTTACGAGTGCTTCGAAGAACTTGTTTATCGCTCATCGTCGCTGCGTGGCGCACATATTACTTTCTGAGACTTATAAGTCAAACAATTTTTCCTACACTTTTATCGTTTGCACACTTCACGTTCAATTAGTCTGTAAAAACGTCAAAAAGAGTGTTTTATCAACAGAAAAATGGAGGTCTGACAGATAGTAGTAATGCAAAAAAATGGAGACTTAAGTTGAATGAACGGGAGTAAAGCGAAAAGACTATAGAGTGAAGGAGAAATTTTGAGGGTGCGTCTCACCGATAAAGATGAGACGCGGAAAGATTAGTAACTGGACTGCTGGGATTTTTCAGCCTGGATACGCTGGTAGATCTCTTCACGGTGAACAGAAACTTCCTTCGGGGCATTTACGCCAATACGTACCTGGTTGCCCTTTACCCCTAAAACTGTCACGGTGACCTCATCCCCAATCATGAGGGTCTCACCAACTCGACGAGTCAGAATCAGCATTCTTTGCTCCTTGAAAGATTAAAAGAGTCGGGTCTCTCTGTATCCCGGCATTATCCATCATATAACGCCAAAAAGTAAGCAATGACAAACACATTACATGTAAGCAGTCATGGCATTACATTCTGTTAAACCTAAGTTTAGCCGATATACACAACTTCAACCTGACTTTATCGTTGTCGATAGCGTTAATGCGAATGCCGTGAAGCGAGTCCACGGCATTGCCTGACGCTTATATTATTGCAATTTCGCGCTGACCCAGCCTTTCACACTGGCTAACGCTGCAGGTAAGGCCGCAGCATCCGTACCACCGGCTTGCGCCATGTCAGGACGTCCACCACCCTTGCCGCCCACCTGCTGAGCGACCATACCAATCAGTTCCCCTGCTTTCACACGATCTGTGACGTCCTTAGATACGCCTGCAATCAGAGAAACCTTACCTTCGGCTACCGTTGCCAGCACGATAATTGTCGACCCCAGCTGATTTTTTAAATCGTCAACCATGGTACGCAACATTTTCGGCTCAACACCGCTAAGCTCGCTAACCAACAGCTTAACACCATTAACATCAATTGCCTTACTGGAAAGATTTGCGCTCTCCTGTGCGGCAGCTTGTTCTTTAAGCTGTTGTAGTTCTTTTTCTAACTGACGCGTACGTTCCAGTACTGAGCGCACTTTATCCGCCAGATTATTGCTATCGCCTTTCAGCAGATGCGCGACTTCGCTTAAGCGATCGCTGTCTGCATGAACGGTGGTGATAGCGCCTTCTCCGGTTACCGCTTCGATACGACGAACGCCTGCAGCAGTACCCGATTCAGAGATGATGCGGAACAGACCAATATCACCAGTGCGGCTGGCGTGAGTACCGCCACACAGCTCGGTGGAGAAATCGCCCATGCTCAGCACGCGTACACGCTCATCATACTTCTCGCCGAACAGCGCCATCGCACCTTTCGCTTTCGCCGCTTCGAGATCCATGATGTTGGTTTCGATCGGCAAATTGCGACGAATCTGTGCGTTCACCAGGTCTTCGACCGCACGAATCTCTTCCGGTTTCATCGCTTCGTTGTGTGAGAAGTCGAAGCGCAGCACCTTGTCGTTAACCAGTGAACCTTTCTGCGATACATGAGTCCCCAGAACCTGGCGCAGCGCAGCGTGCATCAGGTGCGTTGCGGAGTGATTCAGACGAATACGGGCGCGACGAGCCTCATCAACATCAGCCTGCACAGCGTCGCCCACTTTCAGAGAACCCGCAGCAAGTTTACCGATGTGACCAATCGCCTGGCCGTATTTCTGCGTATCTTCCACCGCGAAGGAGAAGTTAGCGCCTTTCAGTTCGCCTTTATCACCAACCTGACCGCCGGATTCCGCATAGAATGGTGTTTGATCCAGCACGACCACAGCTTCCTGGCCTGCATTGATGGCATCAACCGCTTTACCATCAACAAACAGCGCGGTCACTTTGCCGTTCAGTTCCAGATGGTCATAGCCTTTAAATTCAGATGCACTATCAACACGGATCATTGCGTTGTAATCGGCACCAAAGCCGCTGGCTTCGCGCGCGCGACGACGCTGCTCTTCCATTGCTGCTTCAAAACCAGCTTCGTCAACTTTGATGTTGCGCTCACGACAAACATCAGCCGTCAGGTCAACCGGGAAGCCATAGGTGTCGTACAGACGGAAAGCCGTTTCACCATCCAGCGTATCACCAGAAAGTTTTGCCAGCTCTTCATCCAGCAACGCCAGACCGCGCTCCAGAGTACGGGCAAACTGCTCTTCTTCAGTCTTCAGCACCTGCTCAACCTGCGCCTGCTGGCGTTTCAGGTCTTCACCCGCAGAGCCCATAACGTCGATCAGCGGACCAACCAGTTTGTAGAAGAAGGTTTCTTTCGCGCCGAGCATATTGCCGTGACGCACTGCGCGACGAATGATACGACGCAGTACATAACCACGGTTTTCATTGGACGGCATTACGCCATCCGCGATCAGGAACGCACAAGAACGAATGTGGTCAGCGATTACGCGCAGCGATTTATTGCTCAGATCGGTCGCGCCAGTGACTTTCGCTACCGCCTGGATCAACGTGCGGAACAGGTCGATGTCATAGTTAGAGTTAACGTGTTGTAGCACCGCAGCAATACGCTCCAGACCCATACCGGTATCTACAGACGGCTTCGGCAGCGGTTCCATCGTGCCATCTGCCTGGCGGTTGAACTGCATGAAGACGATGTTCCAGATCTCAATGTAGCGGTCGCCGTCTTCTTCCGGACTTCCCGGAGGGCCACCCCAAATGTGGTCGCCGTGATCGTAGAAGATTTCGGTGCACGGGCCGCACGGACCAGTGTCACCCATCTGCCAGAAGTTGTCAGATGCGTATGGCGCACCTTTGTTATCGCCGATGCGAATAATACGTTCGCGCGGGATCCCTACTTCTTTTTCCCAGATTTCGTAGGCTTCGTCGTCGCTTTCATAGACGGTAACCCACAGACGCTCTTTCGGCAGGGCAAACCATTTTTCGCTGGTCAGCAGTTCCCATGCAAACTGAATGGCATCGTGTTTGAAATAGTCGCCGAAGCTGAAGTTGCCCAGCATTTCGAAGAAGGTATGGTGACGCGCGGTGTAACCGACGTTTTCCAGGTCGTTGTGTTTACCACCCGCACGCACGCAGCGTTGGGAAGTGGTAGCGCGGGAATAATTACGCTTGTCGAGCCCAAGGAACACATCCTTGAACTGGTTCATCCCGGCGTTGGTAAACAACAAAGTTGGGTCGTTATGGGGTACCAGGGAGCTGCTGGCAACTACCTGATGTCCCTTACTATGGAAAAAGTCGAGAAACGCCTGACGGATCTCAGCGGTGCTCTTGCTCATAATTATCCTGAAATCAAGCTAACGAAATATCGCCACCAGCTCCAGCGTGTCTTAACCGCCGGGCTGGTAACTGAAAAGTGGGAATAAGATAAGTTTTCTTGACTGGGAAGTAAAATACCGTATGCGTTCAGTCGGCAAAATTTCGCCAAATATCCTGGATATCTTCCATCAGATAGCCACGATAGAGCAAAAAACGCTGGATCTTAACTTTTTCTGAAAAGACAGTTGGCAAAGGTTCACCATATTTTCGCGTCGCCTGATCGCGCGCCAGTGCGCACCAGTCGATGTCACATTCACGCATCGCTTTTTCTGTCGCTTCGCGGGAAATACCTTTCTGATTCAGTTCCTGGCGAATACGCGCAGGTCCATAACCTTTGCGGCTACGGCTGGCGATAAAGCGCGCAACAAATCGGCTGTCATCGAGATAGCCATGTTCATGGCACCAGGCAATAACGCGCTCGTAATCTTCTGCCGTAGCATCAATCTCTTCTGGGCCATTTTTGCCCATAATCGGTGCCGCGAGTTTACGTCGCAGTTCTTGCTCACTGTGATCGCGCACCGCCAGAATGCGTACCGCACGATCCAACAGGCGAGCATATGCCGGGCGACGGGACGTTGATTCTGTCATGGCATATCCTTACAACTTAAAAAAGCAAAAGGGCCGCAGATGCGACCCAGGTTTTGCTGATAAACAGATTTAATAGTCAATGAGTGTGCAGAATGTTCCCGCAGGCCCAATTCGTTAGAGGATCGAGGTGAGAGTAATTTTTCACGCCAGTGCTGGCCTGTTCCCCTCACCCTAACCCTCTCCCCAAAGGAGCGAGGGGACCGTCCGTGCACACATTATCTATTATCATCAATAACGAACGATTAAAAATCTTCGTTAGTTTCTGCTACGCCTTCGCTGTCATCTACAGAGAAATCCGGCGTTGAGTTCGGGTTGCTCAGCAGCAACTCACGTACTTTCTTCTCGATCTCTTTCGCGGTTTCCGGGTTATCTTTCAGCCAGGCAGTTGCATTCGCTTTACCCTGACCGATCTTCTCACCTTTGTAGCTGTACCACGCGCCTGCTTTCTCGATCAGCTTCTCTTTTACGCCCAGGTCAACCAGTTCGCCGTAGAAGTTGATACCTTCGCCGTAGAGGATCTGAAATTCAGCCTGTTTAAACGGTGCAGCGATTTTGTTCTTCACCACTTTCACGCGGGTTTCGCTACCCACCACGTTTTCGCCCTCTTTCACCGCGCCGATACGACGGATGTCGAGACGAACAGAGGCGTAGAATTTCAGCGCGTTACCACCGGTAGTGGTTTCCGGGTTACCGAACATCACACCAATTTTCATACGGATCTGGTTGATGAAGATCAGCAGCGTGTTGGACTGCTTCAGGTTACCCGCCAGCTTACGCATCGCCTGGCTCATCATACGTGCCGCAAGGCCCATGTGAGAGTCGCCGATTTCGCCTTCGATTTCCGCTTTCGGCGTCAGTGCCGCCACGGAGTCAACGACGATAACGTCTACTGCGCCAGAACGCGCCAGGGCGTCACAGATTTCCAGTGCCTGCTCGCCGGTGTCCGGCTGGGAGCACAGCAGGTTATCAATATCGACGCCCAGTTTACGTGCGTAGATTGGGTCCAGCGCGTGTTCAGCATCGATAAACGCACAGGTTTTACCTTCACGCTGCGCTGCGGCGATCACCTGCAGCGTCAGCGTGGTTTTACCGGAAGATTCCGGTCCGTAGATTTCGACGATACGGCCCATCGGCAGACCACCTGCCCCAAGCGCGATATCCAGTGAAAGCGAACCGGTAGAGATGGTTTCCACATCCATGGAACGGTCTTCACCCAGGCGCATGATGGAGCCTTTACCAAATTGTTTCTCAATCTGGCCCAGTGCTGCCGCCAACGCTTTCTGTTTGTTTTCGTCGATAGCCATTTTTACTCCTGTCATGCCGGGTAATACCGGATAGTCAATATGTTCTGTTGAAGCAATTATACTGTATGCTCATACAGTATCAAGTGTTTTGTAGAAATTGTTGCCACAAGGTCTGCAATGCATACGCAGTAGCCTGACGACGCACCGCATCACGGTCACCGCTGAAGCATTCCCGCCGGGTAATGCCTTCACCGCGGGCAGTGGCAAAAGCAAACCAGACGGTGCCGACAGGCTTCTCTTCACTGCCGCCATCCGGCCCGGCGATACCACTAATAGACACGGCATAATCAGCACGAGCCGCTTTCAGTGCACCTATCGCCATTTCCACCACGACGGGTTCACTCACCGCGCCATGCTGCGCCAGCGTCTCTTCGCGTACGCCGATCATCTGCGCTTTGGCTTCGTTACTGTAGGTGACAAATCCGCGTTCAAACCAGGCGGAGCTACCGGCAATATCGGTAATCACTTTCGCTACCCAACCACCGGTACAAGACTCGGCAGTTGTTACGGTTGCGCCACGGGCTTTCAGCGCCTGCCCAACCTGTTCACTTAACTGCATCAGTTCACTGTCAGTCATCACAACCTCTGTCAGTCAAAAATTTATGCCGGACAAGATAGCACTTTCGTCAGGAAGATGGTGTTGGCGTTGCAATTTTACGAGGAGGATTCAGAAAAAAGCTGATTAGCCAGAGGGAAGCTCACGCCCCCCTCTTGCAAATAGTTACTGCACGCGCGCCAGCGCCACGGCTTGTCCTAACTGCCAGACCGCCATTGCGTAATGGGTGCTGTGGTTATAACGGGTAATGGTGTAGAAGTTCGGCAGACCGTACCAGTACTGGTAACCGGTACCGACATCCAGACGCAGCAGGCTGGCTTGTTGATGGTTGCCCAGCGGCTGCTGTGGCGTTAAACCTGCCGTGGCAAGCTGCGAAATGCTGTACCTGGTTTTGAAGCCATTTGGCAAGCCTGGAGCCTGACCGTTTGCCATTACCGCGACCTGATCGCCTTTCACCCAGCCGTGCGCTTTGAAATAGTTCGCCACGCTACCGATCGCATCAACCGGATCCCACAGGTTGATATGCCCGTCGCCGCTGAAATCTACCGCATATTGTTTGTAAGACGACGGCATAAACTGTCCGTAGCCCATCGCCCCGGCAAAGGAACCTTTCAGATTGAGCGGATCGTCCTGCTCGTCGCGCGCCATCAACAGGAAGGTTTCCAGCTCGCCAGAGAAATACTCCGCGCGGCGTGGGTAGTTAAATGACAGCGTTGCCAGCGCATCGAGGATGCGAGTTTTCCCCATCACGCGCCCCCAGCGGGTTTCAACGCCGATAATCCCGACGATAATTTCCGGCGGTACGCCATACACCTGCCACGCGCGATTCAACGCATCTTCATACTGATTCCAGAAAACCACACCGTTCTGCACGTTGTCCGGCGTAATAAATTTTTTGCGATAACGGAGCCATGCGCCGTTCGGACCTGATGGCGGTTTCACCGATGTGGTTGGTGCCTGGTTATCCATCAGCCGCAGTACCGAATCCAGACGCTTCGCCTGGGAGAGAATTTCCTGCAACTGCTGACGATCGAAACCGTGTTTGTTCACCATTTTGTCGATGAACTGCTGGGCATTCGGGTTATTAGCGAAATCGCCGCCCATCTGCATCACATTGTGCTGCGGCTCAAGCAGGAAGCCGCCAGACGGCGTTCCGGTGGTCGTTTCAGTCTCAGTAGGTTTTGGCTTGCTGCTACAGGCGGCAAGCAACACAAAAAGGGGAAGCAATGTTACATAACGACGCTTGAACATGAGGGGTCCATTTAACAGATTCAACCAGGGGCAAGTATGGTAAAGCATCACGCCCCACACAAGGAAGCGGTAGTCACTGCCCGATACGGACTTTACATAACTCAACTCATTCCCCTCGCTATCCTTTTACTCAAACTTTCAAATTAAAATATTTATCTTTCATTTTGAGATCAAAATAACACTTTTAAATCTTTCAATCTGATTAGATTAGGTTGCCGTTTGGTAATAAAACAATAAATCCTGAAGGAGAGAACAATGATAGAAACCATTACTCATGGTGCAGAGTGGTTTATCGGGCTGTTCCAAAAGGGCGGAGAGGTGTTTACCGGGATGGTGACCGGCATTCTTCCGCTGTTGATTAGCCTGCTGGTTATCATGAACGCACTGATTAATTTTATCGGTCAGCATCGTATTGAACGTTTTGCTCAACGTTGCGCCGGTAACCCTGTTTCCCGTTACCTACTGTTACCGTGCATTGGCACGTTTGTCTTTTGCAATCCGATGACCTTAAGCCTGGGTCGCTTTATGCCGGAAAAGTACAAACCCAGCTACTACGCGGCGGCCTCTTATAGCTGCCACTCAATGAATGGCCTCTTCCCCCATATCAACCCTGGCGAACTGTTTGTTTATCTTGGCATTGCCAGCGGTCTGACAACGCTGAACCTGCCACTTGGCCCACTGGCGGTGAGTTATCTGCTGGTTGGTCTGGTCACCAATTTCTTCCGCGGCTGGGTGACCGATCTGACCACCGCCATTTTTGAGAAAAAGATGGGCATTCAACTTGAACAAAAAGTTCACCTGGCAGGAGCAACATCATGACGCATATTCGGATCGAAAAAGGAACGGGTGGCTGGGGCGGCCCGCTTGAGCTGAAAGCCACGCCGGGAAAAAAAATCGTCTATATCACCGCCGGTACCCGGCCTGCGATTGTTGACAAACTGGCACAGCTTACTGGCTGGCAGGCTATTGACGGATTTAAAGAAGGTGAACCCGCGGAGGCGGAAATTGGTGTCGCGGTAATCGACTGTGGCGGCACATTACGCTGCGGCATCTATCCGAAACGACGTATTCCCACCATTAATATCCACTCGACGGGCAAGTCCGGTCCGCTGGCGCAGTACATTGTGGAAGATATTTATGTCTCTGGCGTAAAAGAAGAAAACATCACTGTAGTGGGTGATGCGACACCACAACCCTCTTCCGTGGGCCGTGACTATGACACCAGTAAGAAAATCACCGAACAAAGCGATGGTTTACTGGCGAAGGTGGGAATGGGCATGGGGTCCGCCGTTGCGGTGCTGTTTCAATCTGGTCGTGACACCATCGACACTGTATTAAAAACCATTCTGCCGTTTATGGCATTCGTCTCGGCGCTCATTGGCATCATTATGGCTTCTGGCCTTGGTGACTGGATTGCCCACGGTCTTGCTCCGCTGGCGAGCCATCCACTGGGTCTGGTCATGCTGGCGCTCATCTGCTCCTTCCCACTGCTTTCACCTTTCCTCGGCCCAGGCGCAGTTATCGCACAGGTTATCGGCGTATTGATTGGCGTGCAGATTGGTCTCGGCAATATTCCGCCGCATCTGGCTTTACCGGCACTGTTTGCCATCAACGCGCAGGCGGCCTGCGACTTCATCCCGGTCGGTTTGTCGCTGGCGGAAGCCCGTCAGGACACGGTTCGCGTCGGTGTCCCTTCTGTACTGGTGAGCCGCTTTTTAACCGGCGCGCCGACTGTACTGATCGCCTGGTTTGTCTCCGGTTTTATCTATCAATAGAGGCTGAAACATGACCGTTATTTATCAGACCACCATCACCCGTATCGGCGCGAGTGCCACTGACGCCCTCAGCGACCAGATGCTCATCACCTTTCGTGAAGGCGCGCCAGCGGACCTCGAAGAGTATTGCTTCATTCATTGCCACGGCGAGTTGAAAGGTGCACTCCATCCCGGTTTGCAATTTTCACTCGGGCAGCATCGCTATCCGGTGACCGCTGTTGGCAGCGTGGCGGAAGACAACCTTCGCGAACTGGGTCATGTCACCCTGCGCTTCGATGGTTTAAACGAAGCGGAATTTCCGGGCACTGTCCATGTGGCAGGCCCTGTCCCCGACGATATCGCGCCGGGATCGGTTTTGAAGTTTGAATCTGTTAAGGAGTAAAAAATGAATCAGGTTGCCGTTGTCATCGGTGGTGGGCAAACCTTAGGCGCGTTCCTGTGCCACGGTCTGGCTGCCGAGGGGTATCGCGTCGCGGTTGTCGATATTCAGAGCGACAAAGCCGCAAATGTGGCACAAGAAATTAACGCCGAATATGGTGAAAGTATGGCGTACGGTTTTGGTGCTGACGCCACTAGCGAGCAAAGCGTTCTGGCGCTCTCTCGTGGGGTAGATGAAATCTTTGGTCGCGTGGATTTGCTGGTCTACAGCGCCGGAATAGCAAAAGCAGCCTTTATCAGCGACTTCCAGCTCGGCGATTTTGACCGTTCGCTACAGGTGAATCTGGTGGGTTATTTCCTGTGTGCGCGTGAATTTTCGCGTTTGATGATCCGCGACGGGATTCAGGGGCGCATTATTCAGATCAACTCGAAATCCGGCAAAGTGGGCAGCAAACACAACTCTGGCTACAGCGCAGCGAAATTTGGTGGCGTCGGGCTGACTCAATCACTGGCGCTGGATCTGGCGGAGTACGGCATTACGGTGCATTCACTGATGCTCGGTAACCTGCTGAAATCGCCGATGTTCCAGTCACTGTTGCCACAATACGCGACCAAGCTGGGTATCAAACCGGATCAAGTCGAGCAGTATTACATCGACAAAGTACCGCTCAAACGCGGCTGCGATTATCAAGATGTGCTGAATATGCTGCTGTTCTACGCCAGTCCTAAGGCGTCGTACTGCACCGGACAGTCGATCAATGTCACCGGCGGTCAGGTGATGTTCTGATCAACAGCGGAGATCCATTAAGGATCTCCGTGAGACTATAGAATGCCTGATGCGCTACGCTCATCAGGCATACAGGACTTCCGCCACTACATTAAGGAAAAGTTATGGTATCCGCACTCATCACCGTCGCCGTTATCGCCTGGTGTGCGCAACTGGCCTTAGGCGGCTGGCAAATTTCTCGTTTTAACCGTGCCTTCGACACACTATGCCAGCAAGGGCGGGTTGGCGTGGGCCGTTCCAGCGGGCGCTTTAAACCGCGGGTCGTGGTCGCCATCGCGCTGGACGATCAGCAGCGCATCGTCGACACCTTGTTTATGAAAGGACTGACCGTCTTCGCCCGACCGCAAAAAATTCCCGCAATTACCGGTATGCATGCGGGTGATTTACAGCCCGATGTGATCTTTCCCCATGATCCACTATCACAGAATGCTCTATCATTGGCGCTTAAACTGAAACGTGGATAATTTCGTTGTGAATGTTACTTGCTTGCGAAGTTATCATTTTGAAACCTAAATCAGGTAATCACGCCCATGAAACCTCGTCAGCGTCAGGCCGCCATTCTGGAGTATCTGCAAAAGCAGGGTAAATGCTCGGTTGAAGAATTGGCGCAATACTTTGACACCACAGGCACAACCATTCGCAAAGATCTGGTCATTCTGGAACATGCCGGAACCGTCATTCGTACTTATGGCGGAGTGGTGTTGAATAAAGAGGAATCCGATCCGCCTATCGATCATAAAACACTCATCAACACCCACAAGAAAGAGCTGATTGCAGAAGCTGCCGTTAGTTTTATCCATGATGGCGATTCGATCATTCTTGATGCTGGCAGTACCGTTTTGCAGATGGTTCCCCTGCTCTCGCGCTTTAATAACATCACGGTGATGACCAACAGCCTGCATATCGTCAATGCGCTATCCGAACTGGATAACGAACAAACTATCCTGATGCCAGGCGGAACGTTTCGTAAAAAATCGGCCTCATTTCACGGACAGCTGGCAGAGAATGCCTTCGAACATTTCAGTTTCGATAAATTGTTTATGGGCACCGACGGCATCGATCTCAATGCGGGCGTAACCACCTTCAACGAGGTTTATACCGTCAGTAAGGCAATGTGCAATGCCGCGCGCGAAGTGATTTTGATGGCGGACTCATCAAAGTTTGGCCGTAAAAGCCCCAACGTAGTTTGCAGTCTTGAAAGCGTCGATAAGCTGATTACCGACGCAGGTATCGATCCGGCGTTTCGTCAGGCGCTGGAAGAGAAAGGGATCGATGTGATCATAACCGGAGAGAGCAATGAGTGAAGCACTACTGAACGCGGGACGTCAGACGTTAATGCTGGAGTTGCAGGAAGCAAGCCGTTTACCGGAACGTCTGGGCGATGATTTTGTTCGCGCCGCCAATATCATCCTGCACTGCGAAGGCAAAGTGGTGGTTTCGGGAATTGGCAAATCGGGCCACATTGGTAAGAAAATCGCCGCAACACTTGCCAGTACCGGCACACCGGCTTTTTTTGTCCATCCGGCAGAAGCACTGCACGGCGATCTGGGGATGATTGAAAGCCGCGATGTGATGCTGTTTATCTCTTACTCCGGTGGCGCGAAGGAACTGGATCTGATTATTCCGCGTCTGGAAGATAAATCTATCGCGCTGCTGGCGATGACCGGCAAACCGACGTCACCGCTGGGCCTGGCGGCAAAAGCGGTGCTGGATATCTCCGTAGAACGCGAAGCCTGCCCGATGCACCTTGCGCCGACCTCCAGCACCGTCAATACCCTGATGATGGGTGACGCGCTGGCGATGGCGGTCATGCAGGCGCGCGGATTTAATGAAGAAGATTTTGCCCGCTCCCACCCAGCCGGGGCACTGGGCGCTCGCTTGCTGAATAAAGTGCATCATCTGATGCGCCGTGACGATGCCATCCCACAGGTGGCGTTAACCGCCAGCGTGATGGATGCGATGCTGGAACTCAGCCGCACCGGTCTGGGGCTGGTGGCGGTATGTGACGCTCAACAACAGGTACAAGGCGTCTTTACCGACGGCGATTTACGTCGCTGGCTGGTTGGCGGCGGCGCACTCACCACGCCAGTTAATGAAGCGATGACGACAGGCGGCACCACATTACAGGCACAAAGTCGCGCCATCGACGCCAAAGAGATCCTGATGAAGCGCAAAATCACTGCCGCACCGGTGGTGGATGAAAACGGCAAACTCACCGGCGCAATTAACCTGCAGGATTTCTATCAGGCCGGGATTATTTAATCCTTCAATCCCAGACGTTTCGCCAGCCGATGCAGGTTGGCGACGTCGGTTTCCAGCATCCGCGCGCAGGCAGCCCAGTTGTGATGATTTTGTGCCAGTGCCTGGCGAATGGTTTCACGCTGGAACGCTTCTGTCGCTTCACGCAGGTTTTGCTTAACAACGGGCACCGCCGCCGCTTCTGGCGGCGGCAACGTCACCTCAGGAAAAGCAAAATGTTGTGCCTCAAGAATCACTTCATCGCCGCTGCGAGTGGCTCTCGCCAGCACTACCGCCCGATGAATAGCATGTTCCAGTTCGCGCACGTTCCCCGGAAAACGATAGTGTTGCAGTAAATTTCGCGCTCCGGCACTTAATACCACGCGGGAGAGCCCCAGCCGCAAACGACACTGCTCGCAGAAATACCCCGCCAGCAGAATGACATCATCGCCCCGCTCACGCAGCGGCGGCACCGAAAGTGGAAACACGCTCAGGCGATGAAACAAATCGGCGCGGAATCGCCCTGCCAGCACCTCTTCGCGTAAGTCGCGGTTAGTCGCCGCCAGCACGCGCACATCGACCCGCAAACTACGGTCATCGCCAACGCGCTGAATATCGCCATACTGCAACACCCTCAGCAGCTTGGCCTGCAATGCCAACGACAACTCGCCGATCTCATCGAGAAACAGAGTGCCGTTATCCGCCATTTCAAACTTCCCGCTGCGGTTACTGATAGCGCCAGTAAACGCTCCTTTCACATGCCCGAACAACTCACTTTCCGCCACACTTTCCGGCAGTGCGGCACAGTTGAGATAGACCAGCGGATTCACCGCCCGTGGCGAGGCTTCATGAATCGCTTTCGCCACCAGCTCCTTACCGGTTCCCGTCTCACCGCTGATCAGGACGTTGAGATCGGACGCCGCCACAATCTCAATCTCTTTTTTCAGTTGCGTCATGCCAGGGGACAAGCCAATCATCTGCGTCTGTTTCACCGCTTCAAACGGCGTGGCATCGCCTGGCATCATATTCTGGCTTTCCAGTTGTTCAATCAGCAACGCATTGCTTAACGCTCCCGCCGCCAGCGCAGCAATCAGCCGTAGCTCTTCGTCGCTGAAAACATCGAACTGATCGGGCTGCATCCCGTCGAGCGTCAGTGCGCCGATCAGGTTTTGCCCGGCAAACAATGGCAGACCAACGCAGGCGTGAACCTTCAGACTCTCCTGCCCAGGAATCAAACCGTCATAGGGATCGGGCAATTCGCTGTCTGCAGGAAAGCGCACCACGTCCCCGGCGCGGGCAATCGCTTCAAGCCGTGGATGCCCTTCCAGCGCAAAGCGTCTACCGAGTACATCCTTTGCCAGACCGTCGATGGCAAGCGGAATAAACTGCCGCGAATCGTAACGTAGCAACGCAGACGCATCGCACTCCAGCACCTGACGTAGCGTGGTGATCAGGCGCTGAAAACGATCCTGATGACCAATCCCACGCTGCAATTCGATGGCGATATTCGCCAGCACATCAACGGAAAAACTCATCTTTGCCTCACTGTCAATTTGACTATAGATATTGTCATATCGACCATTTGATTGATAGTCATTTTGACTACCCATTAATGAGCATACTTTTATTTATATAGTAAAAACAATCAGATAAAAAACTGGCACGCAATCTGCAATTAGCAAGACATCTTTTTAGAACACGCTGAATAAATTGAGGTTGCTATGTCTATTGTGGTGAAAAATAACATTCATTGGGTTGGTCAACGTGACTGGGAAGTGCGTGATTTTCACGGCACGGAATATAAAACGCTGCGCGGCAGCAGTTACAACAGCTACCTCATCCGCGAAGAAAAAAACGTGCTGATCGACACCGTCGACCATAAATTCAGCCGCGAATTTGTGCAGAACCTGCGTAATGAAATCGATCTGGCGGATATCGATTACATCGTGATTAACCATGCAGAAGAGGACCACGCTGGGGCGCTGACCGAACTGATGGCGCAAATTCCCGATACGCCGATCTACTGTACTGCCAACGCTATCGACTCGATAAATGGTCATCACCATCATCCGGAGTGGAATTTTAATGTGGTGAAAACTGGCGACACGCTGGATATCGGCAACGGCAAACAGCTCATTTTTGTCGAAACACCAATGCTGCACTGGCCGGACAGCATGATGACTTACCTGACAGGCGACGCGGTGCTGTTCAGTAACGATGCTTTCGGTCAGCACTACTGCGACGAGCATCTGTTCAACGATGAAGTGGATCAGACGGAGCTTTTCGAGCAGTGCCAGCGTTACTACGCCAATATCCTGACGCCGTTCAGCCGCCTGGTAACGCCGAAAATTACCGAGATCCTGGGCTTTAACTTACCAGTCGATATGATAGCCACTTCCCACGGCGTGGTATGGCGCGATAACCCGACGCAAATTGTCGAGCTGTACCTGAAATGGGCGGCTGATTATCAGGAAGACAGAATCACCATTTTCTACGACACCATGTCGAATAACACCCGCATGATGGCTGACGCTATCGCCCAGGGGATTGCGGAAACCGACCCACGCGTGGCGGTGAAAATTTTCAACGTCGCCCGAAGCGATAAAAACGAAATCCTGACTAATGTCTTCCGCTCAAAAGGCGTGCTGGTCGGCACTTCGACGATGAATAACGTGATGATGCCGAAAATCGCCGGGCTGGTGGAAGAGATGACTGGTTTACGCTTCCGTAACAAACGCGCCAGTGCTTTCGGCTCTCACGGCTGGAGCGGCGGTGCGGTGGATCGTCTTTCCACGCGCCTGCAGGATGCGGGTTTCGAAATGTCGCTTAGCCTGAAAGCCAAATGGCGACCAGACCAGGACGCTCTGGAGTTATGTCGTGAACACGGTCGCGAAATCGCCCGTCAGTGGGCGCTCGCGCCGCTGCCGCAGAGCACGGTGAATACGGTGGTTAAAGAAGAAACCTCTGCCACCACGACGGCTGACCTCGGCCCACGGATGCAGTGCAGCGTCTGCCAGTGGATTTACGATCCGGCAAAAGGCGAGCCAATGCAGGACGTTGCGCCAGGAACGCCGTGGAGTGAAGTCCCGGATAACTTCCTCTGCCCGGAATGCTCCCTCGGCAAAGACGTCTTTGACGAACTGGCATCGGAGGCAAAATGAGTAACGGCATTGTGATCATCGGTTCGGGCTTCGCCGCCCGCCAACTGGTGAAAAATATTCGCAAACAGGACGCCACTATTCCATTAACCCTGATTGCCGCCGACAGCATGGATGAGTACAACAAACCTGACCTCAGCCATGTTATCAGTCAGGGGCAACGTGCCGATGACCTTACCCGCCAGACGGCGGGTGAATTTGCCGAGCAGTTTAATCTGCACCTGTTTCCACAAACCTGGGTGACGGATATCGATGCCGAAGCCCGTGTGGTGAAAAGCCAGAATAATCAGTGGCAATACGACAAGCTAGTACTGGCAACCGGTGCCAGTGCCTTTGTCCCGCCTGTGCCTGGGCGTGAGTTAATGCTGACGTTAAATAGTCAGCAAGAGTATCGCGCCTGTGAAACGCAACTGCGGGATGCCCGACGCGTGTTGATTGTTGGCGGTGGTTTGATTGGTAGCGAACTGGCGATGGATTTTTGTCGTGCAGGCAAAGCGGTCACGCTAATCGACAACGCTGCCAGTATTCTGGCGTCATTAATGCCACCGGAAGTAAGCAGCCGCTTGCAGCATCGGTTGACGGAGATGGGCGTTCATCTGTTGTTGAAATCTCAGTTGCAGGGGCTGGAAAAAACAGATTCTGGCATTCTGGCAACGCTGGACCGCCAGCGCAGTATCGAAGTGGATGCGGTAATTGCCGCCACCGGACTGCGCCCGGAAACCGCCCTGGCACGACGCGCCGGGCTGACGATTAATCGCGGCGTTTGCGTCGATAGTTATCTGCAAACCAGTAATGCCGATATTTACGCGCTGGGCGATTGCGCGGAAATTAACGGTCAGGTATTGCCGTTCCTCCAGCCGATTCAACTTAGCGCGATGGTGCTGGCAAAAAATCTTCTCGGCAATAACACGCCACTGAAACTACCGGCGATGCTGGTGAAAATCAAAACGCCGGAATTACCGCTGCATCTGGCAGGCGAAACCCAGCGTCAGGATTTACGCTGGCAAATTAATACCGAACGCCAGGGAATGGTGGCGCGCGGCGTTGACGATGCTGACCAGCTTCGCGCCTTTGTGGTCAGTGAGGATCGGATGAAAGAGGCATTTGGATTGTTGAAAACATTGCCGATGTAGGTGGGCTACTGTGCCTAAAATGTCGGATGCGACGCTGGCGCGTCTTATCCAACCTACGGGGAGCGCATGTGTTGGTCACATACTGCGTTCATGTCGCATCCACCTACTGTGCCCAAAATGTCGGATGCGACGCTGGCGCGTCTTATCCGACCTACGGGGACGCATGTGTAGGCCGGATAAGGCGTTTACGCCGCATCCGGCAATGGTGTCCAAATGCAACACGTTTTATCCGTTCTGGACTTCACCCGCTAACCAACGCGCCGCAGCAATAACCCCCTGCCCCAGAGACAAACCGCCATCACCCGCCGGTAAACTCTGTGGAAAGAGCAATGTGAAATCAGCGAGATAATGCGCCAGACGTGCACGCAGCAAACGGTTATGAATAACCCCGCCGCTAAATACCAGCGTAGTGATACCACGCATCGTGGCCTGCTCACGCATCAACGCGGCAAAACCCTGCGCCAGCGCATCATGAAACGCCCACGCGCGTTGATTAACCGGTGCCTGCCAGTTCAGCCACTGCTGCCAGAAAGTGGCGAGATCCAGTTGATTGTCCACCAGCGGCATTGTCACCGGATGCGTCACTCCGTGGCACGAAGCTGCGAGTGCCTCCAGAGCACAAGCCGCTTCACCTTCATAACTTAACGTGGCTGGCGCACAGCCCAGTGCCGCCGCCACGGCATCGAACAACCGCCCACACGATGACGCCAGCGGCGCGTTAATTCCACGCTCAATGGCCCGCGCCAGCACGCTCCAGTTTTGCTGTTGCACACTTGCTGTTTCAGAATAATTCTGCCACTCCGGCACAAAGCGCAGGCACTGCGCCAGCAGGTTTCGCCACGGCTGCTTCGCCGCCAAATCGCCACCCGGAAGCGCCACTGCAGGCAAGCCGCCCAGGTGCTCACATTCGCGATAGTTCACCCGCAGACACTCGCCGCCCCACAAAGCGCCGTTCTCCCCCATACCGATACCATCGAGCGTCAAAGCAATGACATCACCGCCATCCAGCGGCCACTGATGCTCTGCCAGACACGCCGCTGCGTGGGCATGATGATGCAGCACCGTTTGCGTCGGCAGATTCATTTCGCGCGCCCACTGGCTGGAGACATAGCCCGGATGTGCGTCATGCACAACGTATTGCGGGGTGAAATCGTAGATGTTTTGCATCAGGCGTAACGCTTCGCGCCACTGCATCTGGATGCCATCGTCACTTAAATCGCCCAGATGCTGACTCAACACTGCTTGTTCACCGCGCACCAGGCAGAAGGTGTTTTTCAGATCTGCGCCGAGACACAGCACAGGCGGCACATTTTTAAAGCCCGGAGGCAAAGCCAGTGCGTCCGGTACATACCCCCGCGAACGGCGCAGCATTTCGCCGCTTTCGCGCACCACCGAATCATCCATCCGCTGCACGATGTCGCGGTTATGTATCAAGAATCCGTCGGCAATGCCCTGCAAATCCGCCAGCGCCTGTTCGTTGCTGATAGCCGGTGGTTTACCGCTCAGGTTGCCGGAGGTCATCACCAGCGGGCATTGCAGTTCCTGTAACAGCAAATGCTGGAGCGGGTTCGCAGGCAACATCACGCCGACTTCGTTAAGGCCAGGGGCGATATCATCACAAAGCTCAGGAACGTATTTTTTATCCACCAGCACAATCGGCGCGGCGGGCGTGGTAAGCAACTGGCGCGCAGCGTCTGGTAAACCTTCTGCCACTGGCAAGATGACCGCCAGCGGTTTCGCCGGGCGATGTTTGCGCGCCCGAAGTGTCGCCACCGCGGTACTGTTACGTGCATCGCAGGCAAGATGAAATCCGCCAATCCCTTTGATGGCGACAATGTTGCCCATTTTTAACTGTGCGATAGCCGCCTGTAATGCCGCCTCTTGTTCCGCATGTTCACCATGACTTACCCATTCAAGATGTGGGCCACACTCCGGGCAGGCCACCGGCTGGGCGTGGAAGCGACGATCGAGCGGGTCGCGGTACTCTTTATCACAGGCTGGACACAGCGGAAACTCCGCCATTACGGTAAACGGGCGGTCGTAAGGCATGGCGCGAATAATGGTGAAACGCGGGCCGCAGTGGGTACAGTTGATAAACGGATAACGATAACGCCGTTCGCCTGGGGTATTCATTTCGGCAAGGCAAGCAGGGCAAGTAGCGGCATCCGGGACAATTTGCGTATTCATGGCACCTCCCGCGCTCTGGCGGATAGTGAACTCGGTGGGCAGTTGTGACCAGATAAACGGCTCACGCTCGACGCTATCAATACGCGCCAGTGGCGGACAGTGCTGATGCAATTGAACAAGAAACGTTTCCGGGTCTTCCAGCAGCCGGACTTCTACGCCATCGCCGTCATTACAGACATCGCCGTGAAGATTTAATTGCTGTGCCAGCTGCCAGACAAACGGACGAAAACCGACGCCCTGCACTTTGCCACGAATACGCAGTTGGACACCGCAAGATGTGTTTTTTGCCATTGAGTTATTCCCGCCATCATGAATTGCGTAACCCGTCCAGCCGGACACGACAGCGTCGCATCCGGCAGTCACAGGTCGGCGATACCGCCCGCTTCGTATTCTACGAATATTTCCGGGAATTCCTTTGATGCCAGAACAGTTCTGTAAGATTTTTAGAACATCAGCGCCGTACGGCGGCGTTTTTCTGCGCTCAGTTGTTCAAGTTTATTACGATCGACACAAATTAGCGCATGGGTCGGGCAAGCCGCCATACACGCCGGGCCGTCTTCACGATGGTTGCACAGGTCGCATTTATTGGCTTCAGCTTTGTCAGCCCGTACATTCAGCCCCGCGCCGCTGTTGCGGATCACCGGACGTACCACCACTTCCATCGCGCCATACGGGCAAGCCACCACGCAGGTTTTGCAACCAATGCAACGTTCCTGCATCACATGAACAAACCCTTTATCACGGCTGATAGCACCATTCGGGCAGACGTTAGCGCACGGTGCATCTTCACACTGACGGCAGACTGTCGCCGTGGAAATGTTCACACCTTTAATGACATGGATTCGCGGTAAAAAGGTTTCCGGGGTCAGCGATGCACAGTCCTGATTTTCCTGATGAGAAACCACGCACGCCACTTCACAGGTACGGCAACCAATACATTTACTCGCGTCAGCAATGATGAAACGGTTCATCAAATTCTCCAGCAATGACAGTTAATGCGCCGATACATTCACAAATCATGCCAGTTTTTAATTTGCTGTTATTTAAGGAAATTAATTTCTGTAATGCAGGAAAAAAGATGTCATCGACACTAGTGACGATGACATGTGATGACAATGTTTATCGCGAAAGGGCAATGAGTGAGTCGCGGCGGATCAGTTTTCCGCTGAAGGTTTTCGGCGGTGAGAAATCCCCGCCATCGAGCATAAAAATCAGCCGTCCAATAATTTCCTGAATCATCTCTGTTACCGGAATTTTTACGCTGGAGAGCGCCGGAACGGTGTAGGGGGCAATTGCGATATCATCGAATCCGATAACTGACACCTGCTCTGGCACCGCTACGCCGCGCTCGTGCAACGCTTTCATCGCACCTATCGCCATATCGTCGTTACTGGCAACTAACGCGCTAAATTTAGCCCCACGTTCGAGCAACGTTTCTACCCCTTCGGCCCCGCTGGCGGGCGTCCATTTACCGTTAGCGATAAGTTTTTCATTGAGCGCAATACCATGCTGCGCCAGCGCGTCTTTATACCCAGCAAGACGTTCAATGCTGGTGGGGGAATCCATCGAGCCGGTAAGGAAAGCAATCTCCTGATGTCCGGCGTTTATCAACTCTGCCACGGCATTAAAGCTGGTCTGTTTATGATCGCACCAGACGCTATGGCTGCTGTTTTTGCGCAGGCGGCGATTAAGCACCATTATCGGCTGACTGTGCGCGTCAATGATGTCATCAATCTCATCCACGCTTAAAAAACGCGGGTAAATCATAATGGCGTCGCAGCGCAAATCCAGCAGATACTGAATCGCCTGGCGCTCTTCTTCGGCGCTGTGTTTACCATCTGCCAATAGCAACTGCCGCCCTTTCTCTTCCGCCATTCGCGCGGCATGAAACAGTAATTCACTAAAATAAATGCCGTGATAAAGCGTGTTGGTCACTACCAGCCCCAGCGTCTGAGTACTCTTCGCCGACAGATTGCGGGCCAGCAAATTTGGGCGGTAACCGCTCTCTTCTACCGCCTGAAACACGCGATCTTTAGTCTCCTGGCTGACGTAGCCATTACCTGAAAGCACGCGGGAAACGGTCGCTTTTGAAACCCCGGCGCGCTTCGCCACTTCCAGCATCGTCGTCATCATTTTCATCCCTTTACACGCAATCAACGCAGTGTACTGCACCGTTTGCCGATTGTCCTTGCGCAATCGGCGGGAAAAATATTCAGGTGACCGGTTTCACAAATATAAAAAATGAACAATTAACTCTCTTGCTTATTTAGTGACAACTATTCATGATTTTGTGAAACCGGTTTCCTAATTCCGTTTCAGCATCGGCATTTTTCCGTTACGTCGACTGATAACAACTACATCTACCCTACTGATAACAGGATAAAATCCGATGGCCAAAAATTATGCGGCGCTGGCACGCTCGGTGATAGCGGCACTGGGCGGCGTTGATAACATCTCGGCGGTCACGCACTGTATGACGCGTTTGCGCTTTGTTATCAAAGATGACCAGCTTATCGACAGCCCGACGTTAAAAACCATCCCCGGCGTGCTCGGCGTGGTACGTAGTGACAACCAGTGTCAGGTGATTATCGGCAATACCGTTTCACAAGCCTTTCAGGAAGTCGTCAGCCTGCTGCCGGGAGATATGCAGCCCGCACAGCCCGTGGGTAAACCCAAACTCACGCTGCGTCGCATTGGTGCAGGGATCCTCGATGCGCTGATCGGCACCATGTCACCGCTGATCCCGGCGATTATCGGCGGATCGATGGTCAAACTGCTGGCGATGATCCTCGAGATGAGCGGCGTGCTGACAAAAGGATCGCCGACCTTAACCATTCTGAATGTGATTGGTGACGGTGCTTTCTTCTTCCTGCCGCTGATGGTCGCGGCATCTGCCGCCATCAAATTTAAAACCAATATGTCGCTGGCGATTGCCATCGCGGGTGTGCTGGTACATCCGAGTTTTATTGAACTGATGGCGAAAGCGGCCCAGGGTGAACATGTCGAATTTGCCCTGATTCCGGTCACCGCGGTGAAATACACCTACACAGTGATCCCGGCGCTGGTGATGACCTGGTGCCTGTCATATATCGAACGCTGGGTGGATCGCATTACACCGGCGGTGACCAAAAACTTCCTCAAGCCAATGCTGATTGTGTTGATTGCCGCACCGCTGGCAATCCTGCTGATTGGCCCGATTGGTATCTGGATCGGTAGCGCCATTTCGGCGCTGGTTTACACCATTCATGGTTATCTGGGCTGGCTTTCAGTCGCCATTATGGGCGCGCTGTGGCCTCTGCTGGTAATGACCGGGATGCACCGCGTCTTTACGCCAACCATCATTCAGACCATTGCCGAAACCGGCAAAGAAGGGATGGTCATGCCGTCAGAGATCGGCGCTAACCTGTCGCTGGGCGGTTCATCACTGGCGGTGGCGTGGAAAACGAAAAACCCGGAACTGCGCCAGACGGCGCTGGCTGCGGCGGCATCAGCCATTATGGCGGGGATTTCCGAACCGGCGTTATACGGCGTGGCGATCCGCCTGAAACGTCCGCTTATCGCCAGTCTTATCAGCGGCTTTATTTGCGGCGCGGTTGCCGGTATGGCGGGGCTTGCCAGCCACTCAATGGCAGCGCCGGGGCTATTTACCAGCGTGCAGTTCTTCGATCCGGCGAATCCAATGAGCATCGTCTGGGTGTTCGCGGTCATGGCGCTGGCGGTCATGCTGTCGTTTATCCTCACACTGTTGCTCGGCTTCGAGGATATTCCTGTTGAGGAAGCGACTGCCGAGGCGCGAAAGCATCAGAGCGTACAACCGACCGTCGCCAAAGAAGTAAGTCTTAATTGAGGATGAAAATGTCAGTATTTCCAGAAGGTTTTTTATGGGGCGGCGCGCTTGCCGCCAACCAGTCTGAAGGTGCGTTCCGTGAAGGTGGCAAAGGGCTGACCACTGTCGATATGATCCCACACGGCGAGCATCGAATGGCGGTGAAACTGGGGCTGGAAAAACGTTTTCAGTTGCGCGATGACGAGTTTTATCCCAGCCATGAGGCGACGGATTTTTATCATCGTTATAAAGAAGATATCGCCCTGATGGCAGAGATGGGATTCAAGGTTTTCCGTACCTCAATTGCCTGGAGCCGTCTCTTTCCGCAGGGCGATGAAATCACGCCCAATCAGCAGGGCATTGCTTTTTATCGTTCTGTCTTTGAAGAGTGTAAAAAGTACGGTATCGAACCGCTGGTCACGTTGTGCCACTTCGATGTGCCGATGCATCTGGTCACCGAATATGGCTCCTGGCGTAACCGCAAGCTGGTGGAGTTTTTCAGCCGCTACGCCCGGACCTGCTTTGAAGCATTTGATGGTCTGGTGAAATACTGGCTTACCTTCAATGAAATCAACATTATGTTGCATAGCCCGTTCTCCGGCGCGGGTCTGGTGTTTGAAGAAGGTGAAAATCAGGATCAGGTGAAATATCAGGCCGCGCATCACCAGCTGGTTGCCAGTGCGCTAGCCACCAAAATCGCCCATGAGGTTAACCCGCAAAATCAGGTGGGCTGTATGCTGGCGGGCGGTAACTTCTACCCTTACAGTTGCAAGCCGGAAGATGTCTGGGCGGCGCTGGAGAAAGACCGGGAAAACCTGTTTTTTATCGATGTGCAGGCGCGGGGCGCGTATCCGGCTTACTCTGCCCGCGTATTCCGCGAAAAAGGGGTAACCATCGACAAAGCACCGGGCGATGATGAAATCCTGAAAAACACCGTCGATTTTGTCTCTTTCAGCTATTACGCCTCGCGCTGCGCCTCGGCGGAGATGAACGCCAACAATAGCAGTGCGGCGAACGTAGTGAAATCGCTGCGTAACCCGTATCTGCAAGTGAGCGACTGGGGCTGGGGTATTGATCCACTCGGTCTGCGTATCACCATGAACATGATGTACGACCGTTATCAGAAGCCGCTGTTTCTGGTGGAAAACGGCCTCGGCGCAAAAGATGAACTTGCTGCCAATGGCGAGATTAACGATGACTATCGCATCAGCTATTTACGCGAACATATCCGCGCAATGGGCGAAGCGATTGCAGATGGCATTCCGCTGATGGGCTACACCACATGGGGCTGTATTGATTTAGTTTCCGCCTCTACGGGTGAAATGAGCAAACGCTACGGCTTTGTCTTTGTTGACCGTGACGACGCAGGCAACGGTACGCTGACGCGCACGCGTAAGAAATCATTCTGGTGGTATAAAAAAGTGATTGCCAGTAATGGGGAAGATTTAGAGTAGGTAACAGTGCCGGATGCGGCGTGAACGCCTTATCCGGCCTACATGTCGCACGAACCATGAAGGCCCGATAATCGCAGCGCATCGGGCAATTTAGCATTTGGCATCAGAGCTGGTTCACCCCATCAAGAACATCCCTGTCCTGATTCCTTAATGAAAAACTACTCTTCTTCCACCGCTAACTGCGCGAAGCCGCCATTCCCTTCCCAGCCTTCCAGTCGTTGATAAACGGTTTCTACCGCATCTTTAATCGGCTGAGTCATCGGGTAGTAAAAGCCGACGATATCCGGCTGGATGCCGAGGAAAATCACTTCGCCAATGTCTTCTTTCAACTGGTCGATAAGGTAGTTCAACGGCATGTTATGGGTAGTCATCATAAACATCTCGGCGATATCATCCGGGTCGATGATGCGGATTTCGCCGGGGTTTAGCCCCATATCAGTAGCGTCAACAATCAGTAACCGCGTAGGGCGCAGTTCACGGATGGCGACGATGTCGTTTTCCGGTGCACTACCGCCATCAATCACCACCCAGTTACCTTTCGGCGCGGCGGCGCACTTTTCCGCCAGCAGCGGGCCAGCGCCATCATCGCCCATCATGCTATTGCCAACACAGAGTAAAACGTCAGTCACGCAGTCTCCTCACCATCAAATAGATGGCGTTTTCCTGATGAATATCATGCAGCATACTTAGCAGCATTGTACTCCATTCCTGCTGCTGCGAAGTTTGCGCTGCCCGGGCTTTATCGAATGCGTTGGCCAGCATCGGCACATGGTTAATGTCGATGACGATCTCACCATATTTCGGCACGCCTTCCATTTTGCGGCGGGCTTCGCTGCCCGCCTCCAGAGTGGCAATCCATGCCAGATATTCATCCCACGGGCAGGTGAGCGCCGCTTCCAGGCAATCGATAACCCCAAGGTGGTGACCAATCGCCAGGCTGTAATAGACCACCTGCTGCGCCTCGGCGGGCGTGGCATCGTTCTCATCAATAAATTTACGGCTCAGTTGACTGAACACCACCTTTTCACTCATCGGATACGCGCCTCTTCTACAACATGATTCAGATGGCTGACAATCTCGTTCAGACGCGGATCGTTTTCCGCTTCCAGCCAGCGTGCAACCTGTTCTTCGCCCTGCCCTAACTGTGTCAGGAAGTCATCGGCAATCTGACGACCGTAACGATAACCTGCCAGGCGGCGTGCTTCGCGATCCACTTTCACACGCAGCGGCTGCACCATATCGCCATGCAGGATTTCCGCCGGTTGTTCATCCTGCTCACCCGGGCCACGGGCGTGAATTTTCTGCTCCAGCAGGCCGAGCGCCATTGCAAAGCCGTACAGCGTGGCGGCAGGCGTTGGCGGGCAACCCGGAATGTAGACATCTACCGGGATGATTTTATCCGTACCGCCCCACACGCAGTAGAGATCGTGGAAAATACCACCGCTGTTACCGCAGGCACCGTAGGAGATACAAATTTTCGGGTCCGGCGCGGACTGCCACGCACGCAGCGCAGGGGATCGCATTGCACGGGTGACCGCGCCGGTAAACAGTAAAATATCCGCATGACGCGGTGAAGGAACGACTTTAATGCCGAAGCGTTCTGCATCAAACAGCGGCGATAAAGTGGCGAAAATTTCGATTTCGCAGCCGTTGCAGCCGCCGCAGTCCACGCGGTAAACGTAGGCAGAACGTTTGATTTTTTTCAGTAACGACGCCTTCATGCTGGCGATGGATTCATCCACCGTCATCGGGACCGGAATGCCGTTGGCGTCACGGGGGCCTAATAAATTGCTCATCAGATGGCCTCTTTCATATGGCGAGTCAGTTCAATACGGTCGGACGGCACCAGGCATTTCTGGCGCTTACATTCCGGGCAAGTCTCAAAGCTTTCGCGGTGGTTTTCCGCGCGGCTGTCACCATTGTGCTTAAGCAGCGCAATGGCGTAGTCGATCTCTTTCTGGACGGCGAAAGGACGATTGCAGACGCGACAGCTGCACAGCACAAAACGGGACTGTTGCAGGAAATCTTCTTTCTTCCACACCGCCAGTTCGTACTCTTGCGACAGTTTGATCGCTGCCGTCGGGCAGACTTCTTCGCAGCGTCCACAGAAGATGCAGCGCCCGAGATTAAACTCCCACGCAAGCTCTCCTGTGGCGAGGTCAGTTTCAACCGTTAAGGCGTTTGACGGGCAGGCATTGACGCAGGCCGCGCAGCCGATGCACTGCTGCGGGTTCTGCTCTGGCTTACCACGGAAGTTTTTATCAACCGCAATCGGCTCCAGCGGATAAGACGAGGTCGCCGTGCCGGTTTTGATGACTTTTTTGATAAAGGTAAACATGGCGATTCCTTATTTCAGCGGCGAGTTTTTACGCTCAATGCTGTAACGCTCGAGTTCTTTGTACGGCACCACTTTGCTCTTCTTCTTACGCACATCGACCACGGTCATGCGGTCGGTACAGGAGTAGCAAGGGTCCAGGCTACCGATAATCAGCGGCGCATCGGAAACGGTGTTGCCGCGCAGCATGTAGCGCAGGGTCGGCCAGTTCGCGTAGGTCGCGGCACGGCAGCGCCAGCGGTACAGCTTCTGGTTGTCGCCGGTCATGCTCCAGTGGATATCGTCGCCGCGCGGCGCTTCGGCAAAGCCCAGCGCGAAACGGTGCGGAATGTAGGTAAAGCCTTCCACCATCAGCGGGCCGCCCGGCAGGTTATCCAGACCGTAGTCGATCATGTTCAGCGCGGTATAGACTTCATTGATACGCACTTTCAGACGGGAAATAACGTCGCAGCCCTGCTCGCTGTGCACTTCCATCGGCAGCAGGCCATAACCAACAAACGGGTGATCGGCGCGGGTATCGCGAGCGTGACCGCTGGCACGGACCATCGGGCCAACGTTACTGAAGTCGCGGGCAATTTCCGGGTCCAGACGACCAATGCCGACGGTGCGCTGTTCCATGTTCGGCGTACTCAGCAGCACATCCACCAGCTCCTGCACTTCACGACGCATCTGTTGCGCCAGCTGGCGGGTCTGGATCATGTCATCTTTCAGCAGATCGCGACGAATCCCGCCGATCAGGTTCAGGCCGTAGGTTTTACGCGCACCGGTAAGGATCTCTGCCATTTTCATGGAGGTTTCACGCACGCGGAAGAACTGCATAAAGCCGGAGTCGAAGCCGGTAAAGTGACAGGCCAGGCCGAGGTTGAGCAGATGCGAGTGCAGGCGTTCCACCTCCAGCAGAATGGCGCGGATCATCTGCGCACGTTCTGGCACCTGAATACCCATCGCGTTTTCCACCGACGTGGTGTAGGCGGTGCTGTGAGCAAAGCCGCAGATCCCGCACACACGGTCAGAGAGGAAGGTCACTTCGTTGTAACCCATACGGGTTTCCGCCAGTTTTTCCATGCCGCGATGGACGTAGAACAGGCGGTAGTCGGCGTCGATAATGTTTTCGCCATCGACGAACAGACGGAAGTGCCCCGGTTCGTCAGAAGTGACGTGCAGCGGACCAATCGGCACGACGTTGTTTTTCTTGTCGCCCAGTTCATTGATGAACTCGTAGGTTTCAGCATCGGTAGTCGGTGCCGGACGCTGACGATAATCCATGCTGTCTTTACGCAGCGGATAAAGTTCATCCGGCCAGTCATCCGGCAGCACCAGACGACGTTCATCCGGCAGACCAACCGGAATCAAACCGTACATATCGCGCACTTCGCGCTCGCCCCACACCGCCGCCGGAACGCGCGGCGTCACGGACGGATACTCCGGTTTGTTGGCGTCAACTTCGACGCGAACCGTTACCCAACACTTGGTGCCCTTCTCCATCGACAGCACGTAATAAACGGCGTAATGACCATTCAGTTTGCGTTCGTCGTTACCAAACAGCACCGACAGCCAGCCACCCTGCTTGTAGTAGAGAAACTCCACCACTTCCGGCAGGTAGTTCACCTTCACGGTCACGGTCAGCTGATCTTTGGTCTGCCAGGCGTGGTCCAGCACGACGCCCGGAAATGCCTCATTCAGCGCGGCGAGATAATGTTGACCTAATTTTTCTTCAGACATGCTCAAACTCTCTTTAATCACGCCGCCAGCAAGGAGACGAACGCTAAAAATGCAAAGCCAAACCCAGCCCAGGTAATGCGCGGAGTAATATCAAGACGCAGACGGGCCATGCTGTTTTCGAACAGCGCGATAACCAGGACGCCGACGACCAGTTTGACGATGGCAATCACCAGCGCCAGCAGCAGCCCACCGGCGGTGAAGGTTTCCATCTGTCCCCACGGGATAAATACGCCGACGAACATCTGCAGCACCACCAGCTGTTTCAGGCTGATACCCCATTTCATGACGCCAAAGCCGCTGCCGCTGTATTCAGAGAGCGGGCCTTCCTGCAGCTCCTGCTCGGCTTCCGCCAGGTCGAACGGCAGTTTGCCCATTTCGATAAAGGTGGCGAACGCACAGGCACAAAGCGCCAGTACCAGCGGGATGCTCTGGCTCAGCGGCCAGTGATAAACGGTGTCGGTGATGTTGCTGATGTTGGTGGAACCGGCAACCTGTGCGGCAACCCACAGACCAAGCAGCAGCATCGGTTCGACCAGCACGCCAAGCATCGCTTCACGGCTCGCGCCGATAGCGGTAAACGGGCTACCGGTATCCAGACCAGAAATGGCAAAGAAGAAACGCGCGATGGCAAAGAGATACAGTAAGGTGATTAAATCACCCAGTTGCGGCAGCGGAGAACCGACGGTCACCACCGGCAGCGCAGTAGCGATAGTCAGCATGACGCCCACCATCACATACGGCGTCAGGCGGAACACCCAGCCGGAGGCATCCGGGCCAACGCTCTGGCGGCCCAGCAGTTTGAAAATGTCACGATACTCCTGCAACACACCCGGCCCACGACGGTTATGCAGACGGGCGCGCGCCACGCGGGTAATACCGGAGAGCAGCGGCGCAACGGCAAATAACACCAGCGCCTGAATTAACGGATATAAAACACTCATTCTCAGGCTCCTCGTGAAACAATAATCACCACCAGTACCGCCAGTTCAACCAGCGCCATCCGGCGGAACAGCAACGCACTACCTTCGCACTGCCAGCCCGGCACCAGCGACACCGGATTCAGCCATTTGCGCAGTTTCAGCACTGGCGCAAACGCCTGTTTCACCGGCATGGCAAAACCGTGAGCGGTAATCACCATTGATTTTTCATGGTCGTAGCCGCACACCCAGGCCGCACCGCGGGAACGTGACGGCAGGCGGTCGCCTTTGCAAATCGCCATAATGATGAATGGCAGCAGCGGGCAGGCAATCAGCAGCAATGTGATCATTGGTTGAGAAACGGTGGTGTTAGCAGGCTCCAGAGGCAGAGGTACAGCAGCAGAGAGCATCGGCAGCAGCCACGGCGCAGCAACACCGCCAATTACGCAGCAAATCGCCAGTGCCACTACGCTTACGCTCATCAGGAGCGGCGCACAGGTGGCGTTTTCGGCTTCTTTGGTACGCGGCGCGCCGAGGAACGTGACGCCATAGACTTTCGCCATACACATCACCGCCAGCGCACCGGTAATTGCCAGACCCACAGCGAGCAGCGGCCCCAGCAGACGGGCAACAAACGCGCCGCTATTGCTCAGTTTGAAGAAGGATTGATAGATAACCCATTCCCCGGCAAACCCGTTCAGCGGCGGCAGCGCAGCCATTGCCATTAACCCGACTAACATGGCGATGGAGATAACCGGCATTTTCTTGCCGATACCACCGAGTTTTTCGATATCGCGATGACCGGTACGGAACCAGACGCTCCCCGCTCCGAGGAACAGTACGCTTTTGAACAGGCTATGGTTAAGCAGATGGTACAGACCACCGACCAGGCCAAGAGCAATCAGTGCCGGTTGTTCGAGCGCGATACCCGTTACGCCAGCGCCCAGCCCCAGCAGAATAATGCCGATATTTTCCAGGGTGTGGTAAGCCAGCAGGCGCTGGATGTTGTGTTCCATCAACGCATACAGACCACCGACGAACGCGGTGATCATGCCGAGCACCAGCAGCGCGATCCCCCACCACAGCGGTGCATTACCGCCAAGCAGTGACAGGGTTAACATGCCCAGCAGGCCAATTTTCATGACTACCGTAGAAAACAACGCGGCAGCTGGCGCAGAGGCGTTAGCATGTGCCTGCGGCACCCAGCCGTGCAGCGGAATAATCCCGGCCAGCAGGCCAAAGCCAATCACACCGAGCAGCCAGATATCGGAACCGAGCGGCAGCTGTTGCATACGCATATCCAGCAGGCGCAGATCCAGCGTGCCATAACGCTGCCACAGCAGCCAGCAAGCAATCGCCAGCAGCAGAGTGCCAAGACGCCCCAGCGCAAACCACAGTTTGCCCTCTTTGCTGTTGCTGGTAAGGAACACCGCACACAAGGCCATGACTTCAGCCATTACCACGAACATGCCGAGGTTGCTGGCGATGACGGCGCAGACGGCGGCAGCCATCAACATATTGATCTGCAAGCCGTTGCACTTCACCTGCGCGTGGCGATGCCAGTCAATGTTGTAGAGGCTGACAAACAGACCGCACAGACCGAGCGTAATCAGCCAAATCGCGTTAAGCGGAGAGATTTGCACATCGTAGCTTACCAGCGACAGCGCACCGCTCACGCCAACCGCGCCAGTCAGCACAGTAAAGCCCGCGGCTGCCGTATACAGGCTACCAACCGCGCCGCCAATTCCGGCTATCCAGCCGCTTAGCGCCTTTTGAAAAGAAAAGAGAAATGCCAGAACAGCGGCGGCGACAAACCACGCCACGCCGCTATTGATCAGGGAAATTGCGCTCATTTAGCCTCTCCACTTTGAGCCTGCTGAAACAAGGTGAGATCGCCAAAGTCCGTGTTAAAGGTCAGCTCACGCTTACGTTTGCTAACGCGGGCGATATCGGTGTTATCCACCAGATGCAGGGCTTTGGTCGGGCACATCCGCACGCAGGCCGGACCTTGTTCATCAAAGCTACAAAGGTCACATTTGACGGCGATCGCGCGAATACCCGGCACCCAGTCAAGCAGCGTACTGATACGCGCCGGAGCAGGCGGTGCCGGTGGCGCTTTCGGGGTATTGGCATTTGCAGGAATATCCAGCGGACGGCTGCCGGAAAATTCAATTGCGCCAAACGGGCAGGCGATGCCGCACAGCTTGCAGCTTACGCACAGGCTTTCATTCAACTGCACGGCCCCATCAACGCGGGTGATGGCGTTAACCGGGCAGACCACCGCGCAGGGTGCATCTTCACAGTGGTGACAGAGCTGCGGCGCAGATTCTTTTTCATTCAGCATCACTCTCAGGCGCGGCATTGATTGCAGGCCGTGCTGGCGATGCGTCTCTGAACAGGCGGCCTCACAAGTGTGGCAGCCGATACAGAGCGTGGAGTCAGCAATTACAAAACGATTCACCAGGCATTCCTCAGGTGATTGTCATTTTTGACGAAAACATGCCGATGAAATGTCATTTTCGACACTCATCGACACGCCCATCCCCAAACAGGCGTAACGCCTGCAAAACGGGCAAAGCCTCAGCTCATGCTGCCGGGCTTTGTCCCTTTACCAGTTGGCTTAAATTCACCGGCACATTGTTTTCAATGGCGGTGTATAAGCTGTCGTAAACGCCAGCGATTTTTTCGAGATAGTGTTCCAGAACCTGTTCGCGATCGCGGATGTTGACCTTGCCATCAATCATGCCGTCAATGCTCAGTTGCGCCTGCGCAATCCGCTGTTTGTCTTCGCCATCTTTTGTTTCGACGTAATACTCGATGGTGTGGCTGTTAAAGCCATCCGCCAGGGTGACGTAAATACGAAAATGTTCAAAAAGGACGAAACAGAGTTCTTTGTCCGGCGCGCAGCTCATGGCGTGATGCAGGCGCGCTTTCGATAACGTGATCCCCTGAACCAGCGAATTGCAGTAGATGTGCCACTGGTCCTGTAGGCGACGATGCCGCTGTGCGATGTAATCGGCTTTCTCGCTTATTTCCCAAATAGTCATTGTCAGGTTACCCGTTTAACAGAGATGCCAGCTTTAAGCATTTTTTGTGCCAACTTTTAATTTATTGTTATTAAAGAGATTTTTAAGATAAAGATGAATTTCGTCGCCGTGTCGACGTGTCATTTCGACATCATCGACATTATTCACCGCAGGGATAATCAACACTGGCACAATTATTGCTTGTAGCTGGCAATAGTTAATGGGAGGCGATATGCACGAAATAACCCTCTGCCAACGGGCACTGGAATTGATCGAACAGCAGGCCGCAAAACACGGCGCAAAACGCGTAACTGGGGTCTGGCTCAAAATTGGCGCATTTTCTTGTGTCGAAACCAGCTCTCTTGCCTTTTGTTTTGATCTGGTTTGCCGCGGCAGCGTGGCGGAAGGTTGTAAACTGCACCTCGAAGAACAAGAGGCCGAATGCTGGTGTGAAACATGCCAACAGTATGTGACGCTACTGACCCAGCGCGTCCGCCGCTGTCCACAGTGTCATGGTGACATGCTACAGATTGTGGCAGACGACGGTTTACAGATTCGGCGGATAGAAATAGACCAGGAGTGAGCGATGTGTACAACATGCGGTTGCGGTGAAGGCAACCTGTATATCGAGGGTGATGAACATAACCCTCATTCCGCGTTTCGTAGCGCGCCATTTGCCCCGGCGGCACGCCCGAAGATGAAAATCACCGGCATTAAAGCGCCTGAATTTACCCCCAGCCAGACTGAAGAAGGCGACCTGCATTACGGTCATGGCGAAGCGGGCACTCACGCGCCGGGCATGAGCCAGCGTCGGATGCTGGAAGTCGAAATTGACGTGCTGGACAAAAATAACCGTCTGGCTGAACGCAACCGCGCGCGCTTTGCTGCCCGCAAGCAACTGGTGCTCAACCTGGTTTCCAGCCCTGGTTCCGGTAAAACCACCCTGCTGACGGAAACCTTAATGCGCCTGAAAGACAGCGTTCCGTGCGCAGTTATTGAAGGCGATCAGCAAACCGTGAACGATGCCGCACGCATTCGCGCTACCGGCACACCAGCGATTCAGGTGAACACTGGTAAAGGCTGCCACCTTGACGCACAGATGATTGCCGACGCCGCACCGCGTCTGCCACTGGACGATAACGGTATTCTGTTTATCGAAAACGTTGGCAACCTCGTATGCCCGGCCAGCTTCGATCTCGGTGAAAAACACAAAGTAGCGGTCCTTTCCGTTACCGAAGGTGAAGACAAACCGCTGAAATATCCGCATATGTTTGCCGCCGCCTCGCTGATGCTGCTCAACAAAGTTGACCTTTTGCCGTATCTCAACTTTGACGTTGAGAAGTGCATCGCCTGCGCACGCGAAGTCAATCCAGAAATTGAAATCATCCTTATTTCCGCCACCAGCGGCGAAGGGATGGACCAGTGGCTGAACTGGCTGGAGACACAGCGATGTGCATAGGCGTTCCCGGCCAGATCCGCACCATTGACGGCAACCAGGCGAAAGTCGACGTCTGCGGCATTCAGCGCGATGTCGATTTAACGTTAGTCGGCAGCTGCGATAAAAACGGTCAGCCGCGCGTGGGCCAGTGGGTACTGGTTCACGTTGGCTTTGCCATGAGCGTAATTAATGAAGCCGAAGCACGCGACACTCTCGACGCCTTACAAAACATGTTTGACGTTGAGCCGGATGTCGGCGCGCTGTTGTATGGCGAGGAAAAATAATGCGTTTTGTTGATGAATATCGCGCGCCGGAACAGGTGATGCAGTTAATTGAGCATCTGCGCGAACGTGCTTCACATCTCTCTTACACCGCCGAACGCCCTCTGCGGATTATGGAAGTGTGTGGCGGTCATACCCACGCTATCTTTAAATTCGGCCTCGACCAGTTACTGCCGGAAAACGTTGAGTTTATCCACGGTCCGGGTTGTCCGGTGTGTGTACTGCCGATGGGTAGAATCGACACCTGCGTGGAGATTGCCAGCCATCCGGAAGTCATCTTCTGTACCTTTGGCGACGCCATGCGCGTACCAGGGAAACAGGGATCGCTGTTGCAGGCAAAAGCACGCGGTGCCGATGTGCGCATCGTTTACTCGCCGATGGATGCGTTGAAACTGGCGCAGGAGAATCCAACCCGTAAAGTCGTATTCTTCGGCTTAGGTTTTGAAACCACCATGCCGACCACCGCCATCACCCTGCAACAGGCGAAAGCCCGCGATGTGCAGAATTTTTACTTCTTCTGCCAGCATATTACGCTTATCCCGACGCTGCGCAGTTTGCTGGAACAGCCGGATAACGGTATCGACGCGTTCCTCGCGCCGGGCCACGTTAGTATGGTTATCGGCACTGATGCCTATAATTTTATCGCCAGCGATTTTCATCGTCCGCTGGTGGTCGCTGGTTTCGAACCCCTTGATCTACTACAAGGCGTGGTCATGCTGGTGGAGCAGAAAATAGCGGCCCACAGCAAGGTAGAGAATCAGTATCGTCGAGTGGTACCGGATGCCGGTAACCTGCTGGCGCAACAGGCGATTGCCGATGTGTTCTGTGTCAACGGCGACAGCGAATGGCGCGGCTTAGGCGTGATTGAATCTTCTGGCGTACACCTGACGCCGGATTATCAACGATTCGATGCCGAAGCACATTTCCGCCCGGCACCGCAGCAGGTCTGCGATGACCCGCGCGCACGTTGTGGTGAAGTATTAACGGGCAAATGTAAGCCGCATCAATGCCCGCTGTTTGGTAACACCTGTAATCCTCAAACCGCATTTGGTGCACTGATGGTCTCCTCCGAAGGAGCGTGCGCCGCGTGGTATCAGTATCGTCAGCAGGAGAGTGAAGCGTGAATAATATCCAACTCGCCCACGGCAGCGGCGGCCAGGCGATGCAGCAATTAATCAACAGCCTGTTTATGGAAGCCTTTGCCAACCCGTGGCTGGCAGAGCAGGAAGATCAGGCACGTCTTGATCTGGCGCAGCTGGTAGCGGAAGGCGACCGTCTGGCGTTCTCCACCGACAGTTACGTCATTGACCCGCTGTTCTTTCCTGGCGGTAATATCGGCAAGCTGGCGATTTGCGGCACTGCGAATGACGTTGCGGTCAGTGGCGCTATTCCGCGCTATCTCTCCTGTGGCTTTATCCTCGAAGAAGGATTGCCGATGGAGACACTGAAAGCCGTAGTGACCAGCATGGCAGAAACCGCGCGCACGGCAGGCATTGCCATCGTTACTGGCGATACTAAAGTGGTGCAGCGCGGCGCGGCAGATAAACTGTTTATCAACACCGCTGGCATGGGCGCAATTCCGGCGAATATTCATTGGGGCGCACAGACGCTAACCGCAGGCGATGTGTTGCTGGTGAGCGGCACGCTCGGCGACCACGGGGCGACTATCCTTAACCTGCGTGAGCAGCTGGGGCTGGATGGCGAACTGGTCAGCGACTGCGCGGTGCTGACGCCGCTTATTCAGACGCTGCGTGACATTCCCGGCGTGAAAGCGCTGCGTGATGCCACCCGTGGTGGTGTAAATGCGGTGGTTCATGAGTTCGCGGCAGCCTGCGGTTGCGGTATTGAAATTTCTGAATCAGCGCTGCCGGTTAAACCTGCCGTGCGCGGCGTTTGCGAATTGCTGGGACTGGACGCCCTGAACTTTGCCAACGAAGGCAAACTGGTGATCGCCGTTGAACGCAACGCGGCAGAGCAAGTGCTGGCTGCGTTACATTCCCATCCACTGGGGAAAGACGCGGCGCTGATTGGTGAAGTGGTGGAACGTAAAGGTGTTCGTCTTGCCGGTCTGTATGGCGTGAAACGAACCCTCGATTTACCACACGCCGAACCGCTTCCGCGTATATGCTAATAAAATTCTAAATCTCCTATAGTTAGTCAATGACCTTTTGCACCGCTTTGCGGTGCTTTCCTGGAAGAACAAAATGTCATATACACCGATGAGTGATCTCGGACAGCAAGGGTTGTTCGACATCACTCGGACACTATTGCAGCAGCCCGATCTGGCCTCGCTGTGTGAGGCTCTTTCGCAACTGGTAAAGCGTTCTGCGCTCGCCGACAACGCGGCTATTGTGTTGTGGCAAGCGCAGACTCAACGTGCGTCTTATTACGCATCGCGTGAAAAAGACACCCCCATTAAATATGAAGACGAAACTGTTCTGGCACACGGTCCGGTACGCAGCATTTTGTCGCGCCCTGATACGCTGCATTGCAGTTACGAAGAATTTTGTGAAACCTGGCCGCAGCTGGCCGCAGGTGGGCTATACCCAAAATTTGGTCACTATTGCCTGATGCCACTGGCGGCAGAAGGGCATATTTTTGGTGGCTGTGAATTTATTCGTTATGACGATCGCCCCTGGAGCGAAAAAGAGTTCAATCGTCTGCAAACATTTACGCAGATCGTTTCTGTCGTCACCGAACAAATCCAGAGCCGCGTCGTCAACAATGTCGACTATGAGTTGTTATGCCGGGAGCGCGATAACTTCCGCATCCTGGTTGCCATTACCAACGCGGTGCTTTCTCGCCTGGATATGGACGAACTGGTCAGCGAAGTCGCCAAAGAAATCCATTACTATTTCGACATTGACGATATCAGTATCGTCTTACGCAGCCACCGTAAAAACAAACTCAACATCTACTCCACTCACTATCTTGATAAACAACATCCCGCCCACGAACAGAGCGAAGTCGATGAAGCCGGAACCCTCACCGAACGCGTGTTCAAAAGTAAAGAGATGCTGCTGATCAATCTCCACGAGCGGGACGATTTAGCCCCCTATGAACGCATGTTGTTCGACACCTGGGGCAACCAGATTCAAACCTTGTGCCTGTTACCGCTGATGTCTGGCGACACCATGCTGGGCGTGCTGAAACTGGCGCAATGCGAAGAGAAAGTGTTTACCACTACCAATCTGAATTTACTGCGCCAGATTGCCGAACGTGTGGCAATCGCTGTCGATAACGCCCTCGCCTATCAGGAAATCCATCGTCTGAAAGAACGGCTGGTTGATGAAAACCTCGCCCTGACCGAGCAGCTCAACAATGTTGATAGTGAATTTGGCGAGATTATTGGCCGCAGCGAAGCCATGTACAGCGTGCTTAAACAAGTTGAAATGGTGGCGCAAAGTGACAGTACCGTGCTGATCCTCGGTGAAACTGGCACGGGTAAAGAGCTGATTGCCCGTGCGATCCATAATCTCAGTGGGCGTAATAATCGCCGCATGGTCAAAATGAACTGCGCGGCGATGCCTGCCGGATTGCTGGAAAGCGATCTGTTTGGTCATGAGCGTGGGGCTTTTACCGGTGCCAGCGCCCAGCGCATTGGTCGTTTTGAACTGGCGGATAAAAGCTCCCTGTTCCTCGACGAAGTGGGCGATATGCCACTGGAGTTACAGCCGAAGTTGCTGCGTGTATTGCAGGAACAGGAGTTTGAACGTCTCGGCAGCAACAAAATCATTCAGACGGACGTGCGTCTAATCGCCGCGACTAACCGCGATCTGAAAAAAATGGTCGCCGACCGAGAGTTCCGTAGCGATCTCTATTACCGCCTGAACGTATTCCCGATTCACCTGCCGCCACTACGCGAGCGTCCGGAAGATATTCCGCTGCTGGCGAAAGCCTTTACCTTCAAAATTGCCCGTCGTCTGGGGCGCAATATCGACAGCATTCCTGCCGAGACGCTGCGCACCTTGAGCAACATGGAGTGGCCGGGTAACGTACGCGAACTGGAAAACGTCATTGAGCGCGCGGTATTGCTAACACGCGGTAACGTGCTGCAGCTGTCATTGCCAGATATTGTTTTACCGGAACCTGAAACGCCGCCTGCCGCAACGGTTGTCGCCCAGGAGGGCGAAGATGAATATCAGTTGATTGTTCGCGTGCTGAAAGAAACCAACGGCGTGGTTGCCGGGCCTAAAGGCGCTGCGCAACGTCTGGGGCTGAAACGCACGACCCTGCTGTCACGGATGAAGCGGCTGGGAATTGATAAATCGGCATTGATTTAACTGCAAATTGCCGGACAGATCTGCCTGTCCGGCATACTATTCACGAGGTTTTTTCGGACGATATTTTTCCGGCAGTTCTGGCACCGGACGCTTGTCATCGATGAGATGACGCACGGTTAAGATCGGATGACGCCACAGCATTCTCGGCCCGGCCCAACGCATAATCTGTTTCATCTCTTCACGCTTTGCAGGCTGGTAACAGTGCACCGGACACTGCTTACAGGCTGGTTTCTCTTCGCCGAACACACATTTATCCAGCCGCTTTTGCGCGTAAACAAACAACGCCTCGTAATGCTCCGGCTCCGCTGACGCCTGCGGGCATTTCGCTTGATAAAGATCGATCATTTTTTTAATCGTCAGTTTTTCACGAGAGATACGCTTGCCGGACATGCTGCCTCCACCTCATTAAGATGTATTTATATTACATCTTAATCTTAAAGGGCACTATGACTCTAAAGAAGAAAGGTTCGCCAACCGACGCAATTTTGCGTACTTGCTTCATAAGCATCACGCAAAAGCTGCAAAACAGCATCTTTCCCGGAACCAGCATCAAGAACTCGCCGTTCGCTTCTTCCCCTGAAATGATTAACTCCGGTATCATGTGCGCCTTATGTGATTACAACGAAAATAAAAACCATCACACCCCATTTAATATCAGGGAACCGGACATAACCCCATGAGTGCAATAGAAAATTTCGACGCCCATACGCCCATGATGCAGCAGTATCTCAAGCTGAAAGCCCAGCATCCCGAGATCCTGCTGTTTTACCGGATGGGTGATTTTTATGAACTGTTTTATGACGACGCAAAACGCGCGTCGCAACTGCTGGATATTTCACTGACCAAACGCGGTGCTTCGGCGGGAGAGCCGATCCCGATGGCGGGGATTCCCTACCATGCGGTGGAAAACTATCTCGCCAAACTGGTGAATCAGGGAGAGTCCGTTGCCATCTGCGAACAAATTGGCGATCCGGCGACCAGCAAAGGTCCGGTTGAGCGCAAAGTTGTGCGTATCGTTACGCCAGGCACCATCAGCGATGAAGCCCTGTTACAGGAGCGTCAGGACAACCTGCTGGCGGCTATCTGGCAGGACAGCAAAGGTTTCGGCTACGCGACGCTGGATATCAGCTCCGGGCGTTTTCGCCTGAGCGAACCGGCCGACCGCGAAACGATGGCGGCAGAGCTGCAACGCACTAATCCGGCGGAACTGCTGTATGCAGAAGATTTCGCCGAGATGTCGCTGATTGAAGGCCGTCGCGGCCTGCGCCGTCGCCCGCTGTGGGAGTTTGAAATCGACACCGCGCGCCAGCAGTTGAATCTGCAATTTGGCACCCGCGATCTGGTCGGTTTTGGCGTCGAGAACGCGCCGCGCGGACTTTGTGCTGCCGGTTGTCTGTTGCAGTATGCGAAAGATACCCAACGCACGACCCTGCCGCATATTCGTTCTATCACCATGGAACGTGAGCAGGACAGCATCATTATGGATGCCGCGACACGTCGTAACCTGGAAATTACTCAGAACCTGGCGGGCGGTGCGGAAAATACGCTGGCTTCTGTGCTCGACTGCACCGTCACGCCGATGGGTAGTCGTATGCTGAAACGCTGGCTGCATATGCCAGTGCGCGATACCCGCGTGTTGCTTGAGCGCCAGCAAACTATTGGCGCATTGCAGGATTTCACCGCCGAGTTGCAGCCGGTACTGCGTCAGGTCGGCGACCTGGAACGTATTCTGGCACGTCTGGCTTTACGAACTGCTCGCCCACGCGATCTGGCCCGTATGCGCCACGCTTTCCAGCAACTGCCGGAGCTGCGTGCGCAGTTAGAAACTGTCGATAGTGCACCGGTACAGGCGCTACGTGAGAAGATGGGCGAGTTTGCCGAGCTGCGCGATCTGCTGGAGCGAGCAATCATCGACACACCGCCGGTGCTGGTACGCGACGGTGGTGTTATCGCATCGGGCTATAACGAAGAGCTGGATGAGTGGCGCGCGCTGGCTGACGGCGCGACCGATTATCTGGAGCGTCTGGAAGTCCGCGAGCGTGAACGTACCGGCCTGGACACGCTGAAAGTTGGCTTTAATGCGGTGCACGGCTACTACATTCAAATCAGCCGTGGGCAAAGCCATCTGGCACCCATCAACTACATGCGTCGCCAGACGCTGAAAAACGCCGAGCGCTACATCATTCCAGAGCTAAAAGAGTACGAAGATAAAGTTCTCACCTCAAAAGGCAAAGCACTGGCTCTGGAAAAACAGCTTTATGAAGAACTGTTCGACCTGCTGTTGCCGCATCTGGAAGCGTTGCAACAGAGCGCGAGCGCGCTGGCGGAACTCGACGTGCTGGTGAACCTGGCGGAACGGGCCTATACCCTGAACTACACCTGCCCGACCTTTATTGATAAACCGGGCATTCGCATTACCGAAGGCCGCCATCCGGTGGTTGAACAGGTGCTGAATGAGCCGTTTATCGCCAACCCGCTGAATCTGTCGCCGCAGCGTCGCATGTTGATCATCACCGGTCCGAACATGGGCGGTAAAAGTACCTATATGCGCCAGACCGCGTTGATTGCGCTAATGGCCTATATCGGCAGCTACGTACCGGCGCAAAAAGTCGAGATTGGCCCGATTGACCGTATCTTTACCCGCGTAGGCGCGGCAGATGACCTGGCTTCCGGGCGTTCGACCTTTATGGTGGAGATGACCGAAACCGCCAATATTTTACATAATGCCACCGAATATAGTCTGGTATTGATGGATGAGATCGGGCGTGGAACGTCCACTTACGATGGTCTGTCGCTGGCGTGGGCGTGCGCGGAAAATCTGGCGAATAAGATTAAGGCATTGACGCTGTTTGCCACCCACTATTTCGAGCTGACACAGTTACCGGAGAAAATGGAAGGCGTCGCCAACGTGCATCTCGATGCACTGGAGCACGGCGACACCATTGCCTTTATGCACAGCGTGCAGGATGGCGCGGCGAGCAAAAGCTACGGCCTGGCGGTTGCTGCTCTGGCGGGCGTACCGAAAGAGGTTATTAAGCGCGCACGGCAAAAACTGCGTGAGCTGGAAAGCATTTCGCCGAACGCCGCCGCTACGCAAGTGGATGGTACGCAAATGTCTTTGCTGTCCGTACCAGAAGAAACTTCGCCTGCGGTCGAGGCACTGGAAAACCTGGACCCGGATTCACTGACTCCGCGTCAGGCGCTGGAGTGGATTTATCGCTTGAAGAGTCTGGTGTAATAAAAATTCCCGATAGTCTTTTGCTATCGGGAATATTAACGACAACTGACGAATCAAATAAAAATACCCTGTATAATAGGAAAGCTTATTTTACAGGGTAAAACCATGCCATCTACACGCTATCAAAAAATCAATGCCCATCACTATCGCCATATATGGGTCGTTGGTGATATTCATGGTGAATATCAGTTATTACAATCCCGCTTACATCAACTCTCTTTTTTCCCCGAAACCGACTTACTTATTTCTGTCGGCGATAATATTGATCGTGGGCCGGAGAGTCTTGACGTCCTGCGCCTGCTAAACCAGCCCTGGTTTATCTCCGTTAAAGGCAACCACGAAGCAATGGCGCTGGATGCGTTCGCGACCGGCGATGGCAATATGTGGCTTGCCAGCGGTGGTGACTGGTTTTTCGATTTAAATGATTCAGAGCAAAAAGAAGCTACAGATCTGTTGCTGAAATTCCATCACCTTCCACATATTATTGAAATCACTAACGACAACATAAAATATGTCATCGCACATGCAGATTATCCGGGGAGTGAATATCTCTTTGGTAAAGAAATAGCGGAGAGCGAATTACTCTGGCCTGTTGATCGTGTGCAGAAATCGCTTAATGGCGAGTTACAACAAATAAACGGCGCTGATTATTTTATATTTGGACATATGATGTTTGATAACATTCAGACGTTCGCTAACCAGATTTATATTGATACCGGATCGCCGAAAAGTGGGCGGCTGTCATTTTATAAAATAAGGTAGTCTCATGCTTCTTCTGTGAAGCATGAGTAACCAGATGTTATTGCAGGCCATTATTCATTTTTCGCTACCAGCAAAGAGAGATCCTGCTTCGCCAGCGCGCGACTGGCACTCTCCGGCAAACCGTCGTCTGTAATAATCTGATCAAACTCGCTTAATGGTAACGCCAGCCATGTCGCCACCTGACCATATTTCGTCGCATCACAGACCAAAACTCGCTGGCGGCTGGCACTGGCAATCGCCCGTTTCACCGTGACTTTATCTTCCGCTGGCGTAGAAATCCCCCGCACACTCCATGACGATGCAGAAATAAAAGCCTGATCAATCATCAGGCTGCGCAGCATGGTCGCAGCGGCTTCCCCGACACAGGAACGGTTTTCCCGACACACTGCACCGCCAGTGTGAATAATTGTGCAATTACTGTTGTCGAGCAAGTAGTTCGCAATAACGAAATCGTTTGTGACCACAGTCAGTGACTCCATGTGAATCAGATGCTGTGCTATCGCTAACGTGGTCGTTCCCGCATCCAGATAGATACAACTTCCCGGCTGAACAAGACTTGCCGCCAGCTTGCCAATAGCCGCTTTTTGCGTCATTGCCAGCGCAGTTTTTACCTGATGAGAAGGTTCATGCGCCACGCGTCCCGGAGACTGGACGCCTCCGGACACCAGCACAACGGCTCCCTGCTGCTCCAGTTTTTGTAAATCCCGACGAATGGTCATATGTGACACATTCATTCTGTCCGTTAGTTCAGCAATACTGACAATGCCTTTTTCAGCTACCATCTCAAGGATGATTTGGCGACGCTCTACGGGTATCAACTTTTGCTCCTTCCTTTGTCCTGCTGACATTCTACGCTATTTGCCTGCGAAACGTGCGCGGCGCAACTAACGCTTAGTTCACATAAAATAACACACAATGTTAATTTATGTGAATCAGCTCACCATATCGTTATCTTCCAGCGCTTATATTCACAATATCAAACAAAATATCACTTAAATTAACAAGGAGAGCAGATGAAAACGGGATCTGAGTTTCATGTCGGTATCGTTGGCTTAGGGTCAATGGGAATGGGAGCAGCACTGTCATGTGTCCGCGCAGGTCTTTCTACCTGGGGCGCAGACCTGAACAGCAATGCCTGCGCTACGTTGAAAGAGGCAGGTGCTTGCGGGGTTTCTGATAACGCCGCGACGTTTGCCGAAAAACTGGACGCTCTGCTGGTGCTGGTGGTCAATGCGGCCCAGGTTAAACAGGTGCTGTTTGGTGAAACAGGCGTTGCACAACATCTGAAACCCGGTACGGCAGTAATGGTTTCTTCCACTATCGCTAGTGCTGATGCGCAAGAAATTGCTACCGCTCTGGCTGGATTCGATCTGGAAATGCTGGATGCGCCAGTTTCTGGTGGTGCAGTAAAAGCCGCTAACGGTGAAATGACTGTCATGGCCTCCGGTAGCGATATTGCCTTTGAACGACTGGCACCCGTGCTGGAAGCCGTTGCCGGAAAAGTTTATCGCATAGGTGCAGAACCGGGACTAGGTTCGACCGTAAAAATTATTCACCAGTTGTTAGCGGGCGTACATATTGCTGCCGGAGCCGAAGCGATGGCACTTGCAGCCCGTGCGGGGATCCCGCTGGATGTGATGTATGACGTCGTGACCAATGCCGCCGGAAATTCCTGGATGTTCGAAAACCGGATGCGTCATGTGGTGGATGGCGATTACACCCCGCATTCAGCCGTCGATATTTTTGTTAAGGATCTTGGTCTGGTTGCCGATACAGCCAAAGCCCTGCACTTCCCGCTGCCATTGGCCTCAACAGCATTGAATATGTTCACCAGCGCCAGTAACGCAGGTTACGGGAAAGAAGACGATAGCGCAGTTATCAAGATTTTCTCTGGCATCACTCTACCGGGAGCGAAATCATGATCAAGATTGGCGTTATCGCCGATGATTTTACCGGCGCGACGGATATCGCCAGTTTTCTGGTGGAAAACGGTCTACCAACGGTACAAATTAACGGTGTTCCAACAGGTAAAATGCCGGAAGCAATCGACGCACTGGTGATCAGCCTGAAAACGCGCTCCTGTCCGGTGGTTGAAGCCACACAGCAATCGCTGGCGGCTCTGAGCTGGTTGCAACAGCAAGGTTGCAAACAGATCTATTTCAAATACTGCTCTACTTTCGACAGTACGGCGAAAGGTAATATCGGCCCGGTTACCGATGCATTAATGGATGCTCTCGACACGCCGTTTACGGTCTTCTCTCCGGCCCTGCCGGTCAACGGACGTACGGTTTATCAGGGGTATTTGTTCGTAATGAATCAACTGCTGGCCGAATCCGGGATGCGCCATCACCCGGTAAATCCCATGACCGACAGCTATCTTCCCCGTCTGGTTGAAGCGCAATCCACAGGGCGCTGCGGCGTCGTTTCGGCACATGTTTTCGAACAAGGTGTGGATGCCGTTCGTCAAGAGCTGGCTCGCTTACAGCAAGAGGGCTACCGCTACGCGGTGCTTGATGCGCTGACCGAACACCATCTGGAAATTCAGGGAGAAGCCTTGCGCGATGCCCCACTGGTAACGGGCGGTTCTGGTCTGGCGATTGGCCTGGCCCGGCAGTGGGCGCAAGAAAACGGTAACCAGGCTCGCGAAGCAGGGCATCCGCTCGCTGGGCGCGGCGTAGTGCTCTCCGGTTCATGCTCTCAAATGACCAACCGCCAGGTGGCACATTACCGTCAAATTGCACCAGCCCGTGAAGTTGATGTGGCACGCTGCCTCTCAACCGAAACTCTGGCCGCTTATGCACACGAACTGGCAGAGTGGGTTCTGGGCCAGGAAAGTGTACTTGCTCCACTGGTTTTTGCCACCGCCAGCACTGACGCATTGGCAGCAATTCAACAGCAATACGGTGCACAAAAAGCCAGTCAGGCAGTAGAAACTCTATTTTCTCAACTAGCGGCGCGGTTAGCAGCGGAAGGCGTGACACGCTTTATTGTCGCAGGCGGTGAGACCTCCGGCGTAGTCACACAGAGCCTGGGCATAAAAGGGTTTCATATTGGCCCAACCATTTCCCCCGGCGTGCCGTGGGTAAACGCACTGGATAAGCCTGTCTCACTCGCCCTTAAATCTGGCAACTTCGGTGATGAAGCTTTTTTTTCACGAGCCCAAAGAGAGTTTTTATCATGAGCGATTTCGCAAAAGTAGAGCAGTCTTTGCGAGAGGAGATGACGCGGATTGCCAGTTCATTCTTTCAGCGCGGCTATGCAACCGGTTCGGCTGGCAATCTGTCGCTGCTTTTACCTGACGGGAATTTACTGGCGACACCGACAGGTTCATGCCTGGGCAATCTCGATCCGCAGCGGCTTTCCAAAGTCGCCGCGGATGGCGAATGGTTAAGTGGTGACAAACCCTCGAAAGAGGTGCTCTTTCATCTGGCGCTGTATCGCAACAATCCGCGCTGTAAAGCGGTGGTGCATTTGCACAGCACATGGTCGACGGCGCTTTCCTGCCTGCAAGGGCTGGACAGCAGCAACGTTATTCGTCCGTTCACACCATACGTGGTGATGCGGATGGGAAATGTCCCGCTGGTGCCTTATTACCGACCGGGCGATAAACGCATCGCACAGGATCTGGCGGAACTGGCAGCAGACAATCAGGCTTTTTTACTGGCAAATCATGGCCCAGTGGTTTGCGGTGAAAGCCTGCAAGAAGCCGCCAACAATATGGAAGAGCTGGAGGAAACGGCAAAGCTGATTTTTATTCTCGGTGACCGCCCGATCCGTTATCTGACCGCAGGTGAAATTGCGGAATTAAGGAGTTAATGCAATGCCTCGTTTTGCAGCTAATTTATCCATGATGTTCACCGAAGTGCCTTTTATTGAACGCTTCGCCGCAGCGCGAAAAGCCGGGTTCGATGCTGTGGAATTTCTGTTTCCCTATGACTACTCCACCCTGCAAATCCAAAAGCAACTGGAGCAAAACCATCTGACACTGGCGCTGTTCAATACCGCTCCCGGAGATATTAATGCGGGGGAATGGGGATTATCCGCCCTTCCCGGACGTGAGCACGAAGCACACGCAGACATCGACCTGGCACTGGAATATGCATTGGCGCTCAATTGTGAACAAGTCCATGTGATGGCAGGCGTCGTGCCCGCTGGCGAAGACGCTGAACGGTACCGGGCAGTATTTATCGATAATCTCCGCTACGCTGCCGACCGCTTTGCGCTACACGGCAAGCGAATATTAGTTGAAGCACTCAGCCCCGACGTTAAGCCTCATTATCTCTTCTCCAGCCAGTATCAGGCACTGGCTATTGTTGAAGAGGTTGCGCGAGATAACGTGTTTATTCAACTAGATACTTTTCATGCGCAAAAAGTAGATGGCAACCTGACGCATTTAATCCGCGACTACGCTGGGAAATATGCGCACGTACAAATTGCCGGACTACCTGATCGACATGAACCGGACGATGGAGAAATCAACTATCCGTGGCTGTTCCGCCTGTTCGATGAGGTGGGATATCAGGGCTGGATCGGTTGTGAATATAAACCTCGTGGCCTCACCGAAGAAGGGCTTGGCTGGTTTGACGCCTGGCGCTAATTCGTTAAATCCCTAATTACAACGTACCCATACATCCCCCCATCTACGGATGGGGTAGGTTAACTATAACTTTCAGACAGGGTTTCCCATGTCCACAATTACATTGTTATGCATTGCGTTAGCTGGCGTAATCATGCTGTTGCTGCTGGTCATCAAGGCAAAGGTACAACCATTCGTTGCTCTGCTCCTCGTCAGCCTGTTAGTCGCACTTGCGGCGGGTATACCGGCGGGCGAAGTGGGTAAAGTGATGATCGCCGGGATGGGCGGTGTGCTTGGTTCCGTCACTATTATTATTGGTCTGGGCGCTATGCTGGGGCGTATGATCGAACACTCTGGTGGTGCAGAGTCACTGGCTAATTATTTCAGTCGCAAGTTAGGTGACAAACGAACTATCGCTGCGCTGACTCTGGCAGCGTTCTTCCTCGGTATTCCCGTCTTCTTTGATGTCGGCTTTATTATTCTTGCGCCAATCATTTACGGTTTTGCCAAGGTTGCCAAAATATCGCCACTCAAATTTGGCCTGCCTGTCGCTGGAATCATGCTAACTGTTCATGTGGCGGTACCGCCGCATCCAGGCCCTGTCGCCGCAGCGGGGTTACTCCACGCAGACATCGGCTGGCTAACCATCATCGGTATTGCGATTTCTATTCCCGTAGGGATTGTTGGCTACTTTGCAGCGAAAATAATCAATACGCGCCAATATGCGATGTCGGTGGAAGTACTGGAACAGATGCAACTGGCTCCGGCCAGTGAGGAAGGCGCAACAAAATTAAGCGATAAAATAAATCCACCGGGCGTCGCGCTGGTCACCTCGCTAATTGTTATTCCTATCGCGATTATCATGGCGGGTACGGTTTCCGCAACACTGATGCCGCCTTCGCATCCCCTGCTTGGTACGCTACAGCTGATCGGCTCACCAATGGTAGCTCTAATGATTGCGCTGGTGCTGGCATTCTGGTTATTGGCTTTACGTCGCGGCTGGAGCTTACAACACACCAGCGACATTATGGGCTCAGCCCTTCCCACTGCGGCGGTAGTGATTTTGGTTACTGGTGCTGGAGGGGTATTTGGCAAAGTGCTGGTGGAATCGGGCGTCGGCAAAGCCCTTGCCAATATGCTACAAATGATTGACCTGCCTCTGTTACCAGCCGCATTTATTATTTCACTGGCTCTGCGTGCATCGCAGGGGTCAGCAACCGTAGCAATCCTGACAACCGGCGGGTTACTCTCAGAAGCGGTGATGGGATTGAATCCGATTCAGTGCGTATTGGTGACGCTGGCAGCCTGCTTTGGTGGGCTTGGCGCGTCACATATTAATGACTCAGGGTTCTGGATTGTGACCAAATATCTGGGGTTGTCGGTAGCAGACGGTCTGAAAACCTGGACAGTGTTAACGACCATTCTCGGTTTTACCGGATTCTTAATTACCTGGTGCGTATGGGCGGTAATTTGACCTTAATAAAAAGGTCCGATGGGCATCGGACCTTTTATTTAACGCTTACCTTCCACCAGCAGCGGCGGGATGCTCGGCACCATTGGCGCGTCATCAATATCTTTCTGCGTCATGCGGAACGCTTCGGGATAATGTTCGCGGCTGGTACGGCGCAGCGGTTCGGTATCGCGCCAGGTATAAAGGCAATGCTGGCACTGATATACCGTCCAGACATCTTTCACCGGCGATTTCGCCATCACTTCAATCTGTTCATCGGCACAACGTGGACAAATCATCTTCTTCTCCTTATTTACGTGCAGCCAGCATAGCGGTCAGTTTTTCAGCCCAGGCTTTGGTTTCCGGTAAATCCACCACCGGTTGGCTGTAGTGACCACGGTTGTCCGGGGCGACAGGCGTAGTGGCGTCGATAATCAGCTTGTCGGTGATCCCCGCAGGGCTTGAGCCTGGATCGAGTTCCAGCACGGACATATTCGGCAACTGCACCAAATCCCCTGCCGGGTTCACTTTCGAGGAGAGCGCCCACATCACCTGCGGCAGGTTGAACGGGTCAACGTCTTCATCGACCATAATCACCATCTTCACGTAGCCCAGACCATGCGGCGTGGTCATTGCGCGCAGGCCCACCGCGCGGGCAAAGCCGCCGTAGCGTTTTTTGGTGGAGATAATCGCCAGCAGGCCATGGGTGTACATGGCGTTTACCGCCTGCACTTCCGGGAACTCGGCTTTCAGCTGCTGATACAGCGGCACGCAGGTGGCTGGCCCCATCAGGTAGTCGATTTCGGTCCACGGCATACCGAGGTACAGCGATTCGAAAATCGGCCTGGTGCGGTAAGAGACTTTATCGATGCGCACCACGGTCATGTTACGCCCGCCGGAGTAGTGCCCGGTAAACTCACCGAACGGCCCTTCGATTTCGCGTTTACGGCTTTCGATAACCCCTTCGAGGATCACTTCTGAACCCCACGGCACATCAAAACCGGTCAGCGGGGCGGTGGCGATCGGGTACGGGCTTTCACGCAGCGCGCCTGCCATTTCATACTCAGACTGATCGTATTTCAGCGGCGTGGCCCCCATCAGCGTGATGATCGGATCGTTACCGAGCGTGATCGCAATCGGCAGATCTTCACCGCGCTCTTCTGCTTTATGCAGATGCAGGGCGATATCGTGCATCGGCACCGGTTGCAGGCCGAGCTTACGCTTGCCCTTCACTTCCATGCGGTAGATGCCGACGTTCTGCTTGCCGAAGTTATCTGGGTCGAGCGGATCGCGGGAAACCACGCAGGCTTTGTCGAGATAGAAACCGCCATCGCCATCGTTTAAACGAAACAGCGGCAGGATATCGAACAGGTTAATCTCTTCGCCATCGACGGTGTTCTGCGCCCAGGCTGGATTGGCGCGGCGCTCCGGGGCAATCGGGAAGTTATCCCAGCGGCGGATAAACTCATCAATCTGCTTTTTGACCGGGGTGTTTGGTGGCAGGCCAAGGGAAATCGCGTGGTTCTGCCAGGAACCGATGGTATTCATCGTCACGCGGGCATCGGTAAAGCCGCGAATATTATCAAACCACAGCGCGGGCGCGCCGTCGCCGATACGCCCGGTGGCGTTAGCTGCTGCTGCCAGATCCGGCTCAGCGTTCACCTCTTCGCTGATTTTCAGTAACTGGCCGTGGTCATCAAGCGCCTGTAAAAAGCTGCGTAAATCATCAAATGCCATTATTCATTCTCCTGAGAAAAATTCCGGGCCTGCGGCAATCCTTGCCAGCGCCTGGCATGGGGATGTTCGAGGCCAAATTGATCCAGCACGCGGGCTACCACATGGTGGACAATGTCATCTACCGTTTCGGGATGGTTATAAAAGGCAGGCATCGGCGGCACCATCGCCACGCCCATGCGTGAAAGTGCGAGCATATTTTCGAGATGGATGGTGCTAAGCGGCATTTCACGCGGCACCAGCACCAGTTTGCGGCCTTCTTTGAGCACGACGTCCGCCGCGCGCCCTACCAGGCCATCGGCGTAACCAGCGCGGATACCGGCGAGCGTTTTCATACTGCACGGAATAACGATCATGCCGTCGGTACGAAAAGAACCGGATGAGATGATCGCCGCCTGATCCGCCGGGTTATGGCTGAAGTCTGCGAGGGCAGCAACATCGTGAGCGCTGTAAGGCGTTTCTAGTTCAATGGTGGTTTTCGCCCACTTCGACATCACCAGATGAGTCTCGACATTCGGCATATCCCGCAGCGCTTGCAGTAATGCCACACCAAGAGGCGCACCGGTAGCCCCTGTCATCCCGACGATCAGTTTCATTGCTTATCCTCTTAATTGTTCGTATACGAACGTTATTATTAACATACTCCTTCATTTCCACAGCGGCAAGGATTGAAAAGTAACAACATCTTCTTCGTCACTAAAAAACCGCTATGATAGCGACAGAGAATTAGCCCGGAGTTTACATGGCGTTACGAAATAAAGCGTTCCATCAGTTACGACAGCTTTTTCAGCAGCACACGGCTCGCTGGCAGCACGAGTTACCTGACCTGACCAAACCACAGTACGCGGTGATGCGCGCCATTGCTGATAAACCTGGTATCGAACAGGTGGCACTGATAGAAGCAGCTGTCAGCACCAAAGCAACGTTAGCAGAAATGTTGGCAAGAATGGAAAATCGTGGCTTAGTCAGACGTGAACATGACCCCGCTGATAAGCGGCGACGCTTTGTCTGGTTGACTGCCGAAGGCGAAAAGATACTTGCTGCGGCGATACCCATTGGTGACAGCGTGGATGAGGAATTTTTGGGGCGTTTGAGTGGAGAAGAGCAGGAGCTGTTTATGCAGCTGGTGCGCAAGATGATGAACGCATAGGGGGCAAATTTCCGGATGCGACGCTATCGCGTCTTATCCAGACTACAAATACACCGACTCACCAACCGAAAGAAAAAAGGCCAGCCTCGCTTGAGACTGGCCTTTCTGACAGATGCTTACTTACTCGCGGAACAGCGCTTCGATATTCAGCCCCTGCGTTTGCAGGATTTCGCGCAAACGGCGCAGGCCTTCAACCTGAATCTGGCGAACACGTTCACGGGTGAGGCCAATTTCACGACCTACATCTTCCAGTGTTGCCGCTTCGTACCCCAGCAAACCGAATCGACGTGCCAGCACTTCACGCTGTTTGGCGTTCAGCTCGAACAGCCATTTGACGATGCTCTGCTTCATATCGTCATCTTGCGTGGTATCTTCCGGACCGTTCTCTTTTTCATCGGCCAGGATGTCCAGCAACGCTTTTTCGGAATCACCACCCAGCGGGGTGTCTACCGAGGTAATGCGCTCGTTAAGACGAAGCATACGGCTGACGTCATCAACTGGCTTATCCAGTTGCTCTGCGATCTCTTCCGCACTTGGTTCATGGTCCAGCTTATGGGACAACTCACGTGCGGTTCGCAGGTAAACGTTCAGCTCCTTTACGATGTGAATCGGCAAACGAATAGTACGGGTTTGGTTCATAATCGCCCGTTCAATCGTCTGGCGAATCCACCAGGTTGCGTATGTTGAGAAGCGGAAACCACGTTCCGGGTCAAACTTCTCTACCGCGCGGATCAGCCCCAGGTTGCCCTCTTCGATAAGGTCCAGCAACGCCAGACCACGATTGCCATAACGGCGGGCAATTTTTACCACCAGACGCAAGTTACTCTCGATCATCCGGCGGCGAGAGGCGACATCTCCACGCAGTGCGCGACGCGCAAAATAAACTTCTTCTTCGGCCGTTAACAGTGGTGAATAACCAATCTCACCAAGGTAAAGCTGAGTCGCGTCCAACACACGCTGTGTGGCTCCCTGCGATAACAGTTCCTCTTCGGCCAAATCGTTATCACTGGGTTCCTCTTCTACTAAGGCCTTTTCGTCAAAAACCTCAACTCCGTTCTCATCAAATTCCGCATCTTCATTTAAATCATGAACTTTCAGCGTATTCTGACTCATAAGGTGGCTCCTACCCGTGATCCCTTGACGGAACATTCAAGCAAAAGCCTGGTTCCGCCGATTTATCGCTGCGGCAAATAACGCAGCGGGTTTACGGATTTCCCCTTGTAACGAATTTCAAAATGCAAGCGTGTTGAACTGGTTCCGGTGCTACCCATGGTTGCTATTTTTTGCCCCGCCTTCACTTCTTGTTGTTCCCGGACCAGCATTGTGTCGTTATGGGCGTAGGCACTCAGGTAATCATCATTATGTTTGATGATAATCAGATTACCGTAGCCGCGCAGCGCGTTACCGGCATAAACAACGCGGCCATCTGCGGTCGCGATAATTGCCTGTCCTTTGCTGCCTGCGATATCAATCCCCTTGTTGCCCCCCTCAGAAGCGCCAAAGGTTTCGATCACTTTGCCCTCAGTCGGCCAGCGCCAGGTGGAGATAGGCGTACTGGTTGATGTACTGCTGACAGTCGGCTCGGTTGTGCTTGCTGTTGGTACCGTTACAGGCGCTGTGACCGTGGTCGCAGTTGGCTTGTTGTTCGGCAACATTTTGTTAGCACTCTGTTCACCCGAAGACTCAGAATACGTAATTGTCGGTTGCGACGCAACAGCAACGGTGGAATTTTGTGCAGGCTTGATCACAACTCCTTGCTCTGCTGCATCGGCCTGGGTAATGGCATTTCCGCCAGTGATTGGCGTACCGGAAGCATTACCCACCTGTAAGGTCTGACCGACGTTCAGCGCGTATGGTGCCTGAATATTGTTGCGCTGAGCAAGGTCACGGAAATCGTTGCCAGTAATCCAGGCGATATAGAAAAGTGTGTCGCCTTTTTTCACGGTATAGGTACTGCCGCTATAACTGCCTTTCGGAATGTTCCCATACTGACGGTTATAGACGATGCGTCCGTTTTCCATCTGTACCGGCTGCTGAGCTACTGGCTGTACTGGCTGGATTTGCGGTTGTTGAGTAGCCTGAATTTGTGGCTGCTGTACCGGCTGAATTTGCGGTTGCTGGGCTGTAGACGTCGTCCCCATTTTCGGCGGCGGCGTAATCAACATACCAGAATTGGTATTTGCAGGCGCATTGCCATTAACGGAGCTGACCGGTGCCGGTGGATTTGAAGTGTCAGAACAGCCTGCCAGCCATAGCGAAACCAGTGACAAAGCCGCAATGCGGCGAACGGTGAATTTTGGGCTTCCCGCGCTCATTTATCCCCCAGGAAAAATTGGTTAATAACCAGTGACATAATTACCGTGCAAGGCACCCTACTGAACACTGGAAAAGATGTTCACGATACGCTGACCTGCGGCAAAATAACCAGGAAAAATCCAGGTATTTCCTCACGTTTTAAGCCAGCTCACCCTTCACTAAAGGGACAAAGCGCACGGCCTCCACGGTATCGATAATAAATTCGCCTCCCCGACGACGCACCCGTTTCAAATACTGGTGCTCCTCCCCTACGGGTAAGACGAGAATCCCGCCTTCGTCCAGCTGCGTCATTAGCGCAGTTGGAATTTCCGGCGGTGCCGCCGTAACAATGATAGCGTCAAACGGCGCGCGTGCCTGCCAACCTTGCCATCCATCGCCATGACGGGTTGAAACATTATGTAAATCAAGATTTTTCAGGCGGCGACGCGCCTGCCACTGCAAACCTTTAATCCGTTCGACCGAGCAAACATGCTGGACAAGATGCGCCAGGATTGCCGTTTGATATCCCGAACCGGTGCCAATTTCCAGCACCCGCGACTGCGGCGTCAGCTCGAGTAATTCGGTCATTCGCGCCACCATATACGGCTGCGAAATTGTCTGCCCCTGACCTATCGGCAAGGCGATATTGTCCCAGGCTTTTTGTTCAAACGCTTCATCAACGAATTTTTCACGCGGCACGGCAGCAAGTGCATTCAGCACCTGCTCATCCTGAATACCTTGCGCACGTAATTGATCCAGAAGTGCTTGTACGCGTCTGCTTACCATTGCGTGCCAACTCCCACGCTGTTTAACCAGTCTGAAACCACATCTTGCGCGCTATGCGCAGTTAAATCCACATGCAGCGGCGTGATGGAGACATAGCCCTCATCTACCGCAGCAAAATCGGTCCCCGGACCGGCATCACATTTACCGCCCGGCGGGCCAATCCAGTACAGCGTATTGCCGCGCGGATCTTGCTGCGGGATCACCTGATCTGCCGGATGTCGTGTACCGCAGCGCGTCACGCGAATACCTTTGATTTGATCCAAGGGTAAATCCGGAACGTTAATATTAAGAATACGCCCGGTGCGCAACGGCTCTTTACACAGTGCGCGCAAAATTGAACAGGTTACCGCCGCGGCAGTGTCGTAATGTTTATGCCCGTCAAGCGAGACGGCAAGCGCCGGAAAACCTAAATGACGGCCTTCCATCGCGGCGGCTACCGTACCGGAATAAATAACATCATCCCCCAGATTCGGCCCGGCGTTAATTCCGGACACAACAATGTCCGGGCGCGGACGCATCAGAGCATTCACGCCAAGATAGACGCAATCGGTCGGGGTTCCCATTTGCACAGCAATATCACCATTTTCAAAGGTAAACGTGCGCAGGGAGGATTCCAGTGTCAGAGAATTTGAAGCGCCGCTGCGGTTACGATCGGGGGCGACCACCTGAACGTCAGCAAACTCACGCAAGGCTTTCGCCAGCGTTTGTATACCGGGTGCATGTACCCCGTCATCATTACTCAGCAATATGCGCATAATCACCTGTTGTGTTGATAAGTTCCCTGACAACGCTGGTTGCAAAACTACCCGCCGGAAGCCAGAAACGGATCTCTACGGTGACGTCATCCCACCAATTCCAGCTTAATTGTTGCGGATACAGCAGCATCGCTCTGCGCGCGGCTTCAACTTTTTCGCGCACCAGTAAAGCTTGTAATTCAGTTTCTGCGGCAACAGCTGCTTGTTCGAATGCCAGCGCTTCACGCTGAGTTCCCCATTCGCCACTGCCCGGCAATGCGGCGGTTATCATCAGCTCTTTATCGTTAACGCGACGCTGTAATTCCGCCAGTTCTTCGGTGGTTGCGACAAACCAGCTACCACGTCCGGCTAATTGTAGCGCATCGCCGTCAACAACTTGATTAACGTCTGCTTTTTTGAGGCGCTCAGCAACAATCTGATTAAACAACGCACTGCGGGCTGCCGACAACCAAAAACTCCGTTTATTGCGATCGCGCACCGGAGTATTGGTTTGCGCCCAGCGCTGCGCCCCCTGCAAGTTGCTACCGCCAATCCCAAAACGTTGGGCACCGAAGTAGTTCGGTACACCTTTTACGCAAATATCGATCAGACGTTGTTCAACGTCATCGCGATTGCTCACTTCGCGCAGAACCAGGGTAAAGGCGTTACCTTTCAGCGCGCCTAAACGCAGCTTGCGCTTGTGCCGCGCATACTCCAGCACCTGGCAGCCTTCCAGTTGAAAGGCGCTCAGATCGGGCATTTCCTTGCCTGGCACGCGAGCGCATAACCACTGTTCCGTAACAGCATGTTTGTCTTTTTGCCCAGCGAAGCTGACTTCACGGGCATGAATTTTCAGGAATTTCGCCAGTGCATCCGCCACAAAACGGGTATTGCAGCCGTTTTTGAGGATTCTAACCAGAATATGCTCACCTTCACCATCAGGCTCAAAGCCCAAATCTTCCACCACCACAAAGTCTTCCGGATTGGCTTTCAGCAGCCCGGTGCCTTGCGGTTTACCGTGGAGGTAAGTGAGATTATCAAACTCAATCATTTTGTTGCCTTAATGAGTAGCGCCACCGCTTCACAGGCAATCCCTTCCCCACGTCCGGTAAATCCAAGTTTTTCCGTAGTAGTGGCTTTCACGTTAACATCATCCATATGGCAGCCGAGATCTTCGGCAATAAACACGCGCATTTGTGGAATGTGCGGCAACATCTTCGGTGCCTGAGCGATGATAGTGACATCGACGTTGCCCAGGGTATACCCCTTCGCCTGAATACGACGCCAGGCTTCGCGTAGCAGCTCGCGGCTGTCGGCACCTTTAAATGCCGGATCGGTATCCGGGAACAGCTTGCCGATATCCCCCAGCGCCGCCGCGCCAAGCAATGCATCGGTCAACGCATGGAGCGCCACGTCGCCATCAGAATGCGCCAGCAATCCTTTTTCGTAAGGAATGCGTACGCCACCAATGATAATTGGGCCTTCACCGCCAAAGGCATGTACGTCAAAACCGTGTCCAATTCGCATTATGTATTCTCCTGATGGATGGTTCGGGTGAGGTAAAACTCGGCCAGTGCCAAATCTTCCGGGCGCGTGACTTTAATGTTATCCGCACGGCCTTCGACCAACTGAGGATGGAATCCGCAATATTCCAGCGCCGAGGCTTCGTCGGTAATAGTCGCGCCTTCATTTAGAGCGCGCGTCAGACAGTCATGTAACAGCTCACGAGGGAAAAATTGCGGCGTCAGCGCGTGCCATAAGCCGTTGCGATCAACGGTATGAGCAATGGCATTTTTGCCCGGTTCGGCACGTTTCATCGTATCGCGCACTGGTGCGGCTAGGATCCCTCCCGTGCGGCTGGTTTCGCTCAACGCCAACAATCGCGCGAGGTCATCCTGATGCAGACAAGGACGAGCGGCGTCATGCACCAATACCCACTGCGCGTCGCCAGCGGCTTTCAGACCTGCCAGCACGGAATCGGCACGCTCATCACCGCCATCTACAACGGTGATTTGCGGATGATTCGCCAGAGGAATTTGTGCAAAACGGCTATCGCCAGGACTTATGGCAATGACGACACGTTTCACCCGGGGATGCGCCAGCAGCGCATGCACCGAGTGTTCAAGAATGGTTTGATTACCGATTGAGAGATATTGCTTAGGACATTCCGTTTGCATTCGACGGCCAAATCCGGCCGCCGGAACCACGGCGCAAACATCCAAATGAGTGGTTGCCATGTTAATTCCCGGGCTGATTTATCGATTGTTTTGCCCCGCAGACTGTGCGCGCTTCGACGCGTCAGGCACCAGACGATAAAAAGTTTCGCCCGGCCTGGTCATGCTGAGTTCATTACGCGCACGCTCTTCGAGCGCCTCCTGGCCGCCATTGAGATCGTCAATTTCGGCAAAAAGTTGATCGTTTCGCGCTTTAAGTTTCGCGTTTGTAGCTTGCTGTGCCGCCACATCATCATTGACGCGGGTATAGTCATGTATACCGTTCTTACCGAACCACAGCGAATACTGTAGCCAGACCAGAATAGCCAGCAACAGCAGCGTTAGTTTACCCATCCTGCCCCCTGAAAAACGGCATCATCATCCCATGCATCCGAAGACGACTCTACATCCTCTGTTGGGGATACCGCGACAACGCGGGCAAATGTACCACATTTGTCCATTGTTACGTATACCCAGGGCGTGCAGAACATAATCTCATTATTAGTTACGGTTTGAATTATGAACAGAGGAGACGGGAAAGTACAAATTAGCCCAGTAGCCACATAAACAGTGCGCCAAACATAATGCCTACTGTCACCAGGGTGAAAACAATACTGTAGCGTAGCTTTCCGTCCATCAATGAATGCAGCGCAATCCCCACCACTACCGCGACGGGCATCAGCGCCAGAAAGAAAGGCCAGGTGTAGATAAAGAAGAACAGCGTGTTAGAGCCATAAATCAACATCGGCATCGCCAGCGCAAATAACCAGGAGATAAAACCGACCACGGCACCAGGCAGTGACCATGTGGTTTCTTCATCCTCAGTAAGGCTGTCGTTATTTGTTAGTGTAATGTTATGGCTATTACGCATATTTGATCCTGTTACTTTGACGAACCGGGCATGGAAACCCGGTGGTGTCTCAGGATCTGATAATATCGTTCTGTCTCAACAGATCTAATAATTGCTGTACCAAATTTGTTACTAATTGTTCACCATTGAGATGAATTTCTGCCGATTCAGGCGCTTCGTAAACGGAATCTATTCCCGTAAAGTTGCGCAGTTCACCGGCACGCGCTTTCTTATATAAGCCTTTTGGATCGCGGGCTTCGCAAATCGCCAGCGGCGTATCGACAAACACTTCGATAAAGCGCCCTTCTCCTACGCGTTCGCGAACCATCTGGCGTTCGGCGCGGTGTGGCGAGATAAATGCGGTCAGCACTACCAGTCCGGCTTCAACCATCAAATTCGCCACTTCACCGACGCGACGGATATTCTCTTTACGATCGGCATCGCTAAAACCGAGATCGCTGCATAATCCGTGGCGAACATTATCGCCATCCAGCAGATACGTACTGACGCCGAGTTTATGTAACGCCTCCTCCAGCGCCCCGGCGACCGTTGATTTACCGGACCCGGAGAGGCCGGTAAACCACAGCACTACACCACGATGACCGTGGTGTAGCTCGCGTTGTTGCACAGTGACCGGATGGCTATGCCAGACGACGTTTTCGTCATGCAGCGCCATTATTTATCCCCCAGCAAATCGCGCGCGCCCCAGTGCGGAAAGTGGCGACGAACCAGAGCATTCAATTCCAGTTCGAATGCACTGAATTCAGATGGCGCAGCAGTTGCCTGGCTAACTGGCTCGTGCACCATACCGGCACCCACGGTCACATTGCTCAGGCGATCGATAAAAATCAGCCCACCCGTCACCGGATTTTGTTGATAACGATCTAACACCAGCGGCTCGTCAAAAGTGAGATCCACGAGGCCGATCCCATTCAGTGGCAGGTTTTCAACTTCACGCTGGGTAAGGTTATTAATATCAACCTGATAGCGAATGCCATCAATACGCGCGCGCGTCTTCTTACCGGCAATTTTGATGTCGTAACTCTGGCCCGGGGAAAGCGGCTGTTCCGCCATCCATACCACATCCACCGACGCGCTCTGCACCGCCGGTAACGCTTCGTCTGCCGCCAGCAGCAGATCGCCACGGCTGATGTCGATCTCATCCGTCAGCACCAGGGTGATCGCTTCTCCGGCAAAGGCTTCTTCGCGATCACCATCAAAAGTCACGATCCGCGCGACGTTTGATTCCACACCAGAGGGCAGCACTTTGACACGTTGCCCGACTTCCACGCGACCGGATGCCAGCGTTCCGGCGTAGCCACGAAAATCGAGATTCGGGCGATTAACGTACTGCACCGGGAAGCGCATTGGCTGAGCATCCACCACTCGCTGGATCTCCACGGTTTCCAGCACTTCGAGCAGTGTCGGACCGCTGTACCACGGCATACTTTCACTTTGCGAAGCCACGTTGTCGCCTTCCAGCGCAGAGAGCGGCACAAAGCGAATATCCAGATTGCCAGGTAACTGTTCGGCGAAAGTCAGGTAGTCTTCACGAATGCGGGTGAATGTCTCTTCACTGTAATCCACCAGATCCATTTTGTTGATCGCTACGACCAGATGTTTGATCCCCAGCAGCGTGGAGATAAAACTGTGACGACGGGTTTGATCGAGCACGCCTTTACGGGCATCGATCAGTAAGATCGCCAGCTCACACGTTGAGGCGCCGGTCGCCATATTGCGGGTATACTGCTCGTGCCCGGGGGTGTCGGCGATAATAAATTTACGCTTCTCGGTAGAGAAATAGCGGTAGGCCACATCAATAGTGATGCCCTGTTCGCGCTCAGCTTGCAGGCCGTCCACCAGCAGAGCCAGATCCAGTTTTTCGCCCTGGGTGCCGTGACGCTTACTGTCGTTATGCAGCGATGAGAGCTGATCTTCGTAGATTTGGCGGGTATCGTGCAGCAGGCGACCAATCAGGGTACTTTTGCCGTCATCGACGCTACCACAGGTCAGAAAACGCAGCAGGCTTTTATGTTGTTGCGCAATCATCCAGGCTTCGACGCCGCCTTCATTAGCGATTTGTTGTGCAAGTGCGGTGTTCATCTTAAAAATACCCCTGACGTTTTTTCAGCTCCATAGACCCCGCCTGGTCGCGGTCAATCACGCGGCCCTGACGTTCACTGGTGGTGGAAACCAGCATCTCTTCGATGATCTCCGGCAGTGTTTGTGCATTTGACTCCACCGCACCGGTCAGCGGCCAGCAGCCCAGCGTACGGAAACGCACCATCCGTTTTTTAATCACTTCGCCCGGTTGCAGGTCGATACGGTTGTCATCAATCATCATCAACATACCGTCGCGTTCCAGAACCGGACGTTCCGCAGCGAGATACAGCGGCACAATGTCGATATTTTCCAGCCAGATGTATTGCCAGATATCCTGCTCGGTCCAGTTAGAGAGCGGGAAGACGCGGATGCTTTCGCCTTTGTTAATTTGCCCGTTGTAGTTGTGCCACAGCTCCGGGCGCTGATTTTTCGGATCCCAGCGATGGAAGCGGTCACGGAAAGAGTAGATTCGCTCTTTAGCGCGGGATTTCTCTTCGTCACGGCGCGCACCACCGAAGGCGGCATCAAAACCGTATTTGTTCAGCGCCTGTTTCAGGCCTTCAGTTTTCATAATATCGGTATGTTTCGCGCTGCCGTGCACGAATGGATTAATCCCCATCGCCACGCCTTCCGGGTTTTTATGCACCAGCAGCTCGCAGCCGTAGGCTTTCGCCGTACGATCGCGGAACTCATACATCTCGCGGAATTTCCAGCCGGTATCGACATGCAGCAACGGGAAAGGCAGCGTACCTGGATAAAACGCCTTGCGCGCCAGATGCAGCATGACGCTGGAATCTTTACCGATAGAGTAGAGCATCACCGGATTTGAGAATTCTGCCGCCACCTCGCGAATAATGTGGATGCTTTCCGCCTCCAGTTGCCGCAGGTGAGTAAGTCGTATTTGATCCATAACCGTTCCTTTGCAATACCGCTATTTTCTTGCCATCAGATGTTTCGACTATAGGGAGCGTAAGAGAACGAATGAAATTACCAATTAGAATGAGTAGTTCCTTAACGGAATAACGATTTGGCAAAGCTAATATCAAAAAGTGCTTAAGGCACCGGATTTCGGGCGTTTAGGAAGATTTGAAATTGTTTTAGCGCAGCGGCAGTTTCATACTATGGCGGTAAAAAAATTTGCATGGTATTTAAGGACTCACTATGTTTTCCGCATTGCGCCACCGTACCGCTGCCCTGGCGCTCGGCGTATGCTTTATTCTCCCCGTACACGCCTCGTCACCTAAACCTGGCGATTTTGCTAATACCCAGGCACGACATATTGCTACTTTCTTTCCGGGACGCATGACCGGAACTCCTGCAGAAATGTTATCTGCCGATTATATTCGCCAACAGTTTCAGCAAATGGGTTATCGCAGTGATATTCGGACATTTAATAGTCGGTATATTTATACCGCCAGCGATAATCGTAAGAGCTGGCATAACGTGACGGGAAGTACGGTGATTGCCGCTCATGAAGGCAAAGCACCGCAGCAGATCATCATTATGGCGCATCTGGATACTTACGCCCCGCTGAGCGATGCTGACGCCGATGCCAATCTCGGCGGGCTGACGTTACAAGGAATGGATGATAACGCCGCAGGTTTAGGTGTCATGCTGGAATTGGCAGAACGCCTGAAAAATACGCCTACCGAGTATGGTATTCGATTTGTGGCGACCAGCGGCGAAGAGGAAGGGAAATTAGGCGCTGAGAATTTACTCAAGCGGATGAGTGACACCGAAAAGAAAAATACGCTGCTGGTGATTAATCTCGATAACTTAATTGTTGGCGATAAATTGTATTTCAACAGCGGTGTAAAAACCCCTGAAGCAGTAAGGAAATTAACGCGCGACAGGGCACTGGCAATTGCGCGCAGTCAGGGAATAGCCGCGACGACCAATCCTGGTTTGAATAAAAACTATCCGAAAGGCACCGGGTGTTGTAATGACGCAGAAATATTCGACAAAGCGGGCATTGCTGTACTTTCGGTGGAAGCGACTAACTGGAATCTTGGGAATAAGGATGGTTATCAGCAACGCGCAAAAACAGCCGCATTCCCTGCGGGAAATAGCTGGCATGACGTCAGGTTTGATAATCAACAGCATATTGATAAGGCACTTCCTGGAAGAATAGAACGTCGCTGCCGTGACGTTATGCGGATAATGCTACCTCTGGTGAAAGAGTTGGCGAAGGCGTCTTGATGGGTTGGAAAATGGGAGCTGGGAGTTCTACCGCAGGGGCGGGGGAACTCCAAGTGATATCCATCATCGCATCCAGTGCGCCCGGTTTATCCCCGCTGGCGCGGGGAACACCAACGAAATTGAGAGCAAAGGTCGCTACGCAGCGGTTTATCCCCGCTGGCGCGGGGAACACTTCATGAAGCACGCTGGAATTTATATTTGCCCCGGTTTATCCCCGCTGGCGCGGGGAACACGCGCAGCCCGATGCGGTTAGAGATATAGGCCTCCGGTTTATCCCCGCTGGCGCGGGGAACACTTTACGTCGAAGCGCCTTTTTCGCCTCCAGGTCGGTTTATCCCCGCTGGCGCGGGGAACACAAAAAATGATGCTGTATTTCACTATTGGGTTCCGGTTTATCCCCGCTGGCGCGGGGAACACCCGTTAAAATATTCGCCCGTTGTGTAAGCGTACGGTTTATCCCCGCTGGCGCGGGGAACACATCTCCAGCGCCTTTTCGACGCAACGGTGCGCCGGTTTATCCCCGCTGGCGCGGGGAACACTGACCGATTTTATTGATCGCCCGATAGACCTGCGGTTTATCCCCGCTGGCGCGGGGAACACCCAGATTCCGCTTTCTCTACCTTCTCTTTTTCCGGTTTATCCCCGCTGGCGCGGGGAACACGGGTTGTGCGCCCTGGTGGGCGAAAACGGTGGCGGTTTATCCCCGCTGGCGCGGGGAACACATTTTCCTGATCGAGTTTTGAGAATTTTGTCGCGGTTTATCCCCGCTGGCGCGGGGAACACACTAAGCATACATATCTGTTTTTAAACAAATTTATTCCACATCAACAATCTACCAACTAAATTCAAACATTTCCTTATTTTTAAAGAACACATAACCTATTGATTATCAACAGGAAGAAAAGAAACCAAACGTAACCCATCCAAATCCACCGGAATACGTCTGTTTTCTCCCCAGGTCTGAAATTCAAAACCCGATTCGGTATTGGTCGCCCAGGCCATCACCACATTTCCGCAACCAGCCAGTTGGGTAATTTGTTGCCAGATCATCTCCCGAATACGTTTTGATGTATCACCAACATACACACCGGCACGCACTTCCAGTAGCCAGATTGCGAGCCGTCCACGTAAGCGCGGAGGGACATTTTCTGTAACAACCACGACCATGCTCATCCGCCGCGCCCCCGGTGACCACTATCACCCAGCGTTTCAGGTTCAGGGATGGCAGGCGGTAACATATCCGGCGCGGGTTGTGGTGGTTCAATTTCACCTGCAGCAAGGACTTCCTCAATTAACGGTATTAATTTGCCCGTTAACTTAGTGCTACGGAAAATATCGCGACAGGCTAATCTGACTTCTTTATCAGGTTCTGCGGGTTGCCTCGCTGCTATTTCAAATGCCTTTGGCACAACCGAATCAAATTTAATGATATCGGCTATGTCATAAACAAATGAAAGCGGTTTGCCACTATGAATAAATCCAATAGTGGGCGCATATCCCGCGGCTAATACTGCCGCTTCAGAAATACCGTACAGACATGATGTGGCAGCACTGATGCAGCGATTCACAACATCGCCTTTTTCCCAGTCTTTAGGATCGTATTTGCGACCATTCCATTTCACACCATATTGTTTCGCCAGTAATGCATAGGTCTGGCGAACGCGGGATCCCTCAATTCCCCGTAGCTGATCCACTGAACGGCGAGCTGGCGGTGGCTCACGAAAACGTAATTCATACATTTTGCGCACCACCTTCAGGCGTAGATCTTCCGTTAAAGCCAGCTTTGCCTGGTAGAGTAATTTATCTGCCCGCGCCCCTCCGGGTTGTCCGGAAGAGTAAACGCGAACGCCCGCTTCACCGACCCAGACCAGCAGTGTTCCCACCGTGGCGGCCAGATGCACCGCCGCGTGGGAAACTCTCGTTCCCGGTTCGAGCATAATGCAGGCGACCGATCCCACCGGAATGTGCGTGCGGATCCCGGTTTTGTCGATCAGCACGAAAGCGCCGTCCAGTACGTCGATTTGACCGTACTGGAGGAAGATCATAGAGGTGCGATCTTTTAACGGGATCGGACTCAGTGGTACAAACGTCACGCCTCTGCTCCGGGTTTGATCAGCATCAGACCACAGCCGAACGCGCGGCTTTTGCCATACCCCTGACTGAGACGTTGCAGAAATAACCCGGGATCGGTGACCGTAAGCATCCCCGTATAATCCACGCTACTGAACTGGATCAGTTGCCGGGAGTTTTCCCGCCGCAGTTGCTGTTGTCGGTAGGCATCAACCGAGGTATCCAGCAGTGTAAAACCGCTTCTCTCCCCCTGCGCTGCCAGCCAGTCCAGCGCCGCCTGTTGTTGATGCAACCAGACATCACGCCCTTCCGCCTGTCCCCTCACCTGCCGTTTCGCCTCCATCAGCAGATCGTGGCGCTTGCCCGCTTTACAAATTGTGGGATTCGCCCGCAGGTTGAAACAAAGGGATTGTCCGGTACGCAGCTCCGGAGCAAATGACCGGCATTCGATAGTGAAAGTTTCACTTTCCGCCGGGCGTTCCTGCGAGAGGACAAAAAAGCGAAACGCACCCTGAAGTTCCTCCCGACGATAAAGAAATTGCCTTTCTTTGCCGCCAGGGAAGAGATCCCACAGCCACTGATGCATCACATATTCACCGCGATCCACCAGATGCAGCAACTGCGCAGGCAAAAGCTGAGCGGTATGTAAGGTTATTCTTGAGAGGTACATGGTTCCTCCTTGCTGAGCCACGGCCCCTGATTGACGGTGCGTTCCCCAAACAGCCACTGCTGGCGATTTAAAGGAACATCCCGGCGGCGTAATATTTTGCTCACGACCAGGCCGTCGTGCTCCCCTTCCCACCAGCATTCATCCTGAAGTTTCGGGAGTGAGACTTTCAGGTCGTGGAAATGATCCTGATACTGTTGGTATGCGTTACGTAAAACATCAGACGCGTTGCCTTCGAGCAGTAACGGCGCAAGTGGTAATGCCAGCGGATGACTTTTTCGCCCCAGATAAAGAGGAAAAACTGGATGGCGTAAACCGCCCTGCAACTGTTCGAGGCTGTAAGGCGCATCGGCTGTTGTTGCCACCGCCACCATCCACCAGGCGTCGGTGTAGTAGTCGCGCCGGGAGATAATCGCGCTCAGAAGATCAGGGTCGCTCAACTCTTCGCGACGGCTGAAATAACGCGCTTTACGCACCTCTTTTGGCATCTGGATCGTGTGATAATCCCGTGCCCAGCGCGGGTTACGGCTGGCGCAAACCACCAGTGAATAGTGGCGATTAAACGCGTTTAAGCGTTCGGTATCATCACGCCGAATCCCTACCCCGGCAGCCAGCAGACCCAGCAATGCTGAGCGCGAAGGCAGTTCATGGGTATGACGCACTTCGCCGGGGGCATCGACGCCCCAGGATGCCATTGGCCCATGAAGCTGAAAAATCAGATATTGGCTCATAAGCCGCCCCTTACGCGCAGATAAAGTCCAGCACGTCCTTCATGCTTCCCTGTTTGTTCATCACGTCAAAACTTGCGCATTCGGTCTTCTGTTCGTAGACCGTATTCATATTTTCGCGAAGCGTTGTAATACGCTGCACCGCCACGTCTAACTGCCGGGTGCCATTAATGGGTTCATAGAAGGCCGCAGCCAGAGAACGCGGTTGATCGGTGCCTTTTTCCGCCAGCGCCCAGGAAGCATAGGCACGGCTGGCAAAGCTATTTTGTTTACCGGTTGGGGAAACTTTAAGCGCGGCTTCCGTAAAAGCGCGTATGGTCTGATTAGCTAACGCTTCGTCACCGCCGAGGTTTTCTACCAGCAGATCTTTATCAATGCAGATATAGGTGTAGAAAAGTGCTGAACCGAATCCGGTTTCTCCGAGATGCCCGGCACCGGCATCTTCAGAGGCCTGGCGCAAATCATCAACGGCGGTGAAAAAATCATCTTCGACAATCGTTTCACTGACACCAAACGCATGCGCGACCTGGCAGGCGGCTTCAACATTAAACTCAGGTTTATTCGCCAGCATACGACCAAACATGGCGATATCTACCGCCATACGGTCTTTGCGTAACAGACTGAGATCTTCCTCTTTTGGCGCGCGCTTTTCTTCTGCCAGTTGATGGGCCAGCGCTTTTACGGCGTCAAATTCTGCCGGGCTGATATGGACTAATTGTTCAGTTTCGGCGTTAGTGAGCGGATCTTTTGGTTTTTTGTCGTTTTTAGCTTTCCCAAGATAATCTGCAATTTTTGCCGCCCATTCGATGGCTTTTTTATCTTCGATTCCTTTCTCAATCAGGATAGTTGCCGCCTCACGCGCGATACGCCCACTGCGAATACCAATATGGCCCGCCAGCGCCTGTTCAAAAAGTGCAGAAGTGCGCCACGCACGTTTCAGACTTTGCGAGGAAACGCGCAGACGCGTTGCTCCACCCAACACCACGGTTTTTGGCGCACCGGTGTCATCACGGTTAAGGTTGGCAGCAGGGTAAGCGGTTAACAAATGAAGCTGAATAAATGTCGTCATGAGATAGTCCTTTATTAATTTTGTTCGTTATCGGCGTCACCGGCCTGGTAATATTCCAGCGCCCAGCGAATACGGATAAATTCGGTTGGCCTCTGCTGGCGGCGGTGATGATTGAGCAGGTCGTCGCTCTCCTGGCACCAGCGGAAAATATCGTCTGCCAAAGAGATAAGATTGACGGAACCGTTTAATAATTTGACCGCGCGACGTAACTGACGCAGTAAATCATCCGGCGTTTTTACTGCCGACAGGCAAGTAAAACGCCCCTCTGACATTACCGCCGCCAGCTGTGCGGCAAAAGGCTGCCGTTCATCAATGGCTTTAACATTGGCGGCAACGGCGGCGACCAGTGCCAGTGCGGTAAAACGCCACTCTTGTGCTTCAATTTTCCACAAAGTGTGGGTCTGCATCAGCAGAGAACGAAACCCTTCTGACAAGCAAACATCATTAACCGTTGTGCTACGCCGCAGACTGGCACGATTGCCGCGTTTAGCCTGCAACTCTTCGTGCCATTTACGCAGCGTGGCTTTGTGCCCGTCTTTTACAATACTCATTCAGCAGCCTCCTGCTTTTTCTCCCTGGCGGCTTTAGCACTTTGCTTCTCCGCCGATGTTGTAAAATATTTTTTGCGCGCGGTCATGACGCGTTTTAAATCAACGGGCTCATAAGGATTGGTGAATACACGCTCGTCAAAATCCTGACGCGCGAATAACCAAATCTCCTTATTCCATTTGCTGAGTAATCCATCCGCATCCTGACCTTCTTCAATTTGGCGCACTAACCTCAGGAAGCGATGCTGAGTTTTGTTCCAGAAGTCGATATCCACAAAACTGAAATCACCCCGTGCACCTTTTGGATCGGAGAACCATGCTTCTTTCAATGCACTCCGTAACAGACTTAGAATGCGTGAAGCCGTTTGCGCAGCCAGCCGCAGTTTCGGTATCTGGCCTTCTTTTTTATTGAGCAGCAGCGGGAAACGGTGTTCGTACCAACAGCGGGCTTTCATGTTGTCGAAATCATAGCCAAATCCCCATAGGCCTACTTTTGCCTGCTTGAGACTGCTGGCATTAAAGAGTTTCACCACCAGAGCGGGAAGTTCCGTATTGTTTTCTGACTTACCCGTTTCGATAAGGCCTAACCAGTCGCGCCAAATTAAACCGCCTGGTTGTGGTTTAACTGAGTAAAACTCACCACCCTCTTTAAGTGGTACACGGTAAGGCGTTAATGGATGCTGCCACATGGCATAATTCGCACCGTAATTTTTGGTCGTCATCAGGCTCAAAAGCGCGTCGTCCTGCTCACCGCAAATATCGCAGTTGCCGACTGTCGTGGTATTAAAATCAATACGAATACGCCGCGGCATTCCCCAGTACGCCTGGAGTTTATTGACCTGATCATCGGTTACCACCGCACCGGCCAGTTCGCTGGTACGCGTCGGGCCAAGCCAGGGGAAAACCAGATCGTCAAATTTTTTGGGTAGCGGTAAGTCGGCTTCATCCTGCGGCATCACGTTGAGCCACAGTTTGCGCCACAAGGGGGCTTGTTGATTGCCCTGATACTCCTGCAATTCAATCAGAGTCGTCATCGGCCCACCGCCGCGTATACCGGTGCGATAGCCTTTGCCACCTGACGGCGCATTTAACTGTAGGGAGAACAGAGCTAACGCAGAACAATGAGAGCATACGTGTTCAGTCACGCCACGCTTAATAAAGTGGTCTTTATTAAACTTCGTTGTTTGAGCGCCGGGAATCTCAGGCAGTAGCGAAGCGACCTGAACTTTATCGCCCATGAGCACCTCGAAATCCTGCATAAATGAAGGTGAATCTGGGCCAAACTGGAAAGCGTGTTCTAATGACAGCAATGCTTCCCGTAGCTTTTCAGCTTCCAGCCCGTCTTCCCAGATATCATCCCAACGACGATAATCTTTTGGCGCGAAACTGCTTTGTAGTAACCCCAGCAAAAACTGCCATGCCGCCCCCTGGAGATCTGCCCGCGGCGCAGCGATATCGACAACATTTTCATCCGCCAGATCGACTGGCGCCAGTTTGCCTGTCGTTCCGTCTTTAAAACGAACGGGCAACCACGGGGTTGTCAGAAGTGAAAACGAGTTCATACGCATCCTCTCGTAAAAAAGACCATCCCTGATCGGTTATCCATCATTCCATCTTTTTAGGTGTATCAACTATTCAGAGAGCTCTATCGCAGGCATCTCAACCAACCTTGCCAATCAATCCCTCCGTAGCCGAATACCCACAACTTTCGTTATCGGTGACTAAAATCACGTTTGCCATCTCTGGATCTTGCCGCTGTTCAATGCACCACTGCCTGAACGCTTCCCCTTCCAGTAAAGAAAACTCATCGCGATGTTTTTTCCACCAGCTTCGACGCACTCTGACAACACTCATTTCCCATGCGTGAGCGCCAGTGGTATAAGGCTTCACCACACCGTCAATACAGGTAGCCAGCCACAGGGAAACAGATTCCTCAGCCAGACGTGTCGACAGTTTTTCAGGGAGGTAATCGTTGATATTGGCGGCATAGCCGGGCCTGAAGTTGAGTACAAACTTTTTAGCCATTGCACGATCGCAGTAATATTTGCCCACTTGCTCCTGCTCGGAGCGAGCAAACCCTTCCGGCATCACCACGTCCTCACCGTAGACTGATTCAATAAGAAGCCGGGCTGAGTGTGGCATTTGAATAGCGCCTTGCTGACGCAGTACACGCTGCGTCAGCCAGATTCGTCCATGATCGGGATAGATATATGCACTGTTCCGCATGGCACTGCCAAACCATTCTTCATCAGGTGAATCGTCCCAGACGGGGGCCAGAATCAGCAATTCAGGAGGGGAACGCTCGTCTTTTCCATCACGCTTTAACTGACCATTAATATCGCGGATATGCCGCTGTAATCGCCCCGCTCGCTGGATCAGCAAATCAATGGGGGCAAGGTCGGAAATCATTTCGTCCAGGTCGCAATCAACGCTCTGCTCCAGTACCTGAGTGCTAATAAGGGCTTTTCCGGCACGCTGTGAGCTACCTTCTTTACCAAAGCGCGCCAGCGTTTTCGTTTCGATTCGCTGGCGATCGCTAAAAGCAAAGCGGCTATGAAAGAGTGAAAGGCTGGAAGTGGGAATGACGCCGCGGGCAAGCAGCTGACGATGAACCTTAATAGCGTCATCGACAGAATTCCGGATCCAGGCGATGCATTTTCCCTGACTTACCGCCGACTCGATACGCGCAATACTCTCTTGTTCACTATGAAGCCAACCCACGCTGACGCTACGCTCAACGTCTTTGCGCGTCGCTACCCGGTGTGAGTTCACATCGGATTTCGTGACATGCGTCAGCCAGGGGTAATCATCCTTTTCCAGGAACGGAGCTTCTTGCTGGCCCTCTGTACCCCGCGCAAAGGCAGCGACGAGTTTGTCGCGCTGCTGTTGAGATAACGTGGCAGAAAGCAAAATAACGCTGTTTCCGCCACGCGCCTGCCGCTCGATCAACCCTTCAAGAATGCACGACATGTAAGCGTCACAGGCGTGGATCTCATCAGCCAGCAGGATTTTGTTACTCAGCCCCAGAAGCCGCAGATTATTATGTTTGAACGGCATCACCGCCATCATCGCCTGATCCAGCGTGCCGACGCCAATTTCAGCCAGCAACGCCTTCTTGTTACTGTCGGCAAACCAGGCCGCACATCCCTGACTGAACGTTTGTTCATCCGGTTCTTCTGACCCGACTAAATCACCAGACCAGAGTGATTCATTAAAGCGGTCCATTAATGTGCGGGCACTATGTGCCAGCACCAGGCTGGGGCGGGATTCTGGCGAATAGAAAGCAAGCCAGGTTTTGACCAGCCGATCGTACATGGCATTGGCCGTTGCCATTGTTGGCAGACCAAAAAACAGCCCCTGAGCTTTCCCCGCAGCTATCAACCTGTGCGCCAGGATAAGCGCCGCTTCTGTTTTACCTGCGCCAGTCACATCTTCCAGAATAAATAACTGCGGTCCTTGCTGGCTGATATCCAGATCCAGCACCTTTTGCTGTAACGGTGTCGGATTCTCAATAAAAGGAAACAGCGTATTAATTCCGTTGAAAGGCGCGACTTTTGCTTTTAGAGGAAAGACGGTTAAGGCGTTTTGAGCCTGAATTAAAGTTTTCTGCCAGTAACCTTTAATATCCATTGGGTGTGCGACGCGTGGAAAAAATCGCGTTGACGAACCCGTCCAGTCTGCGAGCACGACGGTTGCAGAGATATACCAGGAAAGGTGTTTTATAAGTTCAATGCCCTCATCATCATCCCAGAATGCGGGGATCTCTATGAGCGGAAACAGTGGTTTGATTTCAAGGAGAAAATCTCGTGCTGCAGCTTTGTCTTCAGGCAGAAAATTATCCAATTCATCCATACGATCAGGGGGCTGACCATGATGCCCTGTCGTCACGGGCATCCACATTTCTATCACTCGCCTAAGTTTGCGCGGAGAGAGCGAAGATGAAGGAAGTAACTCCTGACATTCACTTAAATAATGATTCCACAACCAGTAGCCCAGCGTTGAATGAGAGATTTTTTCGTAATTTTTTCTGGCACCTTCCTGAATCTTGAGTTCAGGGGGCAGGTAAAGTTGTTGAAAAGAGCGGGCAAATTTTCCAATATCGTGCCAGCACAGCAACCAGGCGAAAAATTGAGCCGCCTGTTCCTTGTCAGAAATCCCTAATTGACGAAAATAATCAGCCAGCCCGAAGCAATTTCTTTTAACCATTAAATAGCCCATCGCGGCTACATCCAGCGAATGCCAGCAAAGAAGGTGATAGTCGTCGCCCCCGTCTTTCTCGCCGCGTCGGGTTTTTCCCCAGAAATCAAAAAAAGTCACAATATTTTTATCCTTCAGTAAACTTAAAGGATATTTACGCATATTTTAAAAATTATCTGTGATATATATCAGCCAATAAAACATTTACATTATGAATAAATTAATGATTTTCATTTGAAATTCATAATAATAAATAGAGACTATATATTCACATAAAAAATATAAATTTTAAAAAAGGGTGCAGGAGACCAAACCATCACAATTCAGTACGCGGGGTTTTACCCCCGCGTGGTGGCTACTTCTTCGATTCGTAAGCGAGAACTGCCTTAAACTCCATACCACGTTCTCTGATACTCAACTCACACAACGAGTCACCTACCATCAGCGTGAATCCCAGTACTGTACAACACAGTACGATGATTGCCACAAGGGCATATTTTGTCAGCATGTCTTGCCTCCCTGCAAAGAAGAGACTAACATTCGAATTGTTTGGGTTCGAACGTAAGCCTCAGGTTGATAGAAATATCGCCTGGGGCTTTTGTCCATCTGGAACCTCGCGAATGCTTAACGCCAGACAGCCTCAAGCACCCGACGCCATTCTATACCTGATAATTCTTCCAGCGGCGTTCACGTTTAAAATCAGGAATACTGCTCGCAAAATAAAAACGCCCCCATCATTTCTGACAGAGGCGTTTAATTTATCTGGCAATATTTACCCTTCGTGCAATCCACATTCCCTTTTTAAGCCAAAGAAACGTGTTTCTTCTTCCGACATGCCAGGTTCCCATTTACGGGTTGTATGGGTATCACCGACCGATAAATATCCTTCATCCCATAATGGGTGATATTTCAGGCCATGTTTTTGCAGGTACTGATAAATAGTTCGGTTATCCCAGTCGATAATCGGCAGCACTTTAAATACGCCACGCTGAATTGCCAGCACCGGTAAATTGGCGCGGCTGCCGGATTGTTCGCGGCGCAGGCCAGCAAACCACGTTTGCGCATTCAGTTCTTTCAGCGCCCGGTTCATCGGTTCGACTTTGTTGATGTCATTGTACTTTTCAATGCCTTCAACGCCCTGTTCCCACAGTTTGCCGTAGCGTGCTTCCTGCCAGGCGGCGCTTTCGGTAGCGCGGTACACTTTCAGGTTGAGCTTGAGTTTGTCCGTTAACTCGTCAATAAAGCGGTAGGTTTCCGGGAACAGATAGCCGGTGTCGGTGAGGATCACCGGAATATCCGGGTGAATCTGATTCACCAGATGCAGGCTCACCGCCGCCTGAATGCCAAAGCTGGAAGAAAGTACATATTCACCGGGCAGATTATCCAGCGCCCAGGCAACGCGGCCTTCAGCGTCCAGTTTTTCCAGTTCGGCGTTAGTTTCTGCCAGCGCCAGAATGCGATCTACCTTCGGCAGTTCGTTCAGGGCGTTTAGATCGAGTTTGGACATAGATTCCTCACTGTTTGCCTTGCCTGATGCGACGCTCACGCGTCTTATCAGGCCTACAAGACCGGGCTGATGGTTAATCCCACAAATCGCGCGCCGGATCGAGCACCGGGCGAATGATGCCCGCACGCACCGTAAAGTCGCCGAAGCCTTCACCCGCTTCGCGCTCTTTCGCCCAGCGCCCTATCAGTTCATCAAGCGACGCCAGGATTTCCGGCTCGGTGATGTTTTCTTTATACATCCGTGGGATACGTGTCCCAATGCGGTTGCCGCCAAGATGCAGATTGTAGCGACCCGGTGCTTTACCCACCAGGCCCACTTCCGCCAGCATCGCGCGACCACAACCGTTCGGGCAGCCTGTTACACGCATCACGATATGCTCATCGCTGACACCATGTTTCGCCATTAAATTATCGATGTTGTCGATAAAAGACGGCAGGAAACGCTCTGCTTCCGCCATCGCCAGCGGGCAAGTCGGGAATGACACGCAGGCCATCGAGTTTTCACGCTGCGGCGTGACGGCATTCATTAACCCGCTCTCTTTGGCGATCTTCTCGATCTTCGCTTTCTCGCTTTCCGGTACACCGGCGATGATCAGATTCTGGTTCGCCGTAATGCGGAAATCGCCTTTGTGGATCTTCGCGATCTCCAGCAGGCCGGTTTTCAGCGGACGCCCCGGATAATCAAGGATGCGACCATTTTCGATAAACAGCGTCAGGTGCCAGTTATCATCAATGCCCTTAACCCAGCCAATACGATCGCCTCGTCCGGTGAACTCATATGGACGGATCGGTTCAAATTTGATCCCCGCGCGACGCTCCACTTCCGCTTTAAACGTCTCAACCCCCACGCGCTCCAGCGTGTATTTGGTTTTGGCATTTTTACGATCGGTTCGGTTACCCCAGTCACGCTGAGTTGTCACGACGGCTTCGGCCACCGCCAGCGTATGCTCCAGCGGCAGATAGCCAAACTCGCTCGCCGTGCGGGCGTAGGTTTTCTTGTTGCCGTGTTCGATAGAAAGCCCACCGCCCACCAGCAGGTTGAAGCCTACCAGCTTGCCGTTTTCGGCGATTGCCACGAAGTTCATGTCGTTGGCATGCAGATCGATATCGTTCTGCGGCGGGATCACTACCGTGGTTTTGAACTTACGCGGCAGGTAGGTCTGACCAAGGATCGGTTCTTCATCAGTAGTGGCGACTTTTTCCTGGTCGAGCCAGATCTCCGCATACGCGCGGGTACGAGGCAACAGATGCTCAGAAATCTTCTTCGCCCACTCGTACGCTTCCGCGTGCAGCTGCGACTCGTAAGGGTTCGAGGTGCAGAGTACGTTACGGTTCATGTCGTTAGCTGTCGCCAGCGCATCAAGACCGACCGAGTGCAGCATCTGGTGCACCGGTTTGACGTTCTTTTTCAGAATGCCGTGGAACTGAAACGTCTGGCGGTTGGTCAGGCGAATGCTGCCATAGATGGTGTTTTCACCGGCAAATTTATCGATCGCTTGCCACTGTTTGGTGGTGATCACGCCACCCGGCAGACGACAGCGCAACAGCATCGCATGGCGCGGCTCCAGCTTCTGTTCAGCACGTTCGGCGCGGATGTCGCGGTCATCCTGCTGATACATGCCGTGGAAGCGGATCAGCAGGAAGTTATCGCCCTTAAAGCCGCCGGTCAGACCGTCGTTTAAATCTTCCGCAATGGTGCCGCGCAGGTAGTTGCTTTCAAGCTTCATGCGCTCGGCGTCTGTCAGTTTACCTTCGACCACTAAAGGCCCTGGATGTTTTTCGCTCATTAGTAGACATCTCGCTGATAACGGCGCTCTACGCGCAGCTCACTTAAAAATTCATCCGCCGCTTCGGTGTCCATGCCACCAAATTCGGCAATCACTTCCAGAAGTGCCTGCTCAACGTCTTTCGCCATGCGATTAGCGTCACCGCAGACATAAATATGGGCACCGTCATTGATCCAGCGCCACAGCTCCGCGCCCTGTTCGCGCAGTTTGTCTTGTACGTAAACTTTTCCTTTTTGGTCGCGCGACCAGGCGAGATCGATCCGCGTCAGCACACCCTCTTTGACGTAGCGCTGCCACTCCACCTGGTAGAGGAAATCTTCCGTAAAGTGCGGGTTGCCAAAGAACAGCCAGTTTTTACCCGGTGCTTCGTCGGCAGCACGTTGCTGCATAAAGGCGCGGAACGGCGCGATGCCGGTGCCTGGGCCAATCATAATCACCGGGGTTTCCGGGTTAGCGGGCAGGCGGAAGTTATCGTTATGTTCGATAAATACGCGGAGTTCGCCCTCTTCTTCCACGCGGTCCGCGAGGAAGCTGGAGGCACCACCGGCACGGGCGCGGCCTTCCACGTCGTAACGCACCACACCAACGGTGACGTGTACTTCGTTCTCGACTTCCGCCTGCGAGGAGGCGATGGAATACAGACGCGGCGTCAGCGGGCGCAGCAGATTAATTAGCGCTTCGGCATCAAGCTGTGCCGGGGAGAAACGCACCATGTCAACAATCGGCGTCGTCGCGGCGTAATGCTGTAACTTCGCTTTATCGCCCACCAGCGGCAGCAGTGTTTCACTGCGGGTAAGCGTGGCGTAATTCTCAACAATGTTGGCGGTGTTGACGGTCAGTTCGAAGTGCCACTGTAGCGCTTCGTTCAGAGGCAACGTTTTGCCCTCGACGGTGACAGGTTCATCGCCTGTCAGCCACAGCAGTTCGACAAGTTCTTTCACCAGTGCCGGATCGTTCTGATACCAGACGCCCAGCGCGTCACCCGGCTGGTAACGCAGGCCCGAGTCACCTAAGTCAATTTCGATATGGCGAACGTCTTTTTCAGAGTTACGCCCGGTAATTTTCTGGTTAACAGAGAGGCTAGCCACCAGTGGCGCGTCTTTGCTGTACGGGCTGGTGTGGATTTCATTTACCGCGCCAGTAGCGACGGATTGCGAAGGTGCCGCGACAGGCGCACGCGATTTAAGCGCATCAACCACGCGGGCGCGCCACTCGCTGGCAGCAGCCTGGTATTCAACATCGGCATCGACACGGTCGAGCAGGCGTTCACCGCCCAGTTCCGCCAGCTTGCTGTCGAAATCTTTCCCGGACTGGCAGAAAAATTCATAAGAGCTATCGCCGAGGCTAAACACGGCAAACGCGGTGTTTTCCAGCTTTGGCGCTTTTTTGGAGAACAGGAACTTATGCAGCGCGACGGCTTCTTCCGGCGGTTCCCCTTCCCCTTGCGTTGACGTCACCACGATAAGCAGTTTTTCGCTGGCGATTTGTTTGAATTTATAGTCGCCCGCGTTCACCAGCTTAACGTTCAGTTTTGCCGTCAATAAATCATCGCGTAATGCTTCAGCAACCCGGCGCGCATTGCCGGTTTGCGAAGCAGAGATAATAGTTATACCCGGCATTTCTGCGGCTGGCGCTGGCGTCGCTGCAAGCGCAGCAGGCTGCTGATTGAGCACGCCCCAGAAATAGCCAGAAACCCAGGCAAGCTGGGTGGGAGTTAAATCGGTCGTGGCCGCCTGAAGGCGTGCCAGTTGCTCCGGGTTCAACGGAAGCAACGCGGAAGGTGGGACCTGTGTCGTCATGCGTCGTTATGTTCCAGTAAGCAAAGCTGTTTCTGCGCCCTGTCAGCGCCCATAAAACAGAAGAGAAGGTAAGGTTAACGGGGCAAATGGTGTGGATTAAAGACGGGATAGCGATAACTAATAACCAAATCGACTAACCTGTTTTAGCAATAGTCTTTAACAACAAAATAGATTAACCAACCCAATGAAAAACAAATGAATTTAGCCAATCATTAAGATAAATCAGCGATTTTGCGCAACAAAGTCGTTTTAGATAATGCGAAAAAACAGCCTTTCCGGTACTCTACGGCGGTTTTATCGTCCTGTAGAGAAATTATGATGTCCACCACGTTATTTAAAGATTTCACCTTCGAAGCCGCTCACCGCTTACCACACGTCCCGGAAGGGCATAAATGTGGTCGCCTGCACGGGCATTCCTTTATGGTGCGACTGGAAATTACCGGGGAAGTCGATCCGCATACGGGCTGGATTATCGATTTCGCTGAACTAAAAGCGGCGTTTAAACCAACCTACGAGCGCCTCGATCACCATTATCTCAATGATATTCCAGGTCTGGAAAACCCAACCAGCGAGGTTTTAGCAAAATGGATTTGGGATCAGGTTAAACCCGTTGTGCCGCTGTTAAGTGCGGTGATGGTAAAAGAAACCTGTACCGCAGGTTGTATCTATCGCGGCGAATGATAAGAGTGTGTCGGCGGTCAATTTCCCTTAAGTAACGCTATGTTAGGGTGTTGTGTTCTGGATATCTGGGGCATGACATGGAAGACGACTGCGACATTATTATTATTGGTGCCGGTATTGCAGGCACCGCTTGCGCGTTACGCATGGATATATCGTTCGATACTGGAAAGCGTGGCTCTGATGCTGAAGAACAATTACGACAATATGCGTAATGAAATGAATCACTTTGCAAAGCATGTGATCATTACTGGCGGCGGTTCGAACAGCGATCTGTTTATGCAGATTTTTGCCGACATGTTCAACCTTCCGGCACGACGTAACGCCATTAACGGTTGTGCAAGTCTGGGGGCAGCGATTAATAAGGCGGTAGGTCTGGGACTATACCCGGATTACGCAACGGCTGTCGACAAAATGGTTCGCGTGAAAGATATCTTTATACCGATTGAGAGCAATGCCAAACGCTACGACGCGATGAATAAAGGCATTTTCAAAGACCTAACCAAACATAATGATGTAATACTGAAAAAATCGTATGAAGTGATGCATGGGGAATTGGGGAATGTGGATTCGATCCAGAGCTGGTCGAATGCGTAAGTGAGGAAGGCCGGGCGGGAAACTGCCCGGCCTGAACATACCTGAATGGTTATCCCCGCTGACGCGGGGAACATAAGTTCGACAACTTAAAAAATGATAACAAGTCCGGTTTATCCCCGCTGATGCAGGGAACATAATAAAAACTTTAACTAGTTCGGTTTATCCCTGTTTTTACAAGGAATATTAACTACACTCGATGTCTTTAGAATAAAAGACAATACGAATCGCACTTTATCAATTTTCACTTAAAGTATGAACTGGATATCTTTATTCATAAGAACTATTCATCAACAGCGTATAGAAACGGTAATGTAAAACCACTCATTAGCCTCAAAACAAAGACAAATTTTCAGATTTATTACTTAATCAATGAATAACAAGCTTAAAAAACAAACTATTAACCTAAAGAAAAAATTAATAGATATTAATTCAACATTAAAAAAATAATAGATTAAAATTTCTTAACGATTTAAGAATCATACAAATAACACTTTGATTAAATTTAATTTTTTGTATCGATAATTGTGAACTTCTCTGGCATGGAGAACTATTTTGAACATGAGGGGTTACGTGGATATGTTGCTTATTACAAGTACTGCTAATATAAAAACTTGAGAAAGAGATAACGGGTTATATGGTGGTTTATCCCCGCTGGCGCGGGGAACTCTTTTGTGCCCTGGCGTTTTGCTGGCTCTCGCGCGGTTTATCCCCGCTGGCGCGGGGAACACTTTGCCGCTGTCAGCATTGCTGGCGCGTAATACGGTTTATCCCCGCTGGCGCGGGGAACACAAAATTCATATTGATAAACACCGCGTTTGTATCGGTTTATCCCCGCTGGCGCGGGGAACACTTTACTACAATAGGTGGACACGCTACGGCGCACGGTTTATCCCCGCTGGCGCGGGGAACACAAATATGGGGAGCGCCGTTAATGAAATCAAAACGGTTTATCCCCGCTGGCGCGGGGAACACCGCCGCGGACTCACGAGCAGGCCATCACAGACCGGTTTATCCCCGCTGGCGCGGGGAACACCAGTTGTCTGATGTGTCGCTGGCCTGGCGGCACGGTTTATCCCCGCTGGCGCGGGGAACACAATTGAGACGTTCCACGCAATTAAACAAGCCGCGGTTTATCCCCGCTGGCGCGGGGAACACTTGTTGATAAAGTGGCGCGCCAGGTGCGTTTACGGTTTATCCCCGCTGGCGCGGGGAACACCGGTCGTCAGGTACTAATCTAAAGGCTGTTTTCGGTTTATCCCCGCTGGCGCGGGGAACACGTGGCGTCCGTCGTCGTTTAAAGCGTCAATGCCGGTTTATCCCCGCTGGCGCGGGGAACACTCTAAACATAACCTATTATTAATTAATGATTTTTTAAGCCAGTCACAATCTACCAACTTTATAGTATCACACAAACAACACATCCATTATGTTAAAGAGTACTTAATCCATTGATTAAAAAGGTAAATATTTAAAATAACTCTATACAAACTAAAATCTACCAAACTTTACCGCAATAATTTTCACTCCAGCGAAAAATTAATGCCACAGAATTTGTAGAGAATGCTAATGATTAGCCCTGGATGGGTAAAATGGAGGAGTTTTCAGAGGCGACAAACAATATAAATGAGTAGAAGTCTTTACAGGTTCCACCCATTTATAACGCTTATAAATGTTTAATCAGGCAATATTTAGATATTTATGTGTTTGCATCGACAAACGCCAATTACGCGCAATGCAGGTTTCAATGCACAAACGTGTGGCATCATCCTTTTGGCTAATCGGCTGCAGTGCAATGACTCGCGGTTTATCATCGGTCAGCGTTGCCAATAGTTCATCCAGTGCTTCAATATCGCGTACGCGCCCCACTGGATGCTTGATTTCGTTGGCTCGCTCCAGTGCCTGTGACAACACGTCATAGCCGCCGCGCATGTTCAGCTTTGGCGATACGGTAACCCAGGTATTCGGTGTGCAGCGTACCTCATGAGTACCACTGGTTTCGATCTGGCAGCTAAAACCGTTCTTTTCGAGCAGATCAGTCAGTGGTAGCAAATCATGAATGCAAGGCTCACCACCCGTAATCACCACATGCCGCGCGGTGTATCCCTGGCGACCAATGACAGCCAGCAAATCTTCACTGCTCGCCGACCCCCACTTATCACTCTCTTTGGTCTTCGCCAGAATGCTGAAAAGGGAGACTTCCCGATCCTCAAGCTTTTCCCAGGTGTGTTTGGTGTCGCACCAGGCACAGCCAACCGGGCATCCCTGTAAACGAATAAAAATGGCGGGAACGCCGGTAAAGTAACCCTCACCTTGCAGGGTCTGGAACATCTCGTTAATCGGGTACTGCATAGCATTCTCTGTGAAGTGGATAATTGTTAATTATTGCAGATCCTGCCGCAACAATCATGTCTTATTAACATTCTGTTACAGGCAGGTTTAAGGCAAAAAGTGCATTAGATCATAAAGAATAAAATGATGCGACGTATTATGTTTTAAGGAATTAATGAAAAAGGATTTAAACATGCTCAGGACATTCATCGTAATTATATTTATTTTCAATTTATCAGGCTGTGGATATAACGATATTCAAACCTATGATGAGCAGGTTAACGCCTCCTGGTCTGAGGTATTAAATCAATATCAACGTCGCGCCGATCTTATTCCTAATCTTGTCGCCAGTATTAAAGGTTATTCCAACCATGAAAAAGACGTTTTGGAAGCCGTAACATTGGCTCGTAGCCAGGCTAATCGCGCCAGCAGCGATCTTCAGCAAACTCCGGGAAATGAACAAAAATTACAAGCCTGGCAACAGGCTCAAGCGCAGGTGACTCGCACTCTCGGTCAGTTAACGATAATTAGTGAGCGTTACCCTGAGTTAAAGGCTCAAGAGCTCTATCAAAACTTAATGGTACAGCTCGAAGGAAGTGAAAATCGAATTGCCGTTGCGCGAGGAAGATATATTAAAGCCATTGAACAATATAATGTTACTATCCGCAAATTCCCCGCTGTATTAACCGCAAAGGTCATGGATTACACACCGAAGAAAAATTATTTGCCGGATGATGTCGCCGCTGTGAGTAAAGCACCAACAATAGATTTTAGCCAGAATGCTAGTGCTCATTAGGCGAGTTAATTATATGAAAAATTTAATCTTACTTCTTGTTCTGATCTGTTCATCTGCGTTTGCAGTGCAAGTTCCAGTACCTGAATTCGCTAAGTATATAAATGATTTAACAGGGACATTAACCAGGGAGGAAGTAAGTACGCTGACCAGTCAGATTAAAACCCTGACGCAAAAAAGCCACGCACAACTGATCGTGTTAGTAGTAGAAACAACAGGCGATGAAACCATCGAGCAATATGCAACACGAGTATTCGAGCGTTGGCAGCCCGGTCATAAGAATCTTGATGACGGTATTTTACTGGTAGTTGCCTGGCAAGATCATACAGTACATATTGAAATTGGCTACGGACTTGAGGGTATTCTGACGGATGCGCAGTCCGGGCAAATTATACGCAACAGTATTATTCCTGCGTTTAAAAAGGGCGATCTTGCTGTCGGCTTGCAACAAGGTATTGGTGATATTGAAACCCGATTATCAGAAAATGATTTAGTCAATAATACATCGCCCGATCATCCTTTACCCTTTAGCGGTTGGTGGGCTCTGTTAGTCTGGGCGATAGTACTGACGTTTATTTCTGCCAGAGGATATGTCAAAACGCTGGGAGTGATTTGCTTTGCTGCCATAATACTGGCCTTTGTACTTCCCATCGCTGGATATAGCGGGAGCTGGGGAGTTCTTGCCACATTATTATGTTTCGCCACTCCATTCCTGGTCGTAGCTATCGCTTTCACGCCTTTCGGCAGAAAGGTGCGTGATTCAATGCGTAGCGCCAACCGACCGTCACGTTACGAAAGAAGCAACTCGGCCTCCCGACATTCTTCATCATCGTCATCTTCCTCTTCATCCTCTTTCAACAATGACAATTTCAGCGGTGGTGGCGGTTCATCCGGCGGTGGCGGCGCGTCAGGAAGATGGTAAGACTTAAAAACAGATTACAGGGAAGGTAAGGAAATATGAGTAAGATTTTAGCGAATCATCCACGATTAAGTAAATTTGTATTTGGCTTATTCGGTGCTGCTGGAATGATTTGGCTTAATAAAGCCTTCCAGGGCGATGAATTATTTCAACTGATAACATCACTGCTTGCTTTAGATACGTTTGTGTACTTTTGCATCTACAGTCTGATTAACCCAATACCTGAGGCAAATGATTTTCTTTGGGATTATAAAGTCCATCAACGAAAATATTCATCCAATATTTCTCATAATGATTTTGTCAGCAATGTAAGGAATAGCAGAAAAATTGTTCGGATACTTATCCTGGTGGGAATAACATTTATTAATGTTATCGCTCTGCTTACTAAACTCAAAATGTGAAGATAAAAAAACCCGCTTCAAGAAGCGGGTTTTTTATTAAGACGTTAAGTCAGTCTTATGCCTGGCCTTTGATCTCTTTACGACCGTTGTACGGTGCTTTTTCGCCCAGAGCTTCTTCGATACGAATCAGCTGGTTGTATTTAGCAACACGGTCAGAACGGCTCATAGAACCAGTTTTGATCTGGCCTGCAGCAGTACCAACAGCCAGGTCAGCGATGGTAGCGTCTTCAGTTTCGCCAGAACGGTGAGAGATAACTGCAGTGTAGCCAGCATCTTTCGCCATCTTGATTGCAGCCAGAGTTTCGGTCAGAGAACCGATCTGGTTGAATTTGATCAGGATGGAGTTAGCGATACCTTTTTCGATACCTTCTTTCAGGATCTTGGTGTTGGTTACGAACAGGTCGTCACCAACCAGCTGGATTTTGTCGCCCAGAACTTTGGTCTGGTATGCGAAACCGTCCCAGTCAGATTCGTCCAGACCGTCTTCGATAGAAACGATCGGGTACTGTTTGGTCAGTTCTTCCAGGAAGTGAGTGAATTCTTCAGAGGTGAACGCTTTGTTGCCTTCGCCAGCCAGAACGTATTTACCATCTTTGTAGAATTCAGAAGCTGCGCAGTCCATCGCCAGAGTGATGTCTTTGCCCAGTTCATAACCAGCAGCTTTAACAGCTTCAGCGATAACAGCCAGAGCTTCAGCGTTGGAACCCAGGTTCGGCGCATAGCCACCTTCGTCACCAACAGCAGTGTTCATGCCTTTCGCTTTCAGAACTTTTGCCAGGTGATGGAAAACTTCAGAACCCATGCGGATGGCTTCTTTCACAGTTTTCGCGCCAACCGGCTGAATCATGAATTCCTGGATATCAACGTTGTTGTCAGCGTGCTCACCACCGTTGATGATGTTCATCATCGGAACCGGCATAGAGTATTTGCCCGGAGTACCGTTCAGTTCAGCGATGTGCTCGTACAGCGGCATACCTTTAGCAGCTGCAGCAGCTTTGGCGTTAGCCAGAGATACAGCCAGGATTGCGTTCGCGCCGAATTTGGATTTGTTTTCGGTGCCGTCCAGGTCGATCATGATCTTGTCAATGCCAGCCTGATCTTTAGCATCTTTGCCAATCAGCGCCTGAGCGATCGGGCCGTTTACCGCAGCAACAGCTTTGGTTACGCCTTTACCCAGGAAACGGGATTTGTCGCCATCGCGCAGTTCCAGAGCTTCACGGGAACCAGTAGAAGCACCTGACGGAGCAGCTGCCATACCGACGAAACCACCCTCCAGATGTACTTCGGCTTCAACAGTCGGGTTACCACGGGAGTCGATGATTTCACGACCGATGATTTTTACGATTTTGGACATTAGGTTTTCCTCAAGTCACTAGTTAAACTGAAACTCCAGACAAACAACGCGTACCCAGGGTACGCGTTGCCGTTCTAACTTTTTTACTTACTTCGCCTGACGCTTCTGGAACTCGCTGGCGGCTTTTACAAAGCCAGCAAACAGCGGGTGACCATCACGTGGAGTAGAAGTAAACTCCGGATGGAACTGGCAAGCCACGAACCACGGGTGATTCGGAACTTCGATGATCTCGACCAACTGATCATCCCCGGAACGGCCCGCAACGCGCAGACCTGCATCTTCAATCTGTTTCAACAGCATGTTGTTGACTTCGTAACGGTGACGATGACGCTCAACAATTGTCGGCGCATTGTACAGCTGGCGAACCAGGCTATCGTCAACCAACTGGCACTGCTGTGCGCCGAGACGCATGGTACCGCCGAGATCGCTCTTCTCGCTACGAACTTCAACGTTGCCGTTTTCATCGCGCCACTCGGTAATCAGCGCCACAACCGGGTACTTACAGTCTGGCACAAATTCCGTAGAGTTGGCGTTCTCCATGTTGGCAACATGGCGAGCGTAATCAATTAACGCCACCTGCATACCCAGGCAAATGCCCAGATAAGGAATATTGTTCTCACGCGCAAAACGCGCGGTCGTAATCATGCCTTCTACGCCACGATAGCCAAAACCGCCAGGTACTAGGATTGCGTCCAGACCTTTAAGGATTTCAACGCCGCGCGTTTCAACATCTTGTGAATCGATTAGTTTGATGTTGACGCTGACACGATTCTTCAGCCCACCGTGTTTCAGTGCTTCGATCACTGATTTATAAGCATCCGGCAGTTCAATGTACTTGCCGACCATACCGATGGTGACTTCACTTACCGGGTTCGCTTCTTCGAAGATAACCTGTTCCCATTCGGACAGATTCGCTTCCGGGCAGTTTAAGCTGAATCGTTTACAAATATAATCGTCCAGCCCCTGAGATTTCAACAGGCCCGGAATTTTATAGATGGAATCGACGTCTTTCAGAGAAATAACCGCTTTTTCCGGAACATTACAGAACAATGCAATCTTCGCACGTTCGTTCGCCGGAACAGCGCGATCTGAACGACAAATCAGGATGTCAGGCTGGATACCGATGGAGAGCAGCTCTTTTACAGAGTGCTGAGTCGGTTTGGTTTTGACTTCACCAGACGCTGCCATGTACGGCACCAGCGTCAGGTGCATAAACAGAGTGTGCTCACGGCCAATTTCAACAGCCATCTGGCGAATCGCTTCGAGGAACGGCAAGGATTCGATATCACCTACTGTACCGCCGATTTCTACCAGTACTACGTCATGACCTTCGCCACCTTCCAGCACGCGCTCTTTGATTGCGTTAGTGATGTGCGGAATAACCTGCACGGTTGCGCCGAGGTAGTCACCGCGGCGTTCTTTACGCAGAACGTCAGAGTAGATACGACCCGTGGTGAAGTTGTTGCGGCGGCTCATTTTGGTACGAATGAAACGCTCGTAGTGCCCCAGGTCCAGGTCGGTTTCAGCGCCGTCTTCAGTAACGAACACTTCCCCGTGTTGGATTGGGCTCATAGTACCTGGATCGACGTTGATGTACGGATCCAGTTTCATGATGGTCACATTGAGGCCACGGGCTTCAAGAATGGCTGCGAGGGAGGCTGCGGCAATGCCTTTACCCAGAGAGGATACGACCCCGCCGGTCACAAAAATATAGTTCGTTGTCATGCTGAACCTGAGAAGTTAGGTTGAAAAGACGATGGAATAACCAGGACGGGAAAGCAGTATACCCTAACATGACCTGTGCCACAAACTTTCATTATCCCTCCTCTTCGCCAGCGCACTATTGAAATCAGGAGTGAGAAAATAGCCCCTTTGGGGTAAATGTTTTTGACGCAAATCAAGCGCTTGTCATTTAAAAAATGACACAAATGGCGCTTGACCGCGTAATTCCCTTAGAGATCAATTTCCTGCCGTTTTACCTGTTGCCAGACTTCTTCCATTGTTTCGAGGTCAACACCTGTCATTTCCAGTCCACGCGCGGCAACAATACGCTCCACTTCGCGAAAACGACGCTCGAATTTTTCGTTCGCTTTTTGCAATGCGATTTCTGCTTTCGTCCCTAAATGGCGAGCCAGATTAACCGTGGCAAACAGCAGGTCCCCCATTTCCTCCTCCAGTTTAGCCTGGTCGACAACAGCCTGCCGCGCCTCGTACATCACCTCGTCGATCTCTTCGTAGACTTTATCAACCACCGGGCCAAGCGTCGTCCAGTCGAAGCCAACGTTGGCGCAACGTTTCTGGATTTTTTGCGCCCGCATTAAAGCCGGTAAACTACGAGGAATATCGTCCAGCGCCGAATGCTGCGCTTTCTGCGCGCGCTCTTCGGTTTTGATTTGCTCCCAACGGGCAAGCACTTCACTACTGTTTTCGGCAGAACTATCAGCAAAAACATGCGGATGGCGACGCTCTAATTTATCGCTAATAGCAGCGCAAATATCATTAAAGTCAAAGCGCCCTTCTTCCTGAGCCATTTGCGCGTAAAACACCACCTGGAATAGCAGATCGCCCAGTTCACCGCGAAGATCGTCAAAATCTTCACGGGCGATGGCGTCCAGCACTTCGTAGGTTTCTTCAAGGGTGTAAGGCGCAATGGTGGCAAATGTCTGCTCTTTATCCCACGGGCAGCCGTTTTCCGGATCGCGCAGGCGCTGCATAATAGTGAGCAAACGGTCGATTTGATTCATTGAATTGTCCTGAAAATTGCGGGTCTGTCAGGTGGAAACCTGTGACCAGAATAGAAGTGAGTTAGTAACACTACCCAATCAGTACGTTAATTTTGGCTTTAATGAGTTGTAATTCCTCTGGGGCAACTGTTCCTTTCTTCGTTGCTCCTCTTGCCCGCCAGGCGATACTTTTTACCTGATCAGCTAACGCTACGCCATCACGTTCCTGACCGGATAAAACAACTTCGAACGGATATCCTTTTGATTGCGTTGTATAAGGAACACACAGACACATACCTGTTTTGTTGTTGTACATGAAAGGACTCAGGACAACAGCTGGACGATGTCCAGCTTGCTCGCTACCTTTTGTCGGGTCAAAATCAACCCAAATCAGATCGCCCATATCGGGTACGTATCGGCTTACCATTACCAGACTTCCTTATCTTTCGGCTCTCCCCAGTCGATATTCTCGTGGAGGTTTTCCGGCGTGATGTCGTTGACCAGTTCAGCAAGCGTAAATACGGGCTCTTTACGCACTGGCTCAATAATTAATTTGCCATCCACCAGGTCAATCTTCACTTCATCATCAATATTCAGATTGAGCGCCTGCATTAACGTAGCCGGGATCCGCACCGCCGGTGAATTTCCCCAACGCTTTACGCTACTGTGGATCATAACCCTTTCCTCAAACCGCTATCATATGTAGATACAGTATATATCAATCTACATTGTAGATACGAGCAAATTTCGGCCTAACTCCCGTGCAACCGACGCGCGTCGATAACATCCGGCACCTGGTTGAGTTTACCCAGCACGCGCCCCAGCACTTGCAGGTTGTAAATCTCAATGGTCATGTCGATGGTCGCCAGTTGCTGTTTGGTGTCGCTACGGCTGGCAACGCCAAGCACGTTCACCTTCTCGTTGGCGAGAATGGTCGTGATATCACGTAACAACCCACTACGATCATTAGCCACCACGCGGACCACCAGCGAATATCCGGCGGAGTAGCTCTCACCCCATACCGCGTCAACAATGCGTTCTGGCGCATGGGAGCGCAGTTCCGCCAGTTGTTCGCAATCGGCGCGGTGTACTGAAATACCGCGCCCCTGGGTAATGAAGCCGACAATCTCATCTCCAGGAATCGGCTGGCAGCAGCGCGCGATGTGGTGCATCAGGTTACCGACACCTTCAACCACCACGCGACCGTTATCTTTACTGCGGTTTTGCGGCGTGTAGCTTTTTTGCTGAAGTTGCTTCAGCGCGGCGGCGTCCTGCTCTTCGGCACTCGGCTTATTAAATTGCGATTGCAGGAAGTTCACCATCTGATTGAGACGGATATCCCCGCCACCAATCGCCGCCAGCAACTCGTCGACATCATTAAAGTTGTAACGCGGCAGCAGATGTTTTTCTGCTTCTTTCAGGCTGATCCCCAGATGTTCCAGCTCGTCGTCAAGGATTTGCCGCCCAGCCAGAATGTTTTTGTCACGGTCCTGTTTACGGAACCAGGCGTGAATTTTCGAACGCCCACGGCTGGTTGTGACGTAACCGAGGTTTGGGTTTAACCAGTCACGGCTGGGGTTCGGCTGTTTCTGGGTGATAATTTCAATCTGGTCGCCCATCTGCAGCTGGTAGGTGAACGGCACAATGCGCCCGCCAATTTTTGCCCCGATGCAGCGGTGTCCGACATCACTGTGGATGTGGTAAGCGAAGTCCAGCGGCGTTGATCCCGCAGGCAAATCAACGACATCACCTTTCGGCGTAAAGACATACACCCGGTCGTCAAAGACCTGGCTGCGTACTTCGTCGAGCATTTCGCCGGAATCAGCCATCTCTTCCTGCCACGCAATCAGTTTACGCAGCCAGGCAATCCGGTCTTCATGTCCCGAACGTGCGCCGCCAGCTGCCGCGCCCTCTTTATATTTCCAGTGCGCAGCAACACCCAACTCTGCATCTTCATGCATCTGTTTGGTGCGGATTTGGATCTCAACGGTTTTGCCACCTGGCCCCAGAACCACGGTATGAATAGACTGATAACCGTTTGGTTTCGGGTTAGCGACATAATCGTCAAACTCATCCGGCAGGTGGCGATAGTGAGTGTGCACTATCCCCAGTGCGGCATAGCAATCCTGTAAACGCTCGGCGACAATACGTACCGCACGCACATCAAACAGCTCATCAAAGGCGAGGTTCTTTTTCTGCATTTTACGCCAGATGCTGTAGATGTGTTTCGGACGACCATACACTTCAGCTTTAACGCCTTCAGCTTTCATCTCAGCGCGCAGATGACCGACAAACTCTTCGATATAGTGTTCGCGGTCGAGACGGCGTTCATGCAGCAGTTTTGCGATGCGTTTGTATTCGGTCGGGTGCAGATAACGGAAGCAGTAATCTTCCAGCTCCCATTTCAGTTGCCCAATCCCAAGACGGTTCGCCAACGGCGCGTAGATATTGGTGCACTCTTTTGCCGCCAGTACGCGTTCATCTTCCGGCGCATCTTTTACTTCGCGCAGATGAGCAATACGCTCCGCCAGTTTGATGACCACGCAGCGAAAATCATCGACCATCGCCAATAACATCCGGCGAACGTTATCGACCTGTTCGGAGGAAACAGAATCAGTGTGCGTCGCTTTCAGCTGGCGGATCGCCGCCATATCACGCACGCCGTGAATAAGGTTAACAACCGACTTACCGACGCTCTCACGCAGCACATCTTCGCTAACTACGTTGGCATCAGCCAGAGGGAACAGCAGCGCCGCCCGCAGCGTGTCAATGTCCATACTTAATGTCGAGAGGATCTCCACCATCTCAACACCACGCCACAATAACAGACTGGCATCCGGATGCCCCTGCGTCTGTTGCAGACAATACGCCCAGGTTTCGGCTAAGCACTCACACGACTTCTGGCTGGTAATACCCAGACTTGCGATCCATTTTTCCGGATCAAATTCACCAGCCTTATTGATATGTGCACTTCTTACCGCAACCATCGTCCTCTCCTTTAGGGACCAGACCTGCCGAAATCGGCAAATCGTAACTATTTAACGCGCGAGAAAAGTACCATCGATTCCAGATGTCCCGTGTGTGGGAACATATCCAGCATCGCCAGTCGCGCAATGGTATATCCTGCTTTTAATAACGCTTCGCTATCCCGAGCCAGCGTTGCAGGATTACAGGATACATAAACTATACGAATAGGTTCCAGTTTTATAATTTGCTGCATAACACCTGCGGCACCTGCTCGCGCGGGGTCCAGCAACACTTTATCGAAGCCGTTTTTCGCCCACGGCTGCTTTGTGACATCTTCTTCAAGATTTTCGTGATAAAACGTCACATTCTGTAAGCCATTAAGACGCGCATTCTGCTGGCCTTTTTCCACCAGCGCCGGAACACCTTCTACACCCACCACACTGGCAGCTTGTGTCGCCAATGGCAGTGTAAAGTTGCCCATACCGCAGAACAGATCCAGTACGCGATCTTCAGGTTGCACATCCAGCCATTCCAACGCACGCGCTACCATTTTTTGGTTCACACCCGCATTGACCTGAATAAAATCGCGCGGGCTAAAAGTTAAGCGCAACCCGTTTGAGTCATACCAGGGCATCTCACCAGAGACGGTTTCGAGTATCTCACTATCGGGGGCGAGATACAGATCCAGGCCTTCAGAATGCGAAAAGCGTTCCAGTTTTTCGCGATCAGCCGAACTTAGCGGTGCGGTATGGCGCAAAATCATCAGCGTGCCGCTGGTTGCCTGTACCAGTTCAACATGACCAAGATGGCGTATAGCTTGTAAGCTGCCCAGGCATGCCCTGACTTTGGGCAGCAATGCTTCAAGTTGGGGCACTAAAATGGGGCATTGTTTGACGTCGACAATGTCACTGGAGCCCGCTTTGCGAAAGCCCATCTGAAGTTGCTGTGTTTTCGGTAAGTAGTTCAAACTTAAACGCGCGCGACGGCGATAGCCCCAGGGAACATCGGCGATCACTTCAGAGACTTCGTGTTTCATTAATCGGGCGAGTGCCGCACTTTTGCTTCGCTGCTGTAAATCCACGCTGGCGTGTTGTTGCTGACAGCCACCGCATACGCCAAAATGAGGGCAGCGTGGCGTTTCGCGTTCCGGGCTATCGCTTAACCGGCGCACGACTTTAGCGCGGGCGTACTGTTTTTTATCTTCAGTAACAGTAACTTCCGCGTTTTCCTGTGGCAGTAATCCAGGAATAAATAACGCTTTGCCGTTATGTCGCGCCACGCCCTGACCAAAAGAGTCGAGGTCGTTGACTGAAACGGTTATGATCTGACGCGTCGTCGTGCGTCGTTTTGCAGAGTAGAATTGCGCCATTGGCGAGACTTTCTCAATTTAACAGTGTGACCTTAATTGTCCCATAACGGAACTCCATGACCAACTACAGCCTGCGCGCACGCATGATGATTCTGATCCTGGCACCGACCGTCCTTATTGGTTTATTGCTGAGTATCTTTTTCGTCGTGCATCGCTATAACGACTTGCAGCGTCAACTGGAAGATGCCGGTGCCAGCATTATTGAGCCGCTTGCAGTTTCTACTGAATATGGCATGAGCCTGCAAAATCGCGAATCTATCGGTCAGTTAATAAGCGTACTGCATCGTCGCCATTCCGATATTGTTCGCGCGATTTCGGTTTATGATGAAAATAACCGACTCTTTGTCACCTCCAATTTTCATCTTGATCCCTCATCAATGCAGCTCGGCAGCAACGTGCCGTTTCCTCGCCAGCTCACTGTCACTCGTGACGGCGATATTATGATCCTCCGCACGCCGATTATTTCTGAGAGTTACTCCCCCGACGAATCGCCCAGTAGCGATGCCAAAAATAGTCAAAATATGTTGGGATATATTGCGCTTGAGCTGGATCTTAAATCGGTTCGTTTGCAGCAATATAAAGAGATCTTTATTTCCAGCGTGATGATGCTGTTTTGTATCGGTATTGCGCTTATTTTTGGCTGGCGCTTAATGCGCGATGTAACCGGTCCGATTCGCAACATGGTGAATACCGTCGACCGCATCCGTCGCGGGCAACTCGACAGCCGGGTGGAAGGATTTATGCTCGGCGAGCTGGATATGCTGAAAAACGGTATCAACTCGATGGCAATGTCGCTGGCTGCTTATCACGAAGAGATGCAGCACAATATCGACCAGGCGACGTCCGATCTGCGTGAAACGCTGGAGCAGATGGAAATTCAGAACGTTGAGTTAGATCTGGCGAAAAAGCGCGCCCAGGAAGCGGCGCGTATTAAATCCGAGTTTCTGGCAAATATGTCACACGAGCTGCGTACACCACTGAATGGTGTTATTGGCTTTACCCGCCTGACGCTGAAAACAGAATTAACACCAACGCAGCGCGATCACCTGAATACGATTGAACGTTCGGCAAATAATTTGCTGGCAATTATTAATGATGTTCTCGACTTCTCGAAACTGGAAGCAGGTAAGCTGATTCTGGAAAGTATTCCATTCCCACTACGCAGCACGCTGGATGAAGTCGTTACTCTGCTGGCACATTCTTCTCACGATAAAGGGTTGGAACTGACGCTCAATATTAAAAGCGACGTGCCTGATAACGTGATCGGCGACCCACTGCGATTACAGCAAATCATCACTAACCTGGTGGGGAATGCAATTAAATTCACCGAGAATGGCAACATTGATATTCTGGTAGAAAAACGTGCGCTGAGTAATACCAAAGTGCAGATTGAAGTGCAGATTCGGGATACCGGCATTGGTATTCCTGAACGCGATCAATCGCGCTTATTCCAGGCCTTCCGACAGGCTGATGCCAGTATTTCCCGCCGTCATGGTGGCACCGGTCTGGGGCTGGTGATTACACAAAAACTGGTTAATGAAATGGGCGGCGATATTTCGTTCCATAGCCAGCCGAATCGCGGTTCAACTTTCTGGTTCCACATTAATCTCGATCTGAACCCGAACATTATTATCGAAGGGCCATCCACCCAGTGCCTCGCCGGTAAGCGCCTGGCCTATGTCGAACCAAACTCCGCAGCAGCGCAATGCACGCTGGATATTTTAAGTGAAACGCCGCTGGAAGTGGTTTATAGCCCAACGTTCTCCGCGCTGCCTCCCGCGCATTACGACATGATGTTGTTAGGCATCGCGGTGACCTTCCGCGAGCCGCTAACAATGCAACATGAGCGATTAGCGAAAGCGGTATCGATGACCGATTTCCTGATGCTGGCACTTCCTTGCCATGCACAAGTCAATGCAGAAAAACTCAAGCAAGATGGTATCGGCGCGTGTCTGCTGAAACCATTAACACCTACGCGCCTGTTGCCTGCCCTGACGGAATTTTGTCATCACAAACAAAACACGCTTTTGCCTGTAACCGATGAAAGCAAGCTGGCAATGACAGTCATGGCAGTTGATGACAACCCCGCTAACCTGAAACTTATCGGCGCATTGCTGGAAGATATGGTGCAACATGTGGAACTTTGCGATAGCGGGCATCAGGCGGTTGAACGGGCGAAACAGATGCCGTTCGATTTGATCTTAATGGATATTCAAATGCCTGACATGGATGGCATTCGGGCCTGCGAGCTCATCCACCAGCTCCCCCATCAGCAACAAACGCCGGTTATCGCGGTAACGGCGCATGCAATGGCCGGGCAAAAAGAGAAGCTGCTTGGCGCAGGGATGAGCGATTATCTGGCGAAACCGATTGAAGAAGAGCGATTGCATAATTTGTTGTTGCGCTACAAGCCTGGCAGCGGTATTTCCTCTCGCGTCGTGACGCCCGAAGTCAACGAAATTGTGGTGAACCCGAATGCGACCCTCGACTGGCAACTGGCACTACGCCAGGCAGCAGGAAAAACCGATTTAGCGCGCGATATGCTGCAAATGTTACTCGATTTCCTGCCTGAAGTTCGCAACAAAGTTGAGGAACAGCTGGTTGGAGAAAACCCGGAAGGCCTGGTTGATTTGATTCATAAACTGCATGGCAGTTGCGGCTATAGCGGTGTGCCGCGTATGAAGAATCTCTGCCAACTGATCGAACAACAGCTACGTAGCGGTACTAAAGAAGAAGATTTGGAGCCGGAGCTGCTGGAACTGTTGGACGAGATGGATAATGTAGCGCGCGAAGCCAGCAAAATTCTCGGGTAACGGACGTCTTGTCGAGTAGCAATCGGCTTTTTATGACGCTGGTTTCAGATTGGTGACAAAGTGCCTGTGTTTATGCCGGATGCGGCGTTAACGCCTTATCCGGCCTACAAAACCAATTAAATTCAATGAATTAAAAAATGATGTAGACCTGATACATAGCACAACAGGCTATTTTGCGTTTAGCATCAGTCTCAAGCCGGCTCCAGATAGAGCCGGTTTTGGTTTTCTGTCTTAACGCACCATGCACGGGCGCTTGTTATCGAACGTCCAGCCAGGAATCAGATACTGCATTCCCATCGCATCGTCACGCGCGCCAAGCCCGTGTTTCTGATACAGCTCATGGGCTTTCATCACTTGATCCATATCGATTTCTACACCCAGCCCCGGTTTTTCCGGCACCTGAACCAGACCGCCTTTGATCTCAAACGGTTCTTTGGTCAGGCGCTGATTACCTTCCTGCCAGATCCAGTGCGTATCAATAGCAGTAATTTTACCCGGTGCAGCGGCGGCAACATGGGTAAACATCGCCAGGGAAATATCGAAGTGGTTGTTTGAGTGTGAACCCCAGGTCAGGCCAAATTCATGGCACATTTGCGCCACACGTACCGAACCTTGCATCGTCCAGAAATGCGGATCCGCCAGCGGGATATCAACGGATTGCAGGGAGAGCGTATGGCCCATCTGCCGCCAGTCGGTGGCGATCATATTGGTTGCGGTCGGCAGGCCAGTTGCGCGACGGAACTCTGCCATCACTTCACGCCCGGAGAAACCTTGCTCCGCACCACACGGATCTTCTGCATAAGCCAGCGACCCTTTCAGGTATTTACCAATTTTAATCGCTTCGTTCAGCGACCAGGCACCGTTAGGATCGAGCGTAATACGCGCCTGCGGGAAGCGTTGCGCCAGTGCCACAATAGACTCGGCCTCTTCTTCCCCGGCCAGTACACCGCCTTTCAGTTTGAAATCGTTGAAGCCATATTTTTCATACGCCGCTTCCGCCAGGCGCACCACCGCATCCGGCGTCATCGCTTCTTCATGACGCAGGCGATACCAGTCGCATGAGTCATCCGGCTGGCTTTGATACGGCAGCGGTGTGGCTTTGCGATCACCGACGAAGAACAGATAACCGAGCATTTCGACTTCGCTACGCTGTTGACCATCGCCCAGCAGCGATGCCACGTTTACCCCCAGATGCTGCCCCAGCAGATCCAGCATTGCCGCTTCTATCCCGGTAACTACATGAATAGTGGTACGCAAATCAAATGTCTGCAAACCGCGCCCGCCGGCATCACGATCGGCAAATGTATTACGCACCAGCGTCAGAACGTTTTTGTATTCACCCAGCGTTCTACCCACCACCAGCGGAATCGCATCTTCCAGCGTTTTACGGATTTTCTCGCCGCCGGGAATTTCGCCTACGCCGGTGTGACCGGAATTATCTTTGATAATCACAATATTACGCGTGAAGAACGGTGCGTGTGCACCACTCAGATTCATCAGCATACTGTCATGACCCGCCACCGGGATGACCTGCATTTCAGTAACAACAGGCGTCGTAAATTGAGAACTCATATTTATGTCCTTTTTCAGAATCAATGACGGCCGAAAACGGGACGTTTACGGTCAAAGGTCCAGCCGGGGATCAGGTACTGCATCGGACCTGCGTCGTTACGCGCACCGCCAGGCAGACGTTTATAGGCCTCATGTGCCTTTTGTACCTGTTCCCAGTCCAGTTCCACGCCCAGACCGGGCGCATCAGGAACGGCAATTTTTCCGTTTTTAATCTCCAGCGGATTTTTGGTCAGGCGACAATCGCCCTCCTGCCAAATCCAGTGGGTATCGATAGCGGTAGGATTACCCGGTGCCGCCGCGCCCACATGGGTAAACATCGCCAGAGAAATATCGAAATGGTTATTAGAATGGCAGCCCCAGGTTAGCCCCCAGTCGTCGCAAAGCTGTGCCACGCGGACTGCACCGGAAAGCGTCCAGAAGTGCGGATCGGCAAGTGGAATATCTACCGCATTGAGCATCACCGCATGGCCCATTTCGCGCCAGTTGGTGACGATCATGTTAGTCGCGACGGGCAAGCCGGTCGCCCGTCGAAACTCCGCCATCACTTCACGACCGGAGAAACCCTGCTCAGCGCCGCACGGATCTTCGGCATAGGTAAGAACATCATTCAGCCCTTTGCACAAAGAAATGGCTTCATCAAGCAGCCATGCACCGTTGGGATCAACGGTAATCCGCGCATCCGGGAAGCGTTTCTTCAATGCACGAACAGTGTCGATTTCTTGCTCGCCAGGTAACACTCCGCCCTTAAGTTTGAAATCTTTAAAGCCATAGCGATCCTGTGAGGCTTCCGCCAGACGCACAACGGCTTCGCTGTTCATCGCTTTCTGATGGCGCAACTGATACCACTCATGGTTGCCCGGCGTATTTTCCAGATAAGGAAGATCGGTTTTGGTCCGATCACCGATATAAAACAGATAACCGAGGACGGTAATAGCATCGCGTTGCTTGCCTGGCCCTAACAGTTCGCAGACCGGAACATTCAACGCCTTACCTAGCAGGTCAAGCAAGGCGGCTTCCAGCGCCGCCACGGCATTAACGCGCAATTCAAAAGTCCAGGCACCTTGGCCGAAGGTATCAAAATCGGCCGCCTGATTACCTATATGCACCTGCTGAACCACTTTATTCAGGCGCGCAACTTCCTGGCCCAGCACCATCGGAATAGCATCGACAAGCGTCTGATAAATCACCTCTCCGCCCGGCGCTTCACCAATACCGGTATGCCCGGCATTATCGGTGAGTACCACAATATTGCGGGTGAAATATGCGCTATGTGCACCACCAATATTAAGCAACATGCTATCGTGCCCGGCGACCGGAATGACTTTCATATCAGTAATAACAGGACTGGATTGTGTCGTCATCTTATTGCCCCGCGACAGGTTTCAGCTCGATACGCTTGATATCGCCCACCAGCACCAGGTAGCTCAGTACCGCGATTAAGGCATGAACACCAACATAAATCAGCGCCCCATTAAAGGAGCCAGTCGTGCCAACGATATAACCAATTGCGATTGGCGTGACGATGCCAGAAATGTTACCGAACATGTTGAACAGGCCACCGGAAAGACCGCTGATCTCTTTTGGCGCGGTATCTGCCATTACTGCCCAACCCAGCGCCCCGATGCCCTTACCGAAGAAGGCCAGCGCCATAAAGCCGATGATCATCCACTCAACGTTGACGTAGTTGCAGAACACCATCACCATCGACAGCAACATGCCCATTACGATCGGTGTTTTACGCGCAATGTTCAGCGATCCCGTGCGGCGCATCAGCCAGTCGGAAATAATCCCACCCAGCACACCGCCGATAAAACCGCAAACCGCCGGAACGGAAGCCACAAAGCCCGCTTTCAGAATCGACATCCCACGCGCCTGCACCAGATAAACCGGGAACCAGGTAATAAAGAAGTAAGTCAGGGCGTTGATACAGTACTGACCGATATAAACGCCGATCATCATCCGTGACCCGAGCAGCTGTTTGATCTGCCCCCACTTCACGCTGAACGGCACTTTAACTTTGGTGTTTTGCTGATCCATATTGATCAGCGCGCCACCCGCGGCGATGTACTCCAGCTCTTTCTGATTTACCCCCGGATGTTGATTTGGCTCGTGGATGACTTTCAACCAGATAAAGCTGATGACAATCCCCAGACCGCCCATAAAGAAGAAGACGTGTGACCAGCCCACTTCATGCGTCAGCCAGCCCATAATCGGCGCGAAGATCACCGTTGCGAAGTATTGAGCGGAGTTAAAAATCGACACCGCCGTTCCCCTTTCCTGCGCCGGAAACCAGGCCGCAACAATGCGACTGTTGCCGGGGAAAGATGGCGCTTCAGCAAGCCCGACCAGGAAGCGCAGAGTAAACAGGGCAACGATAATGCCGAATCCACTAAAGATATCGACGAAGCCTTGCAGCAAGGTAAACATCGACCAGATAAAGATCGACCAGAAGTAGACGCGTTTTGAACCAAAACGATCCAGCAACCAACCACCAGGGATCTGCCCGATAACATAAGCCCATGAGAAGGCAGAGAACACATAGCCCATTCCCACGGGATCAAGGCCGATATCTTTGGCCATTTCCGAACCGGCAATAGAAAGCGTAGCGCGGTCGCCGTAGTTGAAGGATGTGACGATAAACAACATCACCACTATCCAGTAACGAGCATTCGTGCGTTTTTCCACACTGCTCGCAGCCTGACTTAAAGAACTCATTGTTGCACTCCTGAAAATTCGCGTTAGCCACGCTCACTCTGGACTGCGACATAGCCAGGAAATCAGAGGTGACGTAGGGTGTTTTTTGCCGTTTTTATAGGTCGTTCGCCGAATACGGCGCGTGTTTATATCTGGCAATAGCAGTATAAAAAGCGCGCCATAGCGGCTCACCGTGCAACAACACAACATTAATGCGTTCAATGAGGCCCGATTTTGGCATTAGCCCTGGACGGTGGAATCCACTTCACGGAAATGAAAACAAGAACAAGAAAGGAAGGGTTAAAACGAAGAAATAAAGAAGAGTATGAAATGGATCGCTTGACTCCAGGCAAACGCCAGTAAAAATCCGCGCTATGAAGCAGTTTTTACTGGCATTTGCCTGAAAATATTCGATTCAGCACCGCTAAAACGACATTTACCGCTCGCTGAACATATCAGGACAACAGCGTGCCCCACTGTTCGACCCACGGATTTGATTCCGTTTCCGGTTCCGGGTTCTCACTGGCGTCAATCAACAGCATTTCGCCAACCCGCTGAGCGCTCTGTTCCTGCAACAAGGCATCGAACTGTTTGCCGCCATTGCAGAAATTTACATAACTGCTGTCGCCGAGCGCAATCACGCCATAACGCAGATTCGGCTGGAAGCCCAGACTATCTTTGATTCCCTGAAAGAGCGGCACAATGCTATCAGGAAGGTCGCCCTGCCCGGTCGTGGACGTAACCACCAGAACATACTTATCCTGATAGGGCAGCCAGTCGCTTAATTCAGGATCTTCAAATACCGTTGCTTTGTGGCCCTGTGCGGTCAGAATTGCTTCTGCTTCTTCCGCCACTAACAGCGAATTTCCGTACATGGTGCCGACAAAAATACCAATTTCCGCCATACCGTTTTCTCCCTGGATTAGGAACTTATCTCTCCATCCTGACCCGATGGCGCACTGAACTCAACCCTTTCATTTTCAGGAAGCAGACCGCGCCAGCCAAATTGTGATAACGCCTGCATCCAGGTGTCGTCCAGGCCCGCGTGAATAGTCAGCGGCTCGCCAGTAAAAGGATGCGTCAATGACAACTGACTGGCATGTAGCATTAACCGCTGGAGGCCAAAATGCTCAGCACCGCTGCGATTCTGGCGTAAATCGCCATGTTTGCTATCGCCAATAATCGGATGACGCAAATGGGCAAGATGTCGGCGAAGCTGATGTTTGCGTCCGGTTTTCGGCTCCAGTTCCACCAGGCCGTAGCGCGTGGTCGGGTAACGTCCGGTCGCTACCGGCATTTCTACGGTCGCCAGACCGCGATAATGCGTCACTGCTGGCTGCGAGCCTTTATCTTCGCGGGCAAATTTATCAGCGATTTTGTCCAGTTCTTCCACCAGTGGATAATCCAGAACTGCTTCTTCCATCAACCAGCCGCGCACAATCGCATGGTAACGTTTCTGGATTTGGTGCTGTTCAAACTGTTGTGCCAGCAGCCGTCCGGCCTCGCTGGATAATCCCATCAACAACACACCAGAAGTGGGTCGGTCCAGACGATGAGCGGTAAAAACGTGCTGGCCAATCTGATCACGCACGGTTTGCATGACCACTACTTTCTCGTCGCGATCCAGCCAGCTGCGGTGAACCAGCCAGCCGGAGGGTTTATTTACCGCAACCAGCCATTCATCCTGATAGAGTATTTCCAGCATTAGCTCGCATCATCCGCAAAAAGAGCATCCAGTTTTTCCAGCTCAGCCAGAATAAGCGCGCGTTGCGGATGGTCCGTCGCCAGCGCCATTTCATAATAGGGTGCAACGGCAAAAGCGCCCGGTAACGGCTGTTTGTTATCTAACAAATCGTGCATTCGCGGGATCAGCACCCACTGCAACCACTCCAGTGGTTCCATGGTGTCCATAAAGAACGGTTGGGTACTATTAAATTGATGCGGCTGGGGTTCATCGTTTCGCCAGTGCTGATGTTCACGCAGTAACGCTTCAAGCGCCTGCAACTGGAGACGAACGCGGTCATGAGTGGTCATAAAGCAACCTCAATAAGAAAAACTGCCGCGAAGGATAGCAGGAATAAAAAAAGGGAGCACTGTATTCACAGCGCTCCCGGTTCGTTTCGCAGCATTCCAGCTACTTTTGTTGCTCCCTGCTCATCCTTGACAACTTTTCCTCTGGCCTTGCGGCCAATCGTTCATCCTGAACTATTGCTTCCTGCTCACACCACCCCGATGTGATACTTCATCCTGAAGTGTCCCTGGCCTTCCTGACCCACCGAATCATCCTGACCGGTTCTCATTCTCCATCCTGGAGGTGTCCTTTAACGCGTCCTGCGTCATCCTCTTCGCTTCATCCAGAAGCCTTTCCCTGAAACACCATCCTGGTGTGTCCTGCAGAAGTGTCATCATCCTGATGTTCACTTCGTTGTCTGACTCCCTGTCGACGAAGATAGAATCGTCTTTTTCGCGAAGTCTTACAAGGCGCTTACAGACAATGCCTTAAGGAAAATTTCATATGAAAGTTAAGAATTAACAATCAACATTTTGATTTTAAATGAAAATAACGATTCTTATCTTTTTAAGTATTCGCTTATTTCCTGGCGATCTCCTACAGAGTCTGTAAGAGATCTCTCACAACCAGATGGGGTATTTGGATTACAGAAGAGGCTTAAGTTGATTAAGGAATTCCGCAAGATTTGAGGCTAAATGCGTCCGTTTACGTGTTCCCAGCGTCTCTTTGCACACTTCACCGGAGAGATTACACACCGAGATGACCTCTAACTCTTCTTCCAGCGTCGCGATAAATAGCGTGGGCGGCAGTTTTAGCCTTTTCTGAGTCACCAGATGACCAATCAGATTTTCCTGCACCCGACGGAAGTCGTCTTCACTCCAGGTTTGCAGCAATGTCAGTTTGATATCGCCAAACTGCGCGTGCATATCCCCGGCAAACTGAGTCGTATAAAAGGTATGAATTGTGGGTTGTATCACAATATCAAAAGCGCGTTCAACCGCGTTTACATTTTGTTCCCCGGTAAACGGCTGGGGTTGCCAGTATACGGCATCTTCGGTAGTTGAAATAATGCACGGTGAAGGAACACCGTACAGTTCCTCACTTAACGGCCAGCTTTTATGCTCTTCATGCCACGCATCGCAGTAGCGTGCAGTAAAATCTTTCAGGGCTTGTGCGGTCAAATCGTCCACTAATTTCTCTCTTCACTTAAACCAGATACACTTGTCGTTTAGTTTATCTGGTTTATGACGGTGAAACATGTCTTCTTATGCAAACCATCAGGCACTTGCGGGCCTGACTCTTGGAAAATCAACCGATTACCGGGATACCTATGACGCCAACCTACTGCAAGGCGTTCCACGCAGCCTGAATCGCGACCCGCTGGGTCTGAAAGCGGATAACCTGCCTTTTCACGGTACGGATATCTGGACGCTGTATGAACTTTCCTGGCTGAATGCGAAAGGTTTGCCGCAGGTCGCTGTCGGTCATGTTGAACTTGATTACACCAGCGTAAATCTGATTGAGTCGAAGAGTTTTAAGCTCTATCTCAACAGTTTTAACCAGACGCGTTTTAATAACTGGGATGAGGTGCGCCAGACGCTGGAGCGCGACTTAAGCACTTGCGCCCAGGGTAAGGTTAGCGTGGCGTTATATCGTCTTGATGAACTGGAAGGCCAGCCGATAGGTCATTTCAATGGCACCTGCATTGATGACCAGGATATCACTATCGATAACTATGAATTCACTACTGACTATCTGGAGAATGCCACCAGCGGTGAAAAAGTAGTGGAAGAGACGCTTGTCAGCCACCTGCTGAAATCAAACTGCCTGATCACCCATCAACCAGATTGGGGTTCGATCCAAATTCAGTATCGTGGACGCCAAATTGACAGAGAAAAACTGCTGCGTTACCTGGTCTCATTCCGTCATCACAACGAGTTCCACGAACAGTGCGTGGAACGCATCTTTAATGACCTGTTACGCTTCTGCCAGCCAGAGAAATTAAGCGTTTACGCACGTTATACCCGTCGTGGCGGTCTGGACATTAACCCGTGGCGCAGTAATAGCGATTTTGTCCCATCGACCACAAGACTGGTTCGGCAATAAATTTTTTCTCAATTTTGCGTGCTGGATTCACGCAGAAGGTTGTGAAAGGTCATCAGGCAGGGCTATTGTAATCAAAGGGAATGACGATATTCGTCCCATAAGGAGTTTTTCTTGATTACACATATTAGCCCGCTTGGCTCCATGGATATGTTGTCGCAGCTGGAAGTGGATATGCTTAAACGCACCGCCAGCAGCGACCTCTATCAACTGTTTCGCAACTGTTCACTTGCCGTACTGAACTCCGGTAGTTTGACCGATAACAGCAAAGAATTGCTGTCTCGTTTTGAAAATTTCGATATTAACGTCCTGCGCCGTGAACGCGGCGTAAAGCTGGAACTGATTAATCCCCCGGAAGAGGCTTTTGTCGATGGGCGAATTATTCGCGCTTTGCAGGCCAACTTGTTCGCGGTTCTGCGAGACATTCTCTTCGTTTACGGGCAAATCCATAATACCGTTCGTTTTCCCAACCTGAATCTCGACAACTCCGTCCACATCACTAACCTGGTCTTTTCCATCTTGCGTAACGCTCGCGCGCTGCATGTGGGTGAAGCGCCAAATATGGTGGTCTGCTGGGGCGGTCACTCAATTAACGAAAATGAGTATTTGTATGCCCGTCGCGTCGGAAACCAGCTGGGCCTGCGTGAGCTGAATATCTGCACCGGCTGTGGTCCGGGAGCGATGGAAGCGCCGATGAAAGGTGCTGCGGTCGGACACGCGCAGCAGCGTTACAAAGACAGTCGTTTTATTGGTATGACAGAGCCGTCGATTATCGCCGCTGAACCGCCTAACCCGCTGGTCAACGAATTGATCATCATGCCGGATATCGAAAAACGTCTGGAAGCGTTTGTCCGTATCGCTCACGGCATCATTATCTTCCCTGGCGGTGTGGGTACGGCAGAAGAGTTGCTGTATTTGCTGGGAATTTTAATGAACCCGGCCAACAAAGATCAGGTTTTACCATTGATCCTCACCGGCCCGAAAGAGAGCGCCGACTACTTCCGCGTACTGGACGAGTTTGTCGTACATACGCTGGGCGAAAACGCGCGCCGCCATTACCGCATCATCATTGATGACGCCGCTGAAGTCGCTCGTCAGATGAAAAAATCGATGCCGCTGGTGAAAGAAAATCGCCGCGACACTGGTGACGCTTACAGCTTTAACTGGTCAATGCGCATTGCACCAGATTTGCAAATGCCGTTTGAGCCGTCTCACGAGAATATGGCTAATCTGAAGCTTTACCCGGATCAACCTGTTGAAGTGCTGGCTGCCGACCTGCGCCGTGCGTTCTCCGGTATTGTGGCGGGTAACGTAAAAGAAGTCGGTATTCGCGCCATTGAAGAGTTTGGTCCTTACAAAATCAACGGCGATAAAGAGATTATGCGTCGTATGGACGACCTGCTACAGGGTTTTGTTGCCCAGCATCGTATGAAGTTGCCAGGCTCAGCCTACATCCCTTGCTACGAAATCTGCACGTAATCTCCCCTCCCCCGGTGACGTTTGTTGCCGGGTTTTCTCGTTTTTGGTCACTTACTCATCAACTCATTTCATTTGTTATATGAATGTTTCTTACCACCCTCACGCGACAAATATCATCACAGTTAATATGTCATACAATTTATATTGCAACGCAAACGTTTCCCTATTTTCATAAACCGTATTTTATCGCTATGAAAAAGAAATTATCGCCATGATTAACTAAAAGTATTGATTTTTTCAGTTCAACCTACATATATTGCGCGCCCCGGAAGAAGTCAGATGTCGTTTAATGGGCAAATATTGCCCTTAAATTCTCTTTTACTTTTGATTTACAGAGTAAAGCGTTGGGATAATCTATCTTCCAAGTAGATTATTGTATTTGAGATCAAGATCACTGATAGATACATAACTTGTGTGTATCTTTCCGCCCTCAAATTATTACGGCGGTAAATGATTAAGCCATCGCCGATAGACAGATTTCATTTTTACGGTCAGGCACCTTCCCGGGCTGAACTGGCTAAAAGCTGAATTATTTGCATTCCTCCAGGAGAAATAGATGGAAACGACTCAAACCAGCACGATTGCGTCGAAAGACTCTCGTAGTGCCTGGCGCAAGACAGACACCATGTGGATGCTGGGCCTTTACGGCACGGCAATCGGCGCGGGCGTGCTGTTCCTGCCAATCAACGCCGGTGTTGGCGGTATGATCCCGCTGATCATCATGGCTATCCTTGCGTTCCCGATGACGTTTTTTGCTCACCGCGGCCTGACTCGCTTCGTACTGTCTGGTAAAAACCCGGGCGAAGACATCACCGAGGTTGTAGAAGAACACTTTGGTATTGGCGCAGGTAAACTGATTACCCTGCTCTATTTCTTCGCTATCTACCCGATCCTGCTGGTTTATAGCGTAGCAATCACCAATACAGTTGAAAGCTTCATGTCTCACCAGCTGGGTATGACACCACCGCCGCGTGCGATTCTGTCGCTGATCCTGATCGTGGGTATGATGACCATCGTTCGCTTCGGTGAGCAGATGATCGTTAAAGCGATGAGTATTCTGGTATTCCCGTTTGTTGGCGTACTGATGCTGCTGGCTCTGTACCTGATCCCGCAGTGGAACGGCGCAGCACTGGAAACGCTGTCTCTGGACACTGCATCTGCAACCGGGAACGGTCTGTGGATGACCCTGTGGCTGGCAATTCCGGTAATGGTGTTCTCGTTCAACCACTCTCCGATCATCTCTTCTTTCGCCGTTGCGAAGCGTGAAGAGTACGGCGATATGGCAGAACAGAAATGCTCGAAGATCCTTGCATTCGCACACATCATGATGGTGCTGACCGTAATGTTCTTCGTCTTCAGCTGCGTACTGAGCCTGACTCCGGCAGACCTGGCTGCGGCTAAAGAGCAGAACATCTCGATTCTGTCTTACCTGGCTAACCACTTTAACGCACCGGTTATCGCGTGGATGGCTCCGATTATCGCGATTATCGCTATCACCAAATCCTTCCTCGGCCACTACCTGGGCGCACGTGAAGGCTTCAACGGTATGGTGATTAAATCTCTGCGTGGTAAAGGTAAGTCTATCGAAATCAACAAGCTGAACCGTATCACTGCGCTGTTCATGCTGGTAACGACCTGGATTGTTGCCACCCTGAACCCGAGCATCCTGGGTATGATTGAAACCCTGGGCGGCCCAATCATCGCGATGATCCTGTTCCTGATGCCGATGTACGCAATTCAGAAAGTACCGGCAATGCGTAAGTACAGCGGTCACATCAGCAACGTATTCGTTGTCGTGATGGGTCTGATTGCAATCTCCGCAATCTTCTACTCTCTGTTCAGCTAAGTCCTTTCGCGCCGCTTTCGGGCGGCGCTTCCTCCGTTTTAACGCGATGTATTTCCTATGATTAGCGTATTCGATATTTTCAAAATCGGCATTGGCCCTTCCAGTTCTCATACCGTTGGACCAATGAAAGCGGGTAAACAATTTACCGACGATCTGATTGCCCGTAATCTGCTTAAAGACGTGACCCGCGTGGTGGTTGACGTGTACGGCTCGCTCTCTCTGACCGGTAAAGGCCACCACACTGATATCGCCATTATTATGGGCCTGGCGGGTAACCTGCCGGATACCGTGGATATCGATTCCATCCCTGGTTTTATTCAGGATGTGAATACTCATGGTCGCCTGATGCTGGCAAACGGTCAGCATGAAGTGGAGTTCCCGGTTGATCAGTGCATGAACTTCCATGCAGACAACCTTTCTCTGCATGAAAACGGTATGCGCATTACCGCGCTGGCGGGCGATAAAGTCGTTTACAGCCAGACTTACTACTCTATTGGCGGTGGCTTTATCGTTGATGAAGAGCATTTTGGCCAGCAGAATAGCGCACCGGTTGAAGTTCCTTATCCGTACAGTTCAGCAGCCGATCTGCAAAAACATTGTCAGGAAACCGGGCTGTCACTCTCTGGCCTGATGATGAAAAATGAGCTGGCGCTGCACAGCAAAGAAGAGCTGGAACAGCACCTGGCGAACGTATGGGAAGTCATGCGTGGCGGTATTGAGCGCGGTATTTCCACCGAAGGCGTGTTGCCTGGCAAACTGCGCGTTCCACGCCGTGCTGCGGCACTACGCCGGATGCTGGTCAGCCAGGATAAAACCACCACTGACCCGATGGCGGTTGTTGACTGGATCAACATGTTTGCACTGGCAGTGAACGAAGAGAACGCTGCTGGCGGACGCGTGGTGACTGCGCCGACTAACGGTGCGTGCGGGATTATCCCGGCAGTGCTGGCGTACTACGACAAGTTTATCCGCGAAGTGAACGCTAACTCACTGGCTCGTTACCTGCTGGTAGCCAGTGCCATTGGTTCTCTTTATAAGATGAACGCGTCAATTTCTGGTGCTGAAGTCGGCTGCCAGGGTGAAGTTGGTGTGGCGTGCTCAATGGCGGCGGCTGGTCTGGCAGAACTGTTAGGTGCAAGCCCGGCGCAGGTGTGCATCGCGGCGGAAATCGCCATGGAGCACAACCTCGGTCTGACGTGTGACCCGGTCGCCGGACAGGTCCAGGTGCCATGCATCGAGCGTAACGCCATTGCGGCAGTAAAAGCGGTGAACGCCGCACGTATGGCGCTACGCCGTACCAGCGAGCCGCGCGTCTGCCTCGATAAAGTTATCGAAACCATGTACGAAACAGGTAAAGATATGAACGCCAAGTACCGCGAAACCTCTCGCGGCGGCCTGGCAATGAAGATCGTTGCCTGCGATTAATCGCTCTCCAGAGGCCTCGTTTTGCGAGGCCTCTTCCCGATTTCTCATCCAGCCGTAGCCTGTTCCGGCATCGAATGTTACCCTTATCGCCTGATCTTTAAGGGGGTTATCGTGGCTGTTCATTTGCTTATTGTCGATGCACTGAATCTTATTCGTCGCATTCATGCCGTTCAGGGATCGCCCTGTGTCGAAACCTGCCAGCATGCGCTCGATCAGCTCATTATGCACAGCCAGCCAACCCACGCGGTCGCCGTTTTTGATGATGAAAACCGCAGTAGCGGCTGGCGTCATCAGCGTTTACCAGATTACAAAGCGGGTCGACCGCCAATGCCGGAAGAGTTGCACGACGAGATGCCTGCATTACGCGCCGCCTTTGAGCAACGCGGCGTCCCGTGCTGGTCAACCAGCGGCAACGAAGCCGATGACTTAGCCGCCACGCTGGCGGTCAAAGTGACACAGGCCGGGCATCAGGCAACGATTGTTTCGACAGATAAAGGCTACTGTCAGTTACTTTCACCGACATTACGTATTCGTGATTACTTCCAGAAACGTTGGCTGGATGCGCCATTTATCGATAAAGAATTTGGCGTTCAACCGCAGCAGTTGCCCGATTACTGGGGACTTGCGGGGATCAGCAGTTCAAAGGTACCGGGTGTTGCGGGAATCGGACCAAAAAGCGCCACGCAGCTGCTGGTCGAGTTTCAGAGTCTGGAAGGGATATATGAGAATCTGGATGCGGTTGCCGAAAAGTGGCGCAAAAAATTAGAAACCCATAAAGAGATGGCGTTTCTGTGCCGCGATATTGCCCGCTTACAAACCGATTTGCATATCGACGGCAATTTACAGCAATTGCGGTTGGTACGGTAACGGCGAGCCGGATACGCCGCAAACGTCGTATCCGGCATTATCACATCAGCGCATTTACCAGGCGGTATGGTAAAGCTCTACAATATCCTCAAGCGTTGCTTCACGCGGGTTGCCACCGGTACAAACATCATCCAGTGCCGCCTGCGCCAGTGCCGGAATGTCTTCCTTGCGTACCCCAACATCACGCAAATGTGGCGGAATACCGACATCACGGTTGAGAGCAAACACCGCTTCAACAGCGGCATTACGCGCCTCTTCCAGGCTCATACCTTCCACTTTCACGCCCATAACGCGCGCGATATCGCGGTACTTCTCACCGGTAAAGTCAGCGTTATAGCGCATGACATGCGGTAGCAGGATGGCGTTTGCAACACCGTGTGGAGTGTTATAAAACGCGCCCAGTGGATGCGCCATACCATGCACCAACCCTAACCCAACATTCGAGAAGCCCATACCCGCAACATACTGCCCGAGCGCCATTTCTTCTCCGGCATCCTTATCACCAGCAACCGATCCTCGCAGCGCCCCAGCAATGATTTCAATCGCTTTAATGTGCAGTGCATCGGTTAGCGCCCACGCGCCACGGGTAATATACCCCTCAATAGCATGAGTGAGCGCATCGACACCCGTCGCAGCTTTCAGCGCTGGAGGCATACCATCCATCATGTCAGCGTCAATAAACGCCACCTGCGGGATATCATGCGGATCAACGCAAACAAACTTGCGCCGTTTTTCTTCGTCAGTGATCACGTAGTTAATGGTCACTTCTGCCGCAGTGCCTGCTGTGGTGGGGATTGCCAGAATCGGTACACTGGGTTTATTGGTCGGGGAAAGTCCTTCCAGGCTACGCACATCGGCAAACTCCGGGTTGTTGCTGATAATGCCAATCGCTTTACAAGTATCCTGTGGAGAACCACCACCAATAGCGATCAGGTAATCCGCGCCGCTATTCTGGAATACACCGAGCCCTTCTTTGACGACAGTAATTGTTGGGTTGGGCACTACGCCGTCGTAAATCGCCCATGCCAGCCCTGCAGCATCCATCTTATCGGTCACTTTCGCCACCACGCCGCATTGCACCAGCGTTTTATCGGTGACGATCAGCGCCTTCTGATAACCACGGCGTTTCACCTCATCGGTTAAAGCCCCAACAGCACCCCGACCAAACCATGCCGTTTCGTTCAGAATCATTCTGTTAGCCATCATCCTTCTCCTTGTTGCTTTACGAAATTACTCTTCAATTCGTAACCCATAGGTTTTGAATTTCTCCAGCACTACGGCAATCTCTTCATCGCTCAGCACTGGCACCGGGTCCGTAATCGCCAGGGTCGTCAGGTAAAGTTGCGCCAGCACTTCAACTTCATGCGCCAGCCATAACGCTTTTTCCAGATTCACCTCACAAGCGATAAGCCCATGATGTTGTAACAAAGTTGCCTTACGATTTTTGAGAGCCTGCGCAACATGTTCAGAAAGTTCACGTGTTCCAAAGGTCGCATAAGGCGCGCAAGGAATAGAATTACCGCCAGCCGCCGCAATCATGTAGTGAATAGCGGGGATCGATCGGTTAAGAATGGAAACTGCCGTGCAATGAACGGCATGATTGTGAACAACCGCGTTGGCATCCGGTCTGCTTTGATAGGCCGCCATATGGAAACGCCATTCGCTTGAGGGGAGCTTTCCTTCCTCATGTTTACCGTTGCCATCAATAAAGACAATATGCGACTCCGTCAGTTTTTCATATGGAATGCCTGTAGGCGTAATCAGCATCCCATCCTGATAACGTACACTGACGTTCCCCGCTGTCCCCTGGTTCAGTCCCAGGCGGGTCATTTCCAGGCAAGTGTCAATAATCTGACGAGCAAGTTTATTTCGTTCCATTAGCTACCTCTCTCTGATTCAAAACAGGGCAATAATGTTGTTCCTTTCACACTATTGAATTAGCCGTTTAATTACCCACCATCTTCTTCCTGATTAACCAGAAAGAAATTCACAAGCTTATATTTTGTGACCTGGTTCAACTAATCACAGTAAATAACTGCAAGTTCTCTTTTTATAACCCCATTAAAAATGACCGCTCTTAAAAATATTTATCAAAACGGTCATTTTTCTATTCACTCAAGCCAGGAATGCCCGTTTTCGGCATAAACAATTAATACGGTCATCTGGTTTGTGTTTTTTATGATTTATTTTCTGAAACGGGCATGAAATTTCGATTATTAAAGTGATGGTAGTCACATAAAGTCACCTTCCAGCTAATAAGTGTGACCGCCGTCATATTACAGAGCGTTTTTTATTTGAAAATGAATCCATGAGTTCATTTCAGACAGGCAAATATTCACTGATATGAAGCCCGAACTCGCTGGTTTTGCACTTTTGAAAACATAACCGATTACGTGCTTAAGCTTCTGAACCTAAGAGGATGCTATGGGAAACACATCAATACAAACGCAGAGTTACCGTGCGGTAGATAAAGATGCAGGGCAAAGCAGAAGTTACATTATTCCATTCGCGCTGCTGTGCTCACTGTTTTTTCTTTGGGCGGTAGCCAATAACCTTAACGACATTTTATTACCTCAATTCCAGCAGGCTTTTACGCTGACAAATTTCCAGGCTGGCCTGATCCAATCGGCCTTTTACTTTGGTTATTTCATTATCCCAATCCCTGCTGGGATATTGATGAAAAAACTCAGTTATAAAGCAGGGATTATTACCGGATTATTTTTATATGCCTTGGGCGCTGCATTATTCTGGCCCGCTGCAGAAATAATGAACTACACCTTATTTTTAGTTGGCCTATTTATTATTGCAGCCGGATTAGGTTGTCTGGAAACTGCCGCAAACCCTTTTGTTACGGTATTAGGGCCGGAAAGCAGTGGTCACTTCCGCTTAAATCTTGCGCAAACATTTAACTCGTTTGGCGCAATTATCGCGGTTGTCTTTGGGCAAAGTCTTATTTTGTCTAACGTGCCACATCAATCGCAAGACGTTCTCGATAAAATGTCTCCAGAGCAATTGAGTGCGTATAAACACAGCCTGGTATTATCGGTACAGACACCTTATATGATCATCGTGGCTATCGTGTTACTGGTCGCCCTGCTGATCATGCTGACGAAATTCCCGGCATTGCAGAGTGATAATCACAGTGACGCCAAACAAGGATCGTTCTCCGCATCGCTTTCTCGTCTGGCGCGTATTCGTCACTGGCGCTGGGCGGTATTAGCGCAATTCTGCTACGTTGGCGCACAAACGGCCTGCTGGAGCTATTTGATTCGCTACGCTGTAGAAGAAATTCCAGGTATGACTGCAGGCTTTGCCGCTAACTATTTAACCGGAACCATGGTGTGCTTCTTTATTGGTCGTTTCACCGGTACCTGGCTCATCAGTCGCTTCGCACCACACAAAGTCCTGGCCGCCTACGCATTAATCGCTATGGCACTGTGCCTGATCTCAGCCTTCGCTGGCGGTCATGTGGGCTTAATAGCCCTGACTTTATGCAGCGCCTTTATGTCGATTCAGTACCCAACAATCTTCTCGCTGGGCATTAAGAATCTCGGCCAGGACACCAAATACGGTTCGTCCTTCATCGTTATGACCATCATTGGCGGCGGTATTGTCACTCCGGTCATGGGTTTTGTCAGTGACGCGGCGGGCAACATCCCCACTGCTGAACTGATCCCCGCACTCTGCTTCGCGGTCATCTTTATCTTTGCCCGTTTCCGCTCTCAAACGGCAACTAACTGAACATATTTTCCGAATAAAGTGAGGAATCTGTAATGAAAAAAATCAGCTTACCGAAAATTGGTATCCGCCCGGTTATTGACGGTCGTCGCATGGGTGTTCGTGAGTCGCTTGAAGAACAAACAATGAATATGGCGAAAGCTACGGCCGCACTGCTGACCGAGAAACTGCGCCATGCCTGCGGAGCTGCCGTCGAGTGTGTCATTTCCGATACCTGTATCGCGGGTATGGCTGAAGCCGCTGCTTGCGAAGAAAAATTCAGCAGTCAGAATGTAGGCCTCACCATTACGGTAACGCCTTGCTGGTGCTATGGCAGTGAAACCATCGACATGGATCCAACCCGCCCGAAAGCCATTTGGGGCTTTAACGGCACTGAACGTCCCGGCGCTGTTTACCTGGCAGCGGCTCTGGCAGCTCACAGCCAGAAAGGCATCCCGGCATTCTCCATTTACGGTCATGACGTTCAGGATGCCGATGACACATCGATTCCTGCCGATGTTGAAGAAAAACTGCTGCGCTTTGCCCGCGCCGGTTTGGCCGTCGCCAGCATGAAAGGTAAAAGCTATCTGTCGCTGGGCGGCGTTTCGATGGGTATCGCCGGTTCTATTGTTGATCACAACTTCTTTGAATCCTGGCTGGGAATGAAAGTCCAGGCGGTGGATATGACCGAACTGCGTCGCCGTATCGATCAGAAGATTTACGACGAAGCCGAACTGGAAATGGCACTGACCTGGGCTGATAAAAACTTCCGCTATGGCGAAGATGAAAATAACAAACAGTATCAACGCAATGCCGAGCAAAGCCGCGCAGTTCTGCGCGAAAGTTTACTGATGGCGATGTGTATCCGCGACATGATGCAAGGCAACAGCAAACTGGCCGATATTGGTCGCGTGGAAGAATCACTTGGCTACAACGCCATCGCTGCGGGCTTCCAGGGGCAACGTCACTGGACCGATCAATATCCCAATGGTGACACCGCCGAAGCGATCCTTAACAGTTCATTTGACTGGAATGGCGTGCGCGAACCCTTTGTCGTGGCGACCGAAAACGACAGTCTTAACGGCGTGGCAATGCTAATGGGTCACCAGCTCACCGGCACCGCTCAGGTATTTGCCGATGTGCGTACCTACTGGTCACCAGAAGCAATTGAGCGTGTAACGGGGCATAAACTCGATGGACTGGCAGAACACGGCATCATCCATTTGATCAACTCCGGTTCTGCTGCGCTGGACGGTTCCTGTAAACAACGCGACAGCGAAGGTAACCCGACGATGAAGCCGCACTGGGAAATCTCTCAGCAAGAGGCTGACGCTTGCCTCGCCGCTACCGAATGGTGCCCGGCGATCCACGAATACTTCCGTGGCGGCGGTTACTCTTCCCGCTTCCTTACCGAAGGCGGCGTCCCGTTCACCATGACCCGTGTCAACATCATCAAAGGCCTGGGACCGGTACTGCAAATCGCGGAAGGCTGGAGCGTGGAATTGCCGAAGGATGTGCATGACATCCTCAACAAACGCACCAACTCAACCTGGCCAACCACCTGGTTTGCACCGCGCCTCACCGGTAAAGGGCCGTTTACGGATGTGTACTCGGTAATGGCGAACTGGGGCGCTAACCATGGGGTTCTGACCATCGGCCACGTTGGCGCAGACTTTATCACTCTCGCCTCCATGCTGCGTATCCCGGTATGTGTGCACAACGTTGAAGAGACCAAAGTGTATCGTCCTTCTGCCTGGGCTGCGCACGGCATGGATATTGAAGGCCAGGATTACCGCGCTTGCCAGAACTACGGCCCGTTGTACAAGCGTTAATACATTACTCCCTGATGTGATGCCCGGTCGCTCCGGCTACCGGGCCTGAACAAGCAAGAGTGGTTAGCCGGATAAGCAATGTTATCCGGCTATATTGCAGGAGCGATTATGAAACAAGAAGTTATCCTGGTACTCGACTGTGGCGCGACCAATGTCAGGGCCATCGCGGTTAATCGGCAGGGAAAAATTGTTGCCCGCGCCTCAACGCCTAATGCCAGCGATATCGCGATGGAAAACAACACCTGGCACCAGTGGTCTTTAGACGCCATTTTGCAACGCTTTGCTGATTGCTGTCGGCAAATCAATAGTGAACTGACTGAATGCCACATCCGCGGTATCGCCGTCACCACCTTTGGTGTGGATGGCGCTCTGGTAGATAAGCAAGGCAATCTGCTCTATCCGATCATTAGCTGGAAATGTCCGCGAACAGCAGCGGTTATGGACAATATTGAACAGTTGATCTCCGCACAGCGGTTGCAGGCTATTTCTGGCGTCGGAGCCTTTAGTTTCAATACGTTATATAAGTTGGTGTGGTTGAAAGAAAATCATCCACAACTGCTGGAACGCGCGCACGCCTGGCTCTTTATTTCGTCGCTGATTAACCACCGTTTAACCGGCGAATTCACTACTGATATCACGATGGCCGGAACCAGCCAGATGCTGGATATCCAGCAACGCGATTTCAGTCCGCAAATTTTACAAGCCACCGGTATTCCACGCCGACTCTTCCCTCGTCTGGTGGAAGCGGGTGAACAGATTGGTACGCTACAGAACAGCGCCGCAGCAATGCTCGGCTTACCCGTTGGCATACCGGTGATTTCCGCAGGTCACGATACCCAGTTCGCCCTTTTTGGCGCTGGTGCCGACCAAAATGAACCCGTGCTCTCTTCCGGTACATGGGAAATTTTAATGGTCCGTAGCGCCCAGGTTGATACTTCGCTGTTAAGTCAGTACGCCGGTTCCACCTGCGAACTGGATAGCCAGGCAGGGTTGTATAACCCAGGTATGCAATGGCTGGCATCCGGCGTGCTGGAATGGGTGAGAAAACTGTTCTGGACGGCTGAAACACCCTGGCAAATGTTGATTGAAGAAGCTCGTCTGATCGCGCCTGGCGCGGATGGCGTAAAAATGCAGTGTGATTTATTGTCGTGTCAGAACGCTGGCTGGCAAGGAGTGACGCTTAATACCACGCGGGGGCATTTCTATCGCGCGGCGCTGGAAGGGTTAACTGCGCAATTACAGCGCAATCTACAGATGCTGGAAAAAATCGGGCACTTTAAGGCCTCTGAATTATTGTTAGTCGGTGGAGGAAGTCGCAACACATTGTGGAATCAGATTAAAGCCAATATGCTTGATATTCCGGTAAAAGTTCTCGACGATGCCGAAACGACCGTCGCAGGAGCTGCGCTGTTCGGTTGGTATGGCGTAGGGGAATTCAACAGCCCGGAAGAAGCCCGTGCACAGATTCATTATCAGTACCGTTATTTCTACCCGCAAACTGAACCTGAATTTATAGAGGAAGTGTGAAATGCTGAAAACAATTTCGCCGTTAATTTCTCCCGAACTATTGAAAGTGCTGGCAGAGATGGGACATGGAGATGAAATTATTTTTTCCGATGCTCACTTTCCCGCCCATTCGATGGGACCGCAGGTGATCCGCGCTGATGGCCTGTTGGTGAGCGACTTGCTCCAGGCGATTATCCCGTTATTTGAGCTGGACAGTTATGCACCGCCGCTGGTGATGATGGCAGCGGTAGAAGGTGACACTCTCGATCCTGAAGTAGAACGACGTTACCGTAATGCGCTTTCACTACAAGCCCCGTGTCCTGACATCATCCGCATCAATCGTTTTGCGTTTTATGAACGGGCGCAAAAAGCCTTTGCGATCGTTATCACAGGCGAACGAGCGAAGTACGGGAATATTCTTTTAAAAAAAGGGGTAACACCGTAATCTCATACCGGTACGCCCGCATGACGCGGGCGGTTATCGAATGATGGGGTGAAAAATATGAAAGCGGCACGCCAGCAAGCGATAGTCGACCTGCTGCTGAACCATACCAGCCTGACCACGGAAGCTCTCTCTGAACAGCTAAAGGTCAGTAAAGAAACCATTCGTCGCGATCTCAATGAATTACAGACGCAGGGTAAAATTCTGCGCAATCATGGACGCGCTAAATATATCCACCGTCAAAATCAAGACAGTGGCGATCCCTTTCACATCCGGCTGAAAAGCCATTATGCGCATAAAGCAGATATCGCGCGCGAGGCGCTCGCGTGGATTGAAGAAGGGATGGTGATAGCCTTAGACGCCAGTTCAACTTGCTGGTATCTGGCACGCCAGTTGCCTGACATCAACATTCAGGTCTTCACCAATAGCCATCCGATTTGCCATGAACTCGGTAAACGCGAACGCATTCAACTGATCAGTTCCGGCGGCACACTTGAGCGCAAATATGGCTGTTACGTCAATCCCTCGCTGATTTCCCAACTTAAATCGCTGGAAATCGATCTGTTTATTTTTTCTTGTGAAGGGATCGATAGCAGCGGCGCATTGTGGGACTCCAATGCCATCAACGCTGATTACAAATCGATGCTATTAAAACGTGCCGCGCAATCGTTGTTATTGATTGATAAAAGTAAATTTAATCGTTCAGGGGAAGCCCGCATCGGGCATCTGGATGAGGTAACGCACATTATTTCTGATGAGCGCCAGGTTGCAACTTCTTTGGTAACAGCCTGACGGAAAGGGTAGCAGGCCGGAGACGACGCCCCGGCCTTGCCTGTTATCGCTCGTCGCGACGACCACCCACCGCAGCCCAGATGCGGCGGACGTGCACCGTCACTTCTTCGCGATCGTGATACAACTGCCGCGCCTGAATCTGAGCATTTATGCCATGTTCATCAAGCTGTGCCTGAATATACGCCAGATTGTGTGACACTTCTTCGTAGCGTTTTTTCATCGGCAGTTTGAGGTTGAAAATGGTTTCACGGCACCAGCCATTAACCAGCCACTGCGCCATCAATGCCGCAACTTTCGCCGGTTTTTCAACCATATCGCATACCATCCAGGAGATATTGCTGCGCGTCGGACGGAATTTGAAACCGTCTTCCCGCAGCCACGTCACCTGTCCGGTATCCATCAGACTTTGCGCCATCGGGCCGTTGTCGACGGAATAAACCCACATGTTGCGCTTCACCAGTTGGTAGGTCCAGCCGCCAGGGCAAGCGCCTAAATCCACCGCCCACATCCCGTTCGCCAGGCGTTCATCCCACTCATCCGCAGGAATAAACACATGAAATGCCTCTTCCAGTTTGAGCGTGGAACGACTCGGCGCATCTGCCGGAAATTTCAGGCGCGGAATGCCCATATAGAACGGCGAATTATTGTTGCTGTATGAGTAACCGGTATAGCAGCAGCCTGGTGCAATAAAGAATACATGCACAACCGGACGCTTCGGCGTTTCATAGTTCGCCAGCACCCCGGCATCGCGCAAGGCAGCGCGTAGCGGAACAGTAAATTTACGGCAGAATTTCAGTAACTCTTTGCTTTCGTTGGTATCGGCAACTTCAACACGCAGTTCACCGCCCTTCTCTACTACGCCCTGTAACATGCCGACAATGGGGGTAATACGATCTTCTGGCGGCAAATGCTGCAGGAGTTCCCCCACCACAAACCACTGGCGGGCAAAAATTAATGAACTGAACGGCAGCTCACGGATTAACTTATCGCCATCATCAGGTTGATAACATTCATAAATGACATAACCCGCATTCTCTTTCACGCGGGCAAAACCGAAAATTTCCCGCTGGCCGGCTTTATCGGTAATTTCTGCGGCGCACTCTTTTTCAAAGCCCGGACGGCACAGCAATACAACCTTATTCATGACTTACGCCCTTGCGCTTTAAACGGATAGCACCAACTAACATTAACGCCCAGCCCGCGAGGAAGCTCACGCCGCCAACCGGAGTGACAAACGCCCACAAACGCAGATGGGACAGCGCCAGGCAATAAAGGCTGCCGCTGAACAACACCGTGCCTAACGCGAGGAAAACGCTACTCCAGTAAAACCAGATACTGATGCGACGCTGCATTGCCACCGCCAGACCTAAGATCGCCAGCGTATGAAACGCCTGGTATTCGAGGCCGGTCTGGATCCAGCCCATCTCAACGGCCCCCATGGTTTTACTTAACACATGCGCGCCAAAAGCGCCCAGAGCCACAAAAATGAAGCCGCTAATGGCGGCGAAAATCAGCATGAAACGGCTGGTCATGGTCGTACCCTACGTAAATTATTGTTCATAACGAAAGCGGAATTTTTCTTGTTCAGCAGCGGCTTTCGCCAGGATCCATTGGCGAAAGGCGGCTATTTTACCCAGTTCTGCCTGGCTGTCATGACAAACCAGATAAAAAGCGTTTTTACTGACCAGAACATCATTAAACGGGCAAACAAGACGTCCGGCCTCGATTTCAGATTGCGCCATCACGTTATTTGCCAACGCCACTCCCTGCCCGTGAATAGCCGCTTGCAGCACCATGGCGCTATGACTAAAAATTGGCCCTTGCTGAACGTTGATATGATTTAACCCCAACTGTCGGGTATATGTCTGCCAGTCACGGCGTGACGCATCATGTAATAACGTATGTTTAGCCAGATCTTCCGGGGTCTTCAAGGGTTTTTCGCCTGTCAGCAGTAGCGGCGAACACACCGGCAATAAATATTCGGCGTACAGTTTTTCCACCCGTAGCCCCGGCCAGTTGCCCCGACCATAAAATATCGCCACATCAACATCATCCGCCAGCTTATCTTCCTGACGATCAACCGCCTGGATTCGAACGTCAATTCCCGGATAAGCTGAATTAAAGCTGGAAAGTCGCGGAACCAACCAATGAATGGCGAAACTGGGGAGTAAACTGACCGTCAACGCCCCCTTGGCGCTACGGGCCTGGAGTTTACGCGTCGCTTCGGTTAATTGCGAAAATATCTCTTTGATATCGAGGAAATAGCTTTGCCCTTCCTCGGTCAGCAGGAGTGAACGATTACGGCGGCGGAACAGTTTTAGCCCCAAAAAATCCTCAAGAGACTTGATTTGATGACTTACTGCGGCCTGGGTCACAAAAAGCTCTTCTGCTGCGCGAGTGAAACTTAAATGGCGTGCTGCGGCATCAAAAACTCGTAAGGCATTTAGCGGTGGTAATCGTTTAGACATGGCTTTTAAACTTTGATGTTAAATGAATTTAACAATTAGATCACACTGTGTAACCTATTAGTTTTTTTAATCTGAGCCATTATAAATTGTCCGTTGAGCTTCTACCAGCAAATACCTATAGTGGCGGCACTTCCTGAGCCGGAACGAAAAGTTTTATCGGAATGCGTGTTCTGGTGAACTTTTGGCTTACGGTTGTGATGTTGTGTTGTTGTGTTTGCAATTGGTCTGCGATTCAGACCATGGTAGCAAAGCTACCTTTTTTCACTTCCTGTACATTTACCCTGTCTGTCCATAGTGATTAATGTAGCACCGCCTAATTGCGGTGCTTTTTTTTACCTTGCGATCGCGAATTACTGATCCAGTTCGACCATCTCTTTCACGTCAGTACGGTTGATCTGCTGTTTGTTGCCATTAGCGTCTTTATACGAAATCATACCGGTATCGTTATCAGTCTGTGGTTTGCCGTCAGAGACGATGGTACGTCCGTCATTGGTGTGCATCACATAGTTCGAACCGGAACAGGCGCTCAGGGCAAAAGTCAGCATACAGGCAGAAATAATTGCGGCAGTCTTTTTCATCATCTTCTCCTTAAAGCGATTAATAAATCTTAATAGTATTGATTAACAGGCTAAAATTAACGCCTAACACTATTCAGCATATGTTACTTGCGCGGCTTCGCCAGGATATCCAGATAATTCTGATGGTTAGCACTCTCCTTGTATCAAAGTGAATTTTGCGTCACGATCGGTGCATCAAGCCGAGGAGTACCATGAACGTTTTTAATCCCGCGCAGTTTCGCGCCCAGTTTCCCGCACTACAGGATGCGGGCGTCTATCTCGACAGCGCCGCGACCGCGCTTAAACCTGAAGCCGTGGTTGAAGCCACCCAACAGTTTTACAGTCTGAGCGCCGGAAACGTCCATCGCAGCCAGTTTGCCGAAGCCCAACGCCTGACCGCGCGTTATGAAGCTGCACGAGAGAAAGTGGCGCAATTACTGAATGCACCGGATGATAAAACTATCGTCTGGACGCGCGGCACCACTGAATCCATCAACATGGTGGCACAATGCTATGCGCGTCCGCGTCTGCAACCGGGCGATGAGATTATTGTCAGCGTGGCAGAACACCACGCCAACCTCGTCCCCTGGCTGATGGTCGCCCAACAAACTGGAGCCAAAGTGGTGAAATTGCCGCTTAATGCGCAGCGACTGCCGGATGTCGATTTGTTGCCAGAACTGATTACTCCCCGTAGTCGGATTCTGGCGTTGGGTCAGATGTCGAACGTTACTGGCGGTTGCCCGGATCTGGCGCGAGCGATTACCTTTGCTCATTCAGCCGGGATGGTGGTGATGGTTGATGGTGCTCAGGGGGCAGTGCATTTCCCCGCGGATGTTCAGCAACTGGATATTGATTTCTATGCTTTTTCAGGTCACAAACTGTATGGCCCGACAGGTATCGGCGTGCTGTATGGTAAATCAGAACTGCTGGAGGCGATGTCGCCCTGGCTGGGCGGCGGCAAAATGGTTCACGAAGTGAGTTTTGACGGCTTCACGACTCAATCTGCGCCGTGGAAACTGGAAGCTGGAACGCCAAATGTCGCTGGTGTCATAGGATTAAGCGCGGCGCTGGAATGGCTGGCAGATTACGATATCAACCAGGCCGAAAGCTGGAGCCGTAGCTTAGCAACGCTGGCGGAAGATGCGCTGGCGAAACGTCCCGGCTTTCGTTCATTCCGCTGCCAGGATTCCAGCCTGCTGGCCTTTGATTTTGCTGGCGTTCATCATAGCGATATGGTGACGCTGCTGGCGGAGTACGGTATTGCCCTGCGGGCCGGGCAGCATTGCGCTCAGCCGCTACTGGCAGAATTAGGCGTAACCGGCACACTGCGCGCCTCTTTTGCGCCATATAATACAAAGAGTGATGTGGATGCGCTGGTGAATGCCGTTGACCGCGCGCTGGAATTATTGGTGGATTAATGACAAACCCGCAATTCGCCGGACATCCGTTCGGCACAACCGTAACCGCAGAAACGTTACGCAATACCTTCGCACCGTTGTCGCAATGGGAAGATAAATATCGCCAGTTGATCATGCTGGGGAAACAGCTTCCGGCTTTGCCAGACGAGTTAAAAGCGCAGGCTAAAGAGATTGCCGGATGCGAAAACCGCGTCTGGCTGGGATATACCGTGACTGAAAACGGTAAAATGCACTTCTTTGGCGACAGCGAAGGGCGCATTGTGCGCGGCCTGTTGGCGGTGTTGTTGACTGCCGTTGAGGGGAAAACCGTCGCCGAATTGCAGGCACAGTCGCCGCTGGCATTGTTTGATGAGCTGGGATTGCGTGCACAGCTTAGCGCCTCACGCAGCCAGGGGTTGAATGCGTTAAGCGAGGCGATTATCGCTGCGGCGAAGCAGGTTTAAGCACAGAACCAGGTCGGATAAGACGTTCGCGTCGCATCCGACCTGATTGTTTAACCCTGACGCGCCGCTTTCGCCATCATCTTCTTCAGCGCATGAGAAACCGCAACAAACCCAAAGGTGGCGGTCACCATCGTTGCCGCGCCAAATCCAGATGCACAATCCATCCGCTTCGGCCCTTCTGCCGTGGCTTTCATCGCACACACAGTACCGTCTGACTGCGGGTACACCAGCGCTTCAGTAGAAAACACGCAATCGACGCCGAGCTTACCTTTACTGTTTTTCACTACGCCAAAATCGCTTTTCAGGCGCTCGCGCAACTTCGCCGCCAGCGGATCCTGAATCGTTTTCGCCAGATCGGTAACCTGAATCTGCGTCGGGTCAATCTGCCCACCCGCGCCACCGGTCGTGACCAGCGGGATTTTATTGCGCCGACAATAAGCAATCAGCGCCGCTTTGGGCCGTACACTATCAATGGCATCAATCACGTACGAATAACCCACGCTCATATACTGCGCTACGTTATCCGGCGTCACGAAATCATCCACCACCGTTACACGGCACTCCGGGTTAATCTGGCGAATACGCTCCGCCATGACTTCCGCTTTTGCCAGCCCGACGTTATCGCGCAGAGCGTGAATTTGCCGATTGGTATTGGTGACGCACACATCATCCATATCGATAAGCGTGATTGCGCCAATCCCCGTGCGCGCCAGCGCTTCCGCCGCCCAGGAACCGACACCACCGATACCAACCACACAAATATGCGCGTCAGCAAACAGTTGCAACGCTTTTTCACCATACAGACGCGCTGTGCCACCAAAACGCTGACGCCATGCATCACTAATTACCACAGACATAGCACCTCAGAATTAAAAAGGGTGAGGTTATCCCTCACCCTGGCGTATCCGTAAAAACGGTATACAGAATAACACATCAGCCGCTAAAGACGTTACCTGCGCCCGGGGCGGTTTTCAGCACCCAGACACGTCCATAGTGGTTGTACCAACCTGCGCGATGTCCGGCTTCCGGCCCGATCCCTTGATAGATATCGAAGTGTTGGCCTTTGATTGCGCCACCGACATCCAGCGCCACCATCAGACGCAATTCGTACTGACCGTTAAATTTGCCGTTATTATCCAGCAGCGGCACTTCTGCCAGCAAGGTAGTACCTGGCGGAATAATTGAACGATCGGAGGCAACAGAAGCACGGCCAACCAGCGGCACCGCACTTGCCCCTTTCACCGGTGCAAAAGATTGCGGTTTAAAGAAAACGAAAGACGGGTTCTGTTCCAGCAGCTCGCGAACCTCGGCTTCACTGTGTGTTTCGCCCCAATGACGAATCGCCTGCATCGACATATCTTCTTTTTTCACTTCGCCACGGTCGATCAGCACCTTACCAATGCTGCGATAGGCATGACCGTTTTTCCCTGCATAGCTGAAAAAGTTAAGCGGACTGCCATCACCAAAGTCGATATACCCGCTACCCTGCACATCCATAATGAAGTTATCCATCAGGGAGTTGCTGTAAGCGAGAATATATTTATCACTCAGCGCCCCTGCGTAGATCTCCGCACGAGACGGCAGACGACCACGTTTTGGCGGCATACGGTAAATCGGATACTGGAACTCGCCCTGGCGGGTATGGCGCGCCTGAATTACCGGCGTGTAATAGCCTGTAAACTGCACGTTACCATAGTTGTCGGCACCTTCCATCTGCCAGGCATCAATGCCGAACTGGCGCATATTGCGGGTATCACCGCCTGCGCGCAGCCACTCTTGCACCGCGTTATAAACATTACTCTGGTTGCCATACAGACGCGGTGACGAATTACGGATATGGTTAATTTGCTCGGCAAAATCACCGGCGTTAATCGGCGCGCCAACGGCATCTGGCTGGTTCACCAGAGAGAAAGGCTGGGTAAATTTCCCGTCTTTATATTGCTGTCCGCGATCGGTTGGTTTGGAAGAGCAGGCGGCAAGCATTGCCACAACCGTGCCCATAAGAAGGTACTTTACCCAACGTCCTTTCATTGTTCTCTTCTTCAGGTTAAAAAATAAGGCGCAACGAAGATAACAAACCGCCGCGTTTAATGAAATGAGCAGCCTCTCCCTGACGCAAATTTTGCACAAAAAATAGGCTTTAGTGATTTGTTTTTGTTCAAAATCATGCCAAATCCGTGATCGGGGTAAAAAAAAGGTTGCATGAAAACGCGAGCGGAGTATAGTGCGCATCCACGGACGCGGGGTGGAGCAGCCTGGTAGCTCGTCGGGCTCATAACCCGAAGGTCGTCGGTTCAAATCCGGCCCCCGCAACCAATTATTGAACACCCTAACGGGTGTTTTTTTGTTTCTGCTCTCCCATAAAAAAAGCGCCATTCAGCGCCTTTTTATCATCCCCTTCTCGCCAGCGTCGCCCCATCGGCAAAATACGCTTTAATTCCCGCAAGAATAGACTCCGCAACTTCCTGCTGGAAAGTCGCCGTTTTCAGTTTACGCTCTTCCTCAACGTTACTGATAAACGCCGTTTCGACCAGAATGGAGGGAATATCAGGCGCTTTCAGCACGGCAAACCCGGCCTGTTCAACCTGATTTTTATGCAGCTTGTTGATTTTACCGAGCTTATTCAGCACCGCTTTACCAAACTTAAGGCTGTCGGCAATGGTCAGCGACTGCACCATATCGAACATGGTGTGGTCGACATAGCGGTCACCGCTTTTGCTCACGCCACCAATCAAGTCCGAGGCGTTCTGGGTCTGTGCCAGATATTTTGCCGCAGTACTGGTTGCGCCTTTGGTTGAGAGCGCAAACACTGAGGAACCGCTCGGCTGGCGACTGGTAAAGGCGTCGGCATGGATAGAGACAAACAGGTCGGCACGCTGTTTCTGGGCTTTTGCTACGCGCACTTGCAACGGAATGAAGATGTCTTCATTGCGCGTCATGTACACCTTCATATTGCCCTCTTTCTCGATCAGAGAGCGCAGACGGCGAGCTATTTGCAATACCACGTCTTTTTCGCGCGTTTTGTATTTCCCCACCGCACCGGAGTCTTCGCCGCCGTGGCCAGGGTCAAGCATAATAACAATAGGACGATCGCGCCCTGCTTTACCCGGTTGTGGACCACTTTGTGCTGGCGGCACCTGCTTTTCGAGGTCGCCTTTGTTGTAATCCTCCAGCAGCGCCAGCAGCGGGTCCTGCATATCCTGTGCATTGGCCGGATAGAGGTCCATCACCAGACGCTCTTTAAACCCGGCGACCGGCGCAAGGGCAAACAGCTGCGGTTTTACGTTTTGCTTTAATTCAAAAACCATCCGTACGGTCTGCGGGTCAAATTGCCCGACGCGCGCCGACTTGATGAACGGGTCGTCTGCACGAATTTGTGCCGCCATCCCCTTGAGTACCGAGTTCAGGTTTACATCTTCGATATCCACCACCACGCGTTCCGGGTTACTCAACGCGAACTGCTTATATTTCAGCTGACGATTTGATTCTACCGTCACGCGGGTGTAGCTGGACGCAGGCCAGACGCGCACCGCCACGACCTGGCTAACCGCAGCCAGGCTGACCTGACTTACGCTCAATAGCCACATAGCGCCCGCGCCTTGCAGTAAACGACGACGGCTGATTGCAGTGTTGGATCCTGACATGCCTCTCCCGAGCAAAAGAAATCTAAGCTGTGTAACAAGTAAACGACTAATTTGACCGGAAACTTTAGCGAAAGACGCATAATCTGTCATCTAATAAACGGTAAACATTCTTTTTATATTCACGGCATTACTGATAAAAAAGTCGCTCTCGCATAAAATTTACACTTGCACCCTGCGAAAAAACAGAATAAAAATACAATAATTTCGAATAATAATGCAAAGGGGTGTGCCGTGGTAAAGGAACGTAAAACCGAGTTGGTCGAGGGATTCCGCCATTCGGTTCCCTATATCAATACCCACCGGGGAAAAACGTTTGTCATCATGCTCGGCGGTGAAGCCATTGAGCATGAGAATTTCTCCAGTATCGTTAATGATATCGGGTTGTTGCACAGCCTCGGCATCCGTCTGGTGGTGGTCTATGGCGCACGTCCGCAGATCGACGCAAATCTGGCTGCGCATCACCACGAACCGCTGTATCACAAGAATATACGTGTGACCGACGCCAAAACACTGGAACTGGTGAAGCAGGCTGCGGGAACATTGCAACTGGATATTACTGCTCGCCTGTCGATGAGTCTCAATAACACGCCGCTACAGGGCGCGCATATCAACGTCGTTAGTGGCAATTTTATTATTGCCCAGCCGCTGGGCGTCGATGACGGCGTGGATTACTGCCATAGCGGGCGTATCCGGCGGATTGATGAAGACGCGATCCATCGTCAACTGGACAGCGGTGCAATAGTGCTAATGGGGCCGGTCGCTGTTTCAGTCACTGGCGAGAGCTTTAATCTGACCTCGGAAGAGATTGCCACTCAACTAGCCATCAAACTGAAAGCTGAAAAGATGATTGGTTTTTGCTCTTCCCAGGGCGTTACTAATGACGACGGTGATATTGTCTCAGAACTTTTCCCTAACGAAGCGCAAGCGCGGGTAGAAGCCCAGGAAGAGAAAGGCGATTACAACTCCGGTACGGTGCGCTTTTTGCGTGGCGCAGTGAAAGCCTGCCGCAGCGGCGTGCGTCGCTGTCATTTAATCAGTTATCAGGAAGATGGCGCGCTGTTGCAAGAGTTGTTCTCACGCGACGGTATCGGTACGCAGATTGTGATGGAAAGCGCCGAGCAGATTCGTCGCGCAACAATCAACGATATTGGCGGTATTCTGGAGTTGATTCGCCCGCTGGAGCAGCAAGGTATTCTGGTGCGCCGTTCTCGCGAGCAGCTGGAGATGGAAATCGACAAATTCACCATTATTCAGCGCGATAACACGACTATTGCCTGCGCCGCGCTCTATCCGTTCCCGGAAGAGAAGATTGGGGAAATGGCCTGTGTGGCAGTTCACCCGGATTACCGCAGTTCATCACGGGGCGAGGTTCTGCTGGAACGCATTACCGCTCAGGCGAAGCAGAGCGGCTTAAGCAAATTGTTTGTGCTGACCACGCGCAGTATTCACTGGTTCCAGGAACGTGGATTTACCCCGGTGGATATTGATTTACTGCCCGAGAGCAAAAAGCAGTTGTACAACTACCAGCGTAAATCCAAAGTGTTGATGGCGGATTTAGGGTAAGCGATGAAAATTGTCGGATGCGACATGCGTAACACTCGTGCGTCGCATCCGGCAATTACGTTTATTCCCGCGAACTAAACAACGCCGCCAGACCACTGCGCCGCTCAGTACGAGTGGCGATTGCCGCACTTAATATACGCTCATCGGCATACAGCGACAGACGGCGACGCGCGCGGGTCACCGCGGTGTATACCAGCTCTCGCGTTACTACCGGCGTGCGTTGGCTCGGTAAAATCAACGCCGCATGGTCGAACTCCGATCCCTGCGATTTATGTACCGTCATCGCCCACGTAGTTTCGTGCTCTGGCAAGCGACTCGGTTGCACAGACTTAATATTGCCGTCCGGCATCGCAAACCAGACGCGCGTCCCCTGCCCGCGATCCAGCGCAATACCGATATCGCCATTAAACAACCCAAGCGCGCTGTCATTACGGGCAATCATTACCGGTCGACCTTCGTACCAACGAGAGTGCGGATGACGATGAATTTTGCGCTTCTGTTGCATAAACTGCTCAATTCGCTCATTCAGTCCAGCCACGCCAAACGGCCCTTCCCGCAGGGCGCACAAAAGTTGGTACTCATTGAACGCCTGAATGATTAAATCCGGCTCGGCACGCGCTTGCAGCAGATCCAGATAACGTCCATAACCCGCAAGAGCTTCCTCAAGCATCGCAATATAATCTTCTCCGCTCTGTAAAAGCCGTTTTTCGATATCAGTAAAATCCTGCTGAAAAACGGTTTTCACTGCCGTTTTATCACCACGGTTGATCGCCGCAGCTAACTGACCAATGCCAGAATCACTGCCGAAACGATAGCTTTTTTGCAGCAGGCAGAGACTGTCGCGCAAAGATGCCGCTTCTGTGCCAGTTCCTGCCGGAACGTGAGTTCCCGTCAGGCGGCTTAGCTGCCCGGCACGCTCGGCGGTAAAGCCGGCATTGGCATAAGCGCAGATATCGCCCAGCACAGCCCCAGCCTCAACCGAGGCCAGTTGATCACGATCGCCGAGAAAGATCACTCGCGCATGATCGGGCAAGGCGTCGATCAGTCTCGACATCATAGGCAGATCGATCATTGACGCTTCATCTACCACCAGCACATCAAGATGCAGCGGGTTACCGGCATGATGACGTAAACGCTGGCTACCCGGCTGCGCACCCAGCAATCGGTGCAAAGTACTGGCATCTTCCGGAATGCGTTTCTTTTGTTCATCGGTCAGCGGTAACTGTCGCAAAGCCTTGCCGAGAGATTCGGTTAAGCGCGCGGCAGCTTTACCCGTTGGTGCAGCCAGACGGATACGGCAGCGTTCGCCGTCGGCCATTTGAATTAACGCTGCCAGTAACTTCGCCACGGTGGTCGTTTTACCGGTGCCTGGGCCGCCGGAAATCACCGAGATCCGCCGCGTCAGCGCCACTGCCGCTGCAACTTTTTGCCAGTTAATTTCATCGCTTACTGGAAAAAGTTTGTCCAGGGTTTGCGCCAGTAGAGCTTCATCAACCTCAATGGCATGATTCACCTCATTGAAGAAGCGCGCTACCGTCCGCTCGTTACACCACATGCGATTCAAATAAAGACGATCGCCACAGAGGATCATCGGCGTGGGTTCATCTCCCCTGCTGACCGCTTGAGAAGCCAGCAAGCATTCTTCCCAATTTTGTAGCTCACCGATTTCACTGACACAGGTCGCCAACAGCGGATGCGACGCCTCGTTATTTTCCAGTCGTGAAAGCGGCAAACAGACGTGTCCCTCTCCGGCATCATGACTTAACAGTGCCGCCGCGAGGGTGACGGCAGGATGTTCATCTCCCGCCACGGTCAGGGCAAATTGCACATCCAGCGGGCGTAGCTGTTTGTGCTCCACAGCTTCCAGTAATTGCTTTTGCAATTTCATTACGCCTCCTCCAGGGTCATACCGGCAAACATCTCATCCATCAGGGCAATCAACCCGGCGTTGGGTCGGGTTGTGTAAATCCCTTGTTGCGGATGTTCTTTATCAACGCCACGCAGGAACAGATAGATAACGCCGCCAAAGTGACGATCATAGTCGTAATCAGCAATGCGATGGCGCAGATAACGATGCAGCGCCAGGGTATAAAGCTGATATTGCAGATCATAGCGGTGTGCCTGCATCGCTGCTGCCATAGCCTGTTGGGTGTAAGCCGAACTGTCTTCACCCAGCCAGTTGGATTTATAGTCGAGCAGGTAATAACGCCCTTCGTGGCGGAATACCAGGTCGATAAAGCCTTTTAACATGCCGCGTACCTGCATGAACTCCAGCGGCGGGCAGCCAGCGGATAGCGGGTCAAACTGGCGAATTAGTGCATCAAGCTGGCTGGCGATGAGCGGTTCGCTAATCGGCAGGTAAAACTCCATCTCCACCTGTTTATCGCGGTCGGAAAGCTGACTCAGGCTAACACCCGTTTCATTGAGAGGTGCCTGGAGGACAGCCGTGATCCACTCGGTCAACACCGGTTCCCACTGCGATTCAAAGCCGCCGAGTTCCAGTTTTTCCTGTACCCAGTTCGGGTCAACCGGCTGGGTAAAATCGAGGTCTTCAAACAAACTGTGCAAGAATGTCCCCGGTGACGCACCGCGCGGGAACTGATGCGGTGTTAACGTCGGTTCTTCAACGACGCTGACCACGCCTGCGGCATCAACATCCAGCCGTGGCATCAGATCCTGAGCGATACCGTGACCACGCTGCTGCAAGCCGGAGTAGCTGGTGACACGCCAGTTATCGCCGGGCAATCGTTGTAGTGTCCTCGCATTCAGTTCTGCAGTTAAAGCATCATTAACCTGCCAGGGCTGGTTATCACCAGTTTGTGCCGTTTGCCAGGCAATATCATCATCGCATAACGCTTCAATACAGGTGCGAAGCCCTGCCGCATCTTGCGGTTCCCCTTTTTGCAGCAAACGCCCGAGCGCACTTTGGTGGACGTCGGTGTCACCTTTTTTATCGCCACGACGGCGCACCAGCGGTGCAACGCCGAGACTGCAATGCCAAACCGAACGCGTCAGCGCCACGTAAAGCAAACGCAGATCTTCCGCCAGACGTTCGACCTCCGCGAGGTCGACGCTTTCTGGCGCAGCGTTAAGATCCAAAACTGCCTCAAACGAGTGGCGATCGTGATAAAACGCCTGATCCTGGACGCGGAAATTGGTGATAAACGGCAGCCAGACCAATGGATATTCCAGCCCTTTCGATTTGTGGATCGTGACAATCTGCACCAGATGTTTATCACTTTCGAGACGCATTTGTTGGCTGGAGGCATTACTGTCTGGCTCGAGGATATGTTGCGATAACCAGCGTACCAGCGCATGTTCACTTTCCAGCTGCGTTCCGGCTTCTTGTAGCAGTTCGCTGATATGCAAGATATCGGTAAGACGCCGCTCACCGCCTGCCGTTGCCAGCAAGTTTTCAGCAATGTTACGCGCCGACATCAGCGCCCGCAGCATCGGCATAACGCCACGTTTGCGCCAGATTTGCCGATAACCATCGAACTCTTCGACTACCACATCCCACGCATGTTCGTCATTGTTCAGCGTTTCGATATCCAGCGCGTTCAGCCCCATCATTGACGTTGCCAGCGCACTACGCAGGGTGTTCTCACGTTCGGGCGTCATCACCGCCTGCAACAACCAAAGCATTTCCTGCGCTTCCAGAGTTTCAAAAACACTGTCGCGGTTCGAAAGGTAAACGGAAGGGATTTCCAGCAACGTTAAGGCGTCGCGCACCTGGGCGGCCTCCTGGCGGCTGCGCACCAGCACACTGATGTCCGAAGCACGCACCGGACGCGCGTCGTCGCCGTTCATCAGCAACGCTTCGCCCCGCTGTCCGGCTTGTAGCCAGTCGCGGATTTGCGCAGCACATACCTGCGCCATGGTACTTTGATAGTCGCCAACGCCGCAGCTTTCGCCTTCCATCAGCCACATTTTCATCGCAGGCTGCGTTTCACCTTTAAACACAAAACGTAACGCCTGATTTTTCCCGGCTGATTTCACTGGAATAAACGGTATTTCGCGAAACATGAACGCGTCATCAGTCTGGCTGAAAAGCTTGTTCACACTGTTCACCATTCCTGGTGCGGAACGCCAGTTGGTGTCTAAAGTGTAGTGGGCGTGAACTTCGCTACGCGCCTTCATATAAGTGAAGATATCCGCACCCCGGAATGCATATATGGCCTGTTTCGGGTCGCCAATCAGCAACAATGCGGTTTCCGGCTGATGGTGCCAGATACGGCGAAAAATTCGGTACTGCTGGGGGTCGGTATCCTGAAATTCATCAATCATTGCCACCGGGAATCGCGTACGGATCGCCGCTGCCAACACCTCGCCGCTTTCGCTACGCAGCGCGGAATCGAGCCGACTTAACATGTCATCAAAACCCAATTCGCCACGGCGGCGTTTTTCACGCGCTACTGTTTCGCGGATCTCAGCCAATGCGCGGGTTATCACCAGATCACGGATCGACAATGGTTCTGCAAGCAGTTGTTCGATCGCCTCAAACAGTGGATGTCGCGGGGTTTCCCCCCCGGCTTTCGTGCGATCTTCTAAGAAACGCTGAGAGAATTTTTCCAGCGACTCCGGTAACTGATAACTGTTGGTCTCTTCTTCTGCCCAGGCGCTGATCTTCTCGATCCATTTAGCCTGATTGCTACGGTTAAACTTGCGTCGATCAATACCAGAAGATTCGATCAGCGCATCCAGTTCACCCACTGCGTCGCGCCACTGCTGTTTTACCGTATCAATACGCGCCACAATTTGCGCGTGGCGGGAAGCCAGCGTTTCATCATCGGGCGGCGGTGCTTTGATAACCGGTGCTTCGCCTTGCAGATAACGATTAATATCGCGCAGCAACGCCTGCGGCCCTTTCCAGGTTTCAAAGACCACCAGGGCAATTTCACGCGGCAGCGGGTAGCAGTGGCGACGCCAGAAATCGGCGCAGGCCTGGTAGCGTAGCAGAGACTCATCTTCAATCAGCTGCTGCTCAAACAGCATACCGGATTCAAAGGCATTCAGGTTGAGCATGCGCTGGCAAAAACCGTGAATAGTAAAGACTGCCGCTTCATCCATCTGCCGTTCGGCTAACAACAACCACTGCGCGGCTTGCGCTTTATCGTCGATCTCTTCCAGCAGGCGTTCGTACAGTGGATTGTCGGTGGTTTCACGCAGACAGGCGATGCGCAACTCGTGGATATTGCTACGGATACGACCGCGCAATTCTGCCGTGGCAGCCTCGGTAAAGGTGACCACCAGCAGTTCTTCAACGGTCAGCGGGCGGGGAAAGGCGGCGGAACCGCCTAGTCCAAGTAACAGGCGCAAATAGAGCGCCGCAATCGTAAAGGTTTTGCCTGTGCCGGCAGAGGCTTCAATCAGGCGCTCGCCCTGTAAGGGCAAGCGCAAAGGATCTAGTGTCTCGGCGACATCACTCATTCTTTTCACTCATCAGGGGCATTGTTTGCTGCAACGCGCTGACGTTCTCCCACACTTTCCAGCCTTCAGGATGCACATATTCGGCTTTCCCGTTCTGGCTGCCGGAAATCTGCGACAGGATAGCCATGCCTTGCGGCTCGACCACCGCCTGATGGAAGAAATCAGCAAGTTTTTGCGGCGTCAGCAGTTTTATCTGGGCCACGATTTTATCACGCGAATCGAAGCGCATATTGCCGCGATCGAAATCTTTACTTAACTTCGATGCTTCTTCGCCGAGCGTTTGCGGTGCCTGCAGCATCTGGGTAATTACCGCCTGCTGGATTTGCGCAAACTCATCTGGCTTCATCGCTCGCAATTTTGCCTCTGCGGTTGGGAAAAACGCCTTGTAACGCTCCCACAAGAATGAAGGCTGTTTATCATTGCTTTGCAAAAGGAAGCCCATGCCCCACTGACGCCCCACGCTCATTGGAAACGCAAACACGGCATAGCCCAATTGTTCTTCGGTACGCAACTGATTGTAGAACCACGGCTGTACGATCTGCCCCAACAGAGAGCTATAGGCTGAGCTGGTGTATTCATCGTAGCCAGTCGGTACAAATACCGCTGCCAGTGCGGAGTCGGTGCTGTTACCGGCTTTTTCAAAGATGACGGATTGTTTTTTATCGACCACTACATCTTTGTTTCGACACCACTCTGAACCATCAGCGCCCAACTGTTTTTGCACATCGCGTGCCAGCGTTGTTGCCTGGGCCTCGGTCATGTTGCCGATAACCATAAACTCTGGTCGAGCCCCTGATTTTAAGGCGTCGCGATAGGCCAGCACCTCTTTCAACGTAATGGAGGGCAAAATTTTACGCCGTTCATCTCGCGAGAAGTACGGCACTTGCGAGAGCATCTGCGCGGGCATAATCGCCTGCTCAAACGCTTTACCCTTTTCTGCGGAATCCATCATCTGGTTATACCAGGACTTCGCCTGCTCAAGCTGATCTTCCGTAGCGGTATAGCTAAAGTACCCCTCGAGCAATGCCTGGAACAGCTGCGGCAGACGCTGGGTGTAACCATTAGCATTAACCATAAGGCCGTTGTTAGCGTTGGTGGAAAAACTTATGCCACCAACCGACGCCTGGTTGCTTAACTGATCAAGCGCCAGCCCTGCGAGATAATCATTGAGCGCAAACATCACCTGATTGCGGGCGCTGTCCATGGCTTTCGGATTACGCAAAATCAGGCTGACATCAGCTTTGGGTTCGCTGGAAAAATAACGGCTTGGCGCATACACCACGCGCAGATTCGACTCATCAACAATCAGCTCTGGATGGTCATATTTCTTCTCTGACTTAATCAGCGAGAAATCGTCAGGAATATAGGGGTTAAGCTCCGGTAAGGAGAGCGCAATATTGGCAGCTTTTTGCTGCCAGTCAGCGAAAGTTTGTTCGCTGATTTTATCGACCTGATACGGCGCATCGACAAAATAAGCCGTTTTATTGTGCGGCTCTTTCGGGCTGATATACCAGATACGCGCATTCTGCGGCGTCATCATCGCCAGACGTTCTTTTACTGCTTTAGCATCGTACCGATCGGCAATATTGACTGCATCCAGCGTATGCTCAACCGGAACGCGAATCATGGTATCTGCCAGCCATTCGACGTAATCCATATCACGGGTGATCGACGGATAACGGAAGTCGATATCCAGCACATTCGCCAGTTCATCGAAGTATTGTTTATCAATGCCTTTTTCACGTAACAGATTGAGATAGCTAAAAATTGCCGCCACAACCTGATCGCGATTAGCCAGGCCTTTATCGGTTAAAGACGCAGAGATCGCTAATACGCCGCTGTTGCCGTTGACGATAGGATCGGAGTTGGCGCTAATGCCCTCAACTAATCCCTGCTTTTGCAGCCAGTCGGAAAGTGTACCTGGGCTGCGATTACCAATCAGATAGGTAATCAATTCATCCGTTTTACTACGGAACTTCGCTGAGTTGTTATCGATGCGAAACTCAACGCGCAGAACTTTACGCGGCAGTGCCGGGACGTAATGAATGATAATGCCCTTTTGCGCGTCGGTGACTACCGGCACGGTGATTTCCGGTTTTTTGCTCTCTTTGTTCGGCACGCGACCAAAGGTGTCCGCCGCCATTTTTGCCAACTCCGGCAGCGGTTTATTGCTGTAAATAACCGCCTTCATCAGATTGGCGGAATAGTACTTCTCGTGGAAATCTTTCAGCGCCTGCTGCACCGGATTACCAGGTTTATCGCTTAAAGTTTCGAGGTTACCACCAGAAAACTTTGAACCGGGGTGTGCCGGGTTAATGGTTTCTGCGCTGACCTGTGCCATGCGCATCCCGTCACGCGTACGCGCCATGGTTAATTCAGCGTTCACCGCATTACGCTCACGTTCGGCATATTTCTTGTCGAGCAAAGGTTCAGCAATAGCATCGGCCAGGCGGTCTACCGCACCAGGCAAGGCGTCGTTCTCAACTTCTAGATAGAAAGCCGTGCGATACGGCGCAGTGCTGGCATTGTGACTACCGCCGTGCATTTTGAGATATTCGGCCAGACTGTCAGCCTGCGGGTACTTTTTCGACCCCATCAGACTCATATGTTCAAGGTAATGTGCCAGCCCCTGGTACGCCTCGGGATCTTCCAGCGACCCAACGGGCACCACCAGCGCCGAGAGCGATTTAACTGCCTGCGGATCAGAAACCAGCAAGACCACCATACCGTTATCCAGACGTATAGCCTGATACTGGCGGTTATCTTTATCACTTTTACGGATGGTTTCCTGAATCGGCTGCCATCCCGTTTCTGCCTGACTTAAGGGTGCCCAAAGGGCAACAAACAACAATAATGCTTTGAACCAGGTGCTGCGGGGCATTCACGGACCTCATAATCAACTTTATTTTCTGGCCAGATTCAACAGGTTAACGCAAATCATCTGCCAGAATTTAATCTTGTGCTGCACGAGTCAGCCTATGTCTATATATCCATCAGTCCGTGACTGGTGCGCATCATAAAGTAAGCGGATAGATTGCGCAATTTTTATACAGCACTCATGACTGATTAAAGCGAAACAGCGGTAACAGGAAACGTTGCGACTGTTCAACGATGGCCTCCATTGTCTCTGGTGTTAATTGCCGCCAGAGCCTTTGATACCAGATATCATCACCTTCGCCACGCACCATCATGTTGCCTTCGTAAGCCTGAAGGAATTTCGTACGGGCTTTTTGCAACGTGGAATCGTCATCCAGCATGGCATCGTTTTGCGCGTCATAACAGGTTTTTAGCCACGCGCCGCCACTTTCAGGTAACACCAGCAATGGCGCGGACATCCCTTCACGATACCCCTCAATCAGTTGTGAGAGGTAATGCAAAGCCTGTTCGGCTGCAAGCGGCGGAAAACGCCACTCGCCGTCTTTGCGTAGAAAAAGGCGACTTTCACCATTACCACCGCTGGCACAGTAGACAAGGTGTTCCAGCCAAAGTTGCATTCCCTGCGCCACACTTAATAAAGAGGGACGCCAGCGCAACAGGCCATCCGGCTGCACCTGCGGCAACCAGCCAGTTATCTGCACACCGTTGCAGGCGAGATCAATTTCCATACTCTGCCCCGGCTGGCGACAGGCAATGACTCTGTCGGCAAGCTGCTGCATCTCCTGGCACTGTGTTTCCCAGAAAATTTCACCAAAAGCGCCATACGGTAAATCCCCTGCCGCCCGGAAGCGGCGGAACAAGCGTTCGGCATCATCCTGCTCAACCAGTGCATTCAATAACTGCTGATTGATTTGATAACGGCTAAGCCCTTCCAGAATAAATGGCTCGGTGTCTGGGATTTCGCTGTCTTCAGTACGGAAGTTCACCTGCAAACGCATCTGGAAGAACGCCCGCACCGGATGTGCCCAGAATCGTTGTAGCGTTTCCAGCGGCACGGTTTCCGGTAAGGTAAACGGCAGCGGCTGAACAAATTCAGAATGTGCTTTACCAGCCTGGCTGGCCGCAGGTAGCCATTCACGAGCATAGCTTTGTCGTTCGCCTGGCTGGTAGTTTTGCGGATCAAACGGCATCCGGGTATGGAGGCAAGTAAGATGCGCTTTTACCCTTGCCTCGCTTTCATCACAGTTGAGCGCTTCATCGCCCGGTAGATAATGACTTTGCCCGATGTAGTCGATCAGTTCCTGCACCAGTACCGACGGGAAACGTTCACTGTTATCCTGAATGGAACGCCCGATATAGCTGATATAGAGTTTTTGCTGCGCGGAAATTAACGCTTCCAGGAACAGGTAGCGGTCGTCATCGCGACGGCTACGGTCGCCACGCTTCGGTTTCTGGCTCATCAGGTCAAAGCCCAATGGCGCAAGCTGACGTGGATAAACGCCGTCGTTCATTCCCAGCAGGCAAACCACTTTGAACGGAATTGAACGCATTGGCATCAGAGTACAAATGTTAACCGGTCCGGCGAGAAAACGCTGGCTGATACGTTCTTGATCCAGACGCTGCGCCAGTTCATCACGCAATAGTGACAGCGGCACCGCGTCGCCATACTGCGCACCTAAACCTTCGGCGATAATCGCCTGCCATTGTTGTTCGATCAGCGTCATCGCCGCTTCGGTTTCCGCATCCGGCAGGAAGAAGGCGTTGAGCATATCGCGACAAACCGGCAACCACTCTTCTAGCGGACGCTCCTGTGCCAGCCCGCGACGCCAGATGTTTAGCTGCATTAGCAGTGAAGCCAGATGCCCCACCAGTTCTGCAATTAAGCCGCTCGATTCATCATAAGGTAGAACCGATTGCCACTCGCCCTGCGCGCTCTCCATCGCGTAGCCCAGCAACATACGCGTCAGGCCAAATCGCCAGGTGTGTTGTCCGGTGGTGGGGAGTTCCAGCTCGCGAACGTTGTCGTCATCTATCCCCCAACGAATGCCGGATTCGTTGACCCACTGGCGTAAATAACGCAGCCCTTCTTCGGTGATGTCAAACCGCGCCGCCAGCACCGGCACATCCAGTAATGCCAGCACGTCTTCCGACACAAAGCGGCTGTCTGGCAACGATAACAGGCTGATAAACGCTTCCAGTACCGGATGCGACTGCCGCGCCCGACGGTCGGAAATGGCGTAAGGCAGGTAACGATCCGCAGGTGCGCTACCAAACACAGCCTGAATAAACGGACTGTAGCTGTCGATATCAGCCACCATCACGATGATGTCGCGCGGAGTAAGTGTCGGGTCTTCTTCCAGCATCGCCAGCAGGCGATCGTGCAAAACTTCAACTTCACGCTGCGGGCTATGGCAAACGTGGAAGGTGATACTGCTATCCAGTGGATCAAGCGGGCGTTTGTTATCGCTACGGGAAAACTCTTCGATGTTCACACCAGCAACGGCACGGTTTTCCAGTTCCAGAATGTCAGACTGAATGTTATGCAGCAGGTTATCTGGCGTGACATCGACAAAGGCGTCCAGCTCCTGGCTGCTCTCCAGGTCAGAAAGGAGATAAATGTAGTCGCGCCCAAGCTTACCCCATGAAGCCAGCAGCGGGTTGCCGACATCCTGTTCACCATCGCTGTTAAAGAGCTGCCCGGCATTTTCGCTATCACGAAATAGCGGCAATTCGCGATCTTCAAAACTGTGTCGACGCTGACGGGTCAGCAGTTTCGCCAGATAAGCAGGATCTTTAATATCGCCCCAGTAATAACGGCAGGGGTTGGTAAACAGGAGATGGATTTCAATATGTTTACCCAGCGCCTGGAGCGCCTGGAGATAAACAGGCGGTAACGCGGAAATACCGCATATAAAGACGCGCGAAGGTAACCCCGGCGGGCAGGTCGTCGCGGACTCCAGCGTTTCGATAAAGCGCTGATAGAGATTGGCGCGGTGCCAACGCGGTTGTCCGAGTTCATGGGTATATTCCACCAGCGCCTTCCACAACGGCGCTTGCCAGGCCTGTGCTTCTCCCAGCCCTTCAACCAAATGTCCTGTTTCCCACTGTGCCAGCCACTCCGGGCGATAGACCAGATACTGGTCAAACAGGTCCGCCGCTTTTGAGGAAAGCTGGAACAGTTTTCGCTTGTCGCTATCGTCAGTCAGATAATGCCGCAACAGGGTAAAGTCTTCGCGATCCAGCAATTGCGGCAGCAGAGTCATCAGTTTCCAGCTCATGCTCTGTTTGTTAAAGGCGCTCTCTTTGGGGATCTCCGGTAACACCCGGACGAACATATCCCAGATAAAGCTCGCTGGCAGCGGAAAATCAATGTTTGCCGCAATACCAAACTTTTGCGACAGGGTCATTTGCAGCCACTGCGCCATACCGGTACTTTGCACCAGAATCATCTCTGGTTCGAAAGGATCGTCCAGCCGTTCGCGTTCGACAATAAACTCCATCAACGCTTCCAGCACGTCCAGACGATTGGAATGGTAGACCCTTAACATAGCGGCTCCTGACTACTGACGATTCGGGCAATGCAGGCGGGTCATCTCGCCTTCTCTGCCCCCGGGTGAAACTAGCGTAACGCTGATGCTGACACATCCCGCCTGCGATGTCTGCATTCGGTTGACCTGCCAGTTGGCAGGTGGCGAAATCGCGCGCAGTTGCGTTTGCTGCCAACCATGCCGCCAGAGCTGTTGGTACTGGTTTCTGCTGGCGAGACTGTTCATTAATGTTCGCTGGATACCCGATAACGCAGTGACAATCATCACCATCAGCACCATCGCAACCATTACCTCCGGCAGGCTAAAGCCTTGTTGATTCTTCAGGGAAGCTGACATAACGCCCTCTCTTTCAGCGGACAAAAATCGCTCCAGCCGCGTGGCGAAAAAACAATGTTTCCATCAATGACTTCGCCTGTTCGCCACAACGAAACGCCTTCATAACCGGCAACCAATAAGGCTTCATTATCTGCCAGTAAACGCAAACAAACCCGGGCATCGGTTCCAGCGTACTGCGAGCACTGAACTGCGGGCTGCGTCTGCCAGGAGTGCATTTTCCCCCACGCCAGCGCCGACTGAACGATGGCCTGGCGGCGCAATGACTGACTTTCCATGCTCACGCGAGAGGCAAAACTGCGATCCTGCTGACTCATTCCTTGCAATAGCAAGCTACCCAAAACCAGCAGCATCAGAACCAGAGCCAGTGACGAAACACCTTTTTCGCGGTTCACAGGTTGAATCCTGTCACGCTATAGCTGGCATCCACCACGGTTTGCGGTTCAGACTTACTGGCAGCACGCATATTAACCGTCAACACCGGCGAGAAGCCGCTGACATCCTGACGTACGACCTGAAAAGTGTCGATAATGATGGCATCCGGATTAGTGACTTTATCCCAGCCCTTACCTTCACAGGATGTCGCACCGCGTAGCGTTTCCAGCACATGCTCCTTCAGACGAAATCCAATCTGGTCAGACTCTTTTACCGGTTCGCGATCCCAGATACCGTTACTGTTCGCATCCCACTGCACAATGATACAGTCACCCTGTCCGACAATTTCCAGCCCTTCGCCGGTACAGCTGCCATGACAATAACCCGCCCTCTGGAGATGCTTCGCGACGGTAAATACCCGCAGCCAGATTTCATCTTCCAGCGCCAGCTTACGGGTGCTCGTTAAACTTTCACGCTGTAACGCAGGCAGAAAGCGTGCAGCCCCCAGCAACAATACGCTACTGATCGCCATAGCAATCAACACTTCCAGCAGAGAAAAACCTTGCTCTTTTACAGGCATCCTTCTGTTTCTCCTTGCTGACAAAGCCGGAGTCTTCCCCACGGCGAAACCACCAGCCACCACTCGCCCGTTGAGTTTTTGAAGCGAATATGCCCGGCCCATGCGGTATTGCGCAGGCCAAAGAAAGCAAGCGAAGGTGTCAGGTCGCTCATTTCGACTTCGGGCCAGCGTGGCACAAAGACCAATGGTGAACTGCCATGACAGGTATTGGCCCCAGCAGCGGAACTCACAAGGCACCATAACGTCCCCTCCCTGATAACGCTGATACTGTGGTCGCGGTTATGCCAGTTGGCATCTTCACGTAAATAGAGCAAATAGTCCCGCGCCTGGCTGGCGGTTTGCCATAGCCGTTGCGACTGCTGCCAGTATTGCCAGCCATAGAGTCCACTTGCGCTTAGCATGACCAAAATCAGCATCGCGACCAGCGTTTCAATCAGCGTATAACCACGTTGTGTTTTCATGCCGGCAGTATGGAGCGAGGAGAAAAAAAGACGAGGGCCAGTTTCTATTTCTTCGGCGCATCTTCCGGACTATTTACGCCGTTGCAGGACGTTGTAAAATTTCGGGAAGGCGTCTCGAAGAATTTAACGGAGGGTAAAAAAAACCGACGCACACTGGCGTCGGCTCTGGCAGGATGTTTCGTAATTAGATAGCCACCGGCGCTTTAATGCCCGGATGTGGATCGTAGCCTTCAATCTCAAAGTCTTCGAAACGGTAGTCGAAGATGGATTCGGGTTTACGTTTGATAATCAACTTCGGCAGCGGACGCGGTTCGCGGCTTAATTGCAGATGAGTTTGATCCATATGATTGCTGTACAGGTGCGTGTCGCCCCCCGTCCAGACAAAATCGCCCACTTCCAGATCACACTGCTGCGCCATCATATGCACCAGTAACGCGTAGCTGGCAATGTTAAACGGCAGGCCGAGGAAAACGTCACAGGAGCGCTGATAAAGCTGGCAAGAGAGTTTGCCGTCTGCCACATAGAACTGGAAGAACGCATGGCACGGTGCCAGCGCCATTTTATCCAGTTCGCCTACGTTCCACGCTGAAACAATAATGCGGCGCGAATCCGGGTCGTTTTTCAGCTGGTTCAGTACCGTAGTGATCTGGTCAATATGACGACCATCTGGCGTTGGCCAGGCGCGCCACTGTTTACCATACACTGGTCCGAGGTCGCCGTTTTCATCGGCCCATTCGTCCCAGATGGTGACATTGTTTTCGTGTAGATAAGCAATGTTAGTGTCGCCCTGCAGAAACCACAGCAGTTCGTGGATGATGGAACGCAGGTGGCAACGTTTAGTTGTCACCAGCGGGAATCCATCCTGCAGGTTAAAACGCATCTGATGACCAAAAATGGAAAGCGTTCCGGTTCCGGTACGGTCGTTTTTCTGTGTGCCTTCGTCGAGCACTTTTTGCATCAGTTCTAAATACTGTTTCATGGTTCCTCAGGAAACGTGTTGCTGTGGGCTGCGACGATATGCCCAGACCATCATGATCACACCCGCGACAATCATCGGGATGGAAAGAATTTGCCCCATGCTGATGTACTGCACCCAGGCACCGGTAAACTGCGCGTCGGGCTGGCGGAAAAACTCAACAATGATGCGAAACGCGCCGTAGCCAATCAGGAACAAGCCAGAGACAGCTCCCATTGGGCGCGGTTTACGAATATACAGGTTGAGGATAATAAACAGCACCACACCTTCCAGCAGCAGCTCGTAAAGCTGTGATGGGTGGCGCGGCAGCACACCGTAAGTGTCGAAAATGGATTGCCACTGCGGGTTGGTTTGCAGCAGCAAAATATCTTCTGTACGGGAGCCTGGGAACAGCATGGCAAACGGGGAGTTCGGGTCAACGCGGCCCCACAATTCACCGTTAATAAAGTTGCCCAGACGCCCGGCACCAAGACCAAACGGAATGAGTGGTGCGATAAAATCAGAAACCTGGAAGAAGGAACGTTTAGTACGGCGGGCAAAGATAATCATCACCACGATAACGCCAATCAGGCCGCCGTGGAAAGACATGCCGCCGTCCCAGACACGGAACAGATACAGCGGATCGGCCATAAACTGCGGGAAATTGTAGAACAGAACATAACCAATACGTCCCCCGAGGAAGACGCCGAGGAAGCCCGCATAGAGTAAGTTTTCAACTTCATTTTTGGTCCAGCCGCTGCCCGGACGATTCGCCCGTCGTGTTGCCAGCCACATTGCAAAAATGAAACCCACCAGATACATCAGGCCGTACCAGTGAAGCGCCACGGGTCCTATTGAGAAAATGACCGGATCAAACTCCGGAAAATGCAGATAGCTACTGGTCATCTGTCACCACAAGTTCTTGTTATTTCGCTGAAAGAGAACAGCGATTGAAATGCGCGCCGCAGGTTTCAGGCGCTCCAAAGGTGCGAATAATAGCACAAGGGGACCTGGCTGGTTGCCGGATACCGTTAAAAGATATGTATATGATCCGCGCTATAACCCTCCGCGAATCAGCCCGCCCATGCCGCGACGCTCCATAAAGGCTGCAACCTGATGGCGAACTTCGGTCGCCAGTTGCGCTTCCAGACTACGCTGCGCAAGATTTTCTGCTTCGGCATAATCAATGCGCCGCAGCAGGTATTTTACCCGCGCTACAGAACGTCCGTTCATAGACAGATGGCGATACCCAAGCCCAATGAGGATTGCCACGCACATGGGATCGCCCGCCATTTCACCGCACAAACGGAGATCGATTCCATGTATTTCCGCTTCCCGGGCGATCATCGCCAGAGCTCGTAACATTGCAGGATGAAGACTGTCATAAATGTTCGCCACCCGGGTATTGTTGCGATCAACGGCCAGAATGTATTGAGTCAGATCGTTGGTGCCAACAGAGATGAAATCGACCCGCTTTGCCAGATGCGGCAGCATAAATACCATTGACGGCACTTCCAGCATGATGCCGATACGTGGTTTGGGAATTTCGTAACCGATCATCTCCTCGACTTCACGTCCGGCACGTTCAATCAGGCGGCGTGCTTCATCAACTTCATCGAGGCTTGTGACCATCGGCAACAGAATATTCAGGTTGCCCGTAGCGGCATTAGCACGCAGCATCGCCCGCACCTGGATCAAGAAGATCTCCGGCTGATCGAGCGTAATGCGAATCCCACGCCAACCCAGGCATGGATTCTCTTCGCTGATCGGCATGTAAGGCAGCTGCTTATCTGCTCCGACATCCAGCGTACGCAAGGTGACGGGTTTATCATTGAACATTTGCAGCATCCCCTGATACTGCGCCACCTGTTCTTCTTCCGACGGGAAACCACTTTGCAGCATGAATGGGATTTCAGTGCGATAAAGACCGATGCCATCAATACGGCTGCCCAGTTTTTCTTCATGTTCCGGGCTTAAACCAGCATTGAGCATGACTTTTATACGCTCACCGCTTTTTAACTGCGCGGGTAAATTGACGTCATCTTCCGCCAGACGGCTAAGCTCAATCTCTTCACTAATTAGCCGCTGATATTCTTGCAGCAGTACCGGCTCCGGATCGACCAGCAATTCACCGCGATAGCCATCAACGATCAGCGTCCTACGATGCAGCACCGAAGGCTGAATATCCGCGCCCATCACGGTAGGGATCCCCAGCGCACGTACCATGATCGCAGCATGGGAGTTGGCTGCGCCATCTCGCACGACAACACCGACTAAGCGATCCTGGGGCAGCTCAGCAAGAGTTGTCGCTGACAGTTCATCTGCCACCAGAATGAAACGTTCCGGCCAGGCGTTCGGCCCTTGATTAGCGTCATCAAGATGAAACAGCAATCGCTGACCCAGCGCACGTAAATCGCCAGCCCGCTCTTTGAGATAGTTATCGCTTAGCGCGGCAAACTGTTCGGCAAATTTTTCAATGACCGTTTTTACCGCCCACTCTGCCACCGAGCCTTTATCAACCTCGGCAAACAATTCGCGACGCAGCCGGGTGTCCGAAAGCAGGTGCGAGTAAAGATCGAAAATAGCCGCCGTTTCTTTTTGTGCACCGGCGGCAAAGCGTTTGCTGTAGCGGCGAAACTCGTTTGCCGCTTCTTCCAGCGCCCCGGTCAGTCGTTCGCGTTCCAGAGCCGGATCCAGCGTTGATGCCTGATACACCTGTTCCATTAAAGGTAACGTGGCATCCTGCCAGCCTTCGGCAATCGCCACACCAGGTGCTGCCGGTAATGCGCGGATTCGCGTCTGGCGATATTGCCCAAACAGGGCAGTCAACTGCGACTGAGAAAGAATAGCTGCCATCTGGGTGGCAAGCGTCACCAGGAAGGATTCTTCACTTTCGTCATACTGGCGCAACTCTCGTTGCTGTACCACCAGTACACCAAGCAACTGGCGACGTTGAATAATTGGTACGCCTAAAAACGCGCGGAAACGTTCTTCTTTTACGGAGGGGATGTATTTGAAGCTGGGGTGCTTTTGCGCATCTGCAAGGTTTATCGGTTCCGCCAGCCTGCCAACCAGGCCGACGATCCCTTCATCAAACGCGAGCGTTACAGTGCGACCGCGTGGTTTTTTCAGCCCCCGGGTCGCCATCAGGTAGTAACAACGTCGATCATGATCGGCCAGGTAGACCGAACAGACCTCGGTATCCATCGCAAGACAGATGTCGGTAACCAGAATATTTAACGCCTCATTCAGGCGTGGTGCGCTGGCTACCTTTTCGACTATTTCGCGCAGGCGAGTGAGCATAATTGGCGTGACTTAACCTCTTTTACGTCGATAAGCAGATGCGTTTTGTGGTTTTGGCGTATTTTCCTGCAGTGACATCACCACACTCGCGAACTCTTTCATTACCCTACGGTAGACATCACGTTTAAATGACACCACCTGTCTGACCGGATACCAGTAACTTACCCATCGCCAGCCGTCAAACTCTGGTGTACTGCTGGTTTGCATATTGATTTCTGCATCGCCGCTCACCAGCTGCAAGAGAAACCATTTTTGTTTTTGGCCGATACAAACCGGCTTCGTGTCCCAACGCACCAAACGTTTCGGTAATTTGTAGCGCAACCAGTTACGCGTTGAAGCAAGGATTCGAACGTCTTTGCGGCTTAATCCTACTTCTTCAAACAATTCACGGTACATCGCCTGCTCTGCGGATTCTCCGGGGTTGATTCCGCCTTGCGGAAATTGCCAGGAGTGCTGACCAAATCGCCGGGCCCACATTACCTGCCCCTGGCGATTACAAATCACGATACCTACGTTTGGGCGGTAGCCATCGTCATCAATCACCGGACTACCTCAAAATAAAGCTTTATATACGAATGATTGTTTCATACTCCAGGAAGACGGTAAACCACTCTCTGCAGGGCATTACACACTAATAACAATTGAATAACTCACAGTTATGTGCAGAGTTATAAACAGAGGAAGGGGTGGATAGCCGTTTTTATTCACCTTTTCTGTGGATAGAGTTGTGAAGAACTACGGAATTACTACGGGAAAACCCGGAGCATTCTGAATAAGCCCGATATAGACATTTTAAAATATTCATTATTAGTCAATGCATTACATGTAATTTGAGTAATGAAAAAGAGTAATTCGTGACCCAGGTCACACCTCTCATTTACTGGTTGGCGAAAGATCAACCAATGCCGTATTTATCCACAGAATGTGCCACTAAGTTAAGCACTGAACCACTAAAAACTGGAGTTTCATCGCACGTCAAGGCTGTAAATGGAAACAGTAGTGGAGGTTTTTCACAGTTATCCCAGCTTTCTGTGGATAACATGGTGTAAGATCCTGTTTATTTTCAGTGACCAGATTTGGAAAACCTATTGCAGTGTTGCGCAACTCGATTACCGGCAGCCTAAAAAGCAATATAAATCAGGGAATTGAACAACACATGTGGAAAAAGTTACACTGCGAATATTCGGCACATAATTGCTGTTTGTTTTTTAATCAAGGTATCATGACATGTCCCAACCTCGCCCACTGCTCTCTCCTCCCGAAACTGAAGAACAGTTGTTAGCGCAAGCACAGCAACTTTCTGGTTATACATTGGGAGAACTGGCGGCACTTGCCGGGCTTGTTACGCCAGAGAATTTAAAACGCGATAAGGGCTGGATTGGCGTGTTACTGGAGATCTGGCTAGGTGCCAGCGCAGGGAGTAAACCTGAGCAAGATTTTGCCGCTCTGGGCGTGGAACTTAAAACTATCCCTGTGGATAGTCTTGGTCGTCCGCTGGAAACAACATTCGTTTGTGTTGCCCCGTTAACGGGTAATAGCGGGGTGACCTGGGAAACCAGCCATGTGCGCCACAAGCTCAAACGCGTACTGTGGATACCGGTTGAAGGCGAGCGCAGCATCCCGCTGGCGCAGCGTCGCGTAGGATCACCGTTGCTGTGGAGCCCGAATGAAGAGGAAGACCGACAGCTACGCGAAGACTGGGAAGAATTAATGGATATGATTGTTCTCGGTCAGGTTGAGCGGATCACCGCTCGTCACGGGGAATATTTACAGATAAGACCGAAAGCAGCGAATGCGAAAGCGCTTACCGAAGCCATTGGTGCCCGGGGCGAACGGATTCTGACGCTGCCACGCGGCTTTTATTTGAAGAAGAATTTCACCAGTGCACTACTGGCCCGTCATTTTCTGATCCAGTAGCCATCGCTTTGACCTGCCGCTTTCCGGGCATATAATTACCGCTTCATTTTTTTGGCAGGGCTTTTTAGATGTTATTTGCATGGATAACCGATCCTAACGCCTGGCTTGCGCTCGGTACGCTGACGCTGCTGGAGATCGTTCTTGGGATCGACAATATTATTTTCCTTTCTCTGGTGGTGGCAAAGCTTCCCACAGCACAACGTGCTCATGCGCGCCGTCTGGGGTTGGCGGGAGCCATGGTTATGCGTCTGGCGCTGCTGGCATCAATCGCCTGGGTTACGCGCCTGACAAATCCGCTTTTTACAATATTCAGTCAGGAAATTTCTGCCCGTGATTTGATTCTGCTTCTGGGTGGCTTGTTCCTTATCTGGAAAGCCAGCAAGGAAATCCACGAATCCATTGAAGGTGAAGAAGAAGGGCTGAAAACACGCGTTTCATCATTCCTCGGCGCTATCGTGCAGATTATGCTGCTGGATATTATCTTTAGCCTCGACTCGGTGATTACGGCTGTGGGTCTGTCAGATCACCTGTTTATTATGATGGCAGCCGTGGTGATTGCCGTAGGCGTGATGATGTTCGCCGCGCGCTCGATTGGTGATTTTGTCGAACGCCATCCTTCGGTAAAAATGCTGGCGCTCTCTTTCCTGATTCTGGTGGGCTTTACCCTGATTCTGGAAAGTTTCGACATCCACGTACCGAAAGGTTACATCTACTTCGCGATGTTCTTCTCTATTGCGGTTGAAAGCCTCAACTTGATTCGCAACAAAAAGAATCCGCTCTGATACTCCGTACGCTCTCCTGCGGGAGGGCGTACTCACTCCTTTTACCCTCACAGTTTAAGATTTTCCTGCTTTCAAGATATATAACGTCGGTTTATAAACAGACTATTATCATAGGTAGGCCAAATGAGGATAACCGGATGAAAAAATGGGCAGTAATAATTTCTGCAGTCGGACTGGCGTTTGCTGTTTCCGGGTGTTCCAGTGATTACGTCATGGCGACCAAAGATGGCCGTATGATTTTGACCGATGGAAAACCTGAAATTGATGATGATACCGGGCTGGTGAGTTATCACGATCAGCAAGGTAACGCGATGCAAATTAACCGTGATGATGTTTCGCAAATTATTGAACGTTAACAAATAAGGTCAGCATCCGGCTGGCCTTAAGATTTTTCTCTTTCCCTTTTCCCTTCCCTCTGCCATTTTTATATTCCTTATGTCGTGATTATAAAAAGGAAACGGCTATGCAATATCACCGTATACCCCACAGTTCGCTGGAAGTCAGCACGCTGGGGCTTGGCACGATGACGTTTGGTGAACAGAACAGCGAAGCCGACGCCCACGCACAACTCGACTATGCCGTCGCTCAGGGCATTAACCTTATCGACGTTGCCGAAATGTACCCAGTACCTCCGCGCCCCGAAACGCAAGGGTTAACCGAAACCTACGTCGGCAACTGGCTGGCGAAACATGGCAGCCGCGAAAAGTTAATTATCGCCTCCAAAGTGAGCGGACCGTCGCGCAATAATGACAAGGGCATCCGCCCGGATCAGGCGCTGGATCGGAAGAATATCCGCGAAGCGCTGCATGACAGCCTCAAGCGCCTACAGACTGATTACCTCGATCTTTATCAGGTGCACTGGCCGCAGCGCCCGACCAACTGCTTCGGCAAACTCGGTTATAGCTGGACGGATTCTGCGCCTGCGGTTTCGCTGCTGGATACGCTGGACGCACTGGCAGAGTACCAACGCGCGGGAAAAATTCGTTATATCGGCGTGTCGAACGAAACTGCATTTGGCGTAATGCGCTACCTGCATCTAGCGGACAAACACGATCTGCCGCGTATTGTCACCATTCAGAACCCTTACAGTCTGTTAAACCGCAGTTTTGAAGTAGGTCTGGCAGAAGTCAGCCAGTATGAAGGGGTCGAACTGCTGGCCTATTCGTGCCTGGGTTTCGGCACGCTGACCGGGAAATATCTCAATGGTGCAAAACCCGCTGGCGCACGTAATACGCTCTTTAGTCGGTTCACCCGCTATAGCGGTGAGCAAACGCAAAAAGCCGTCGCGGCGTATGTTGATATCGCCAGACGTCATGGCCTGGACCCTGCTCAGATGGCGCTCGCGTTTGTACGCCGTCAACCGTTTGTTGCCAGCACTCTGCTGGGCGCAACCACGATGGATCAGCTGAAAACTAACATCGAAAGTTTGCATCTGGAGTTAAGCGAAGACGTATTAGCTGAAATTGAAGCGGTGCATCAGGTTTATACTTATCCGGCACCATAAGATTAACGCCGGTTAAAACCGGCGTTAAATATTAATGACGGCGCTGCCAGATCCACAGCGCCGTTATTGCCAGCGCAAACAGCGCACCGAAGCCAATGCCAATGGGCACGACCGGGATGCCTATCATTACCGCCAGCGAGTAAATGCCCAGCATCAACAACATGGCGCTGTTTTCGCCAAGGTTTTGTACTGCAATCGCATTCCCCGCCCCGACGCTTTTTTTACCCCGCTCCTGTAGCAACGCATTGAGCGGAACGACAAAAAAGCCCCCCATCACGCCAATCAGCATCAACAAGGCATAGGCTGGCAGCAGCTCGTGTTGCAGGGAAAAAATCAGTACCACCACGCCAATCAAAATCCCGGCTGGCATACAGCGTGACACGGTTTCCAGCGTAACTAACTTCGCTGCCGCACCTGCGCCAACCACGATACCAATCGCTACCATCGCGTTGAGATAGGTGGGCGTAGCGTTATCGGTAATGCCCAGCGCCACCGGTACCCACAGCACCAACAGGAAACGCAGCGTGACACCCGCTCCCCAGAATAAACTGGTGCCCACCAGCGAAAAACGCGTTTCACCATTGCGCCATAGCGAGGTGCAGGCATTCAGGAAACTGCGGGTCATGTTGATGAGATTCCAGGACTGCCCCGGACGCGCCGCCGCCAGTTTGGGAATGTAGATATTGGCAACGACCGCACCACCGTAGGCCAGTGCGCATGCGGCCAGGGCGACGAGGACATGCCAGTCAGCCAGCACACCACCGGCTACGGAACCGAGCAAAATCGCCGCTATGGTAGAAGCTTCCATTAAACCGTTAGCTTTCACTAACTTACTACCCGTGGTTAATTCGCCGAGAATACCGTATTTCGCCGGTGAATAGGCTGCAGCACCAACACCCACCAGCGTATAGCCGAGAAACGGATTGATACCAAAGCAGATACTGGCTGCGCCCAGCAGCTTCAGGCCGTTGGCAAACATCATCACCCGGCCTTTGGCGAAGCTATCCGCCACCTGCCCGACAAACGGCGCAAAAAGAATGTAAGCACCTACAAACACCATTTGCAGGATGGGCTGGCTCCACTCCGGATAGAACTGCGCTTTCAGTAACGCCAGAGTGGCAAACAGTAGGGCATTATCGCCAAACGCAGAGAGAAACTGCGCCACGATAACCGCTTTCATCCCCTTCGACCACAACGAAGTGTTAGTGTGCACTGACTCACTCATCGTGTTGTTCCGCTTCGTCTACCCAGCTTTTCAACGTGACAAAGTCAGGTTTGCCGCTGCCAAGTAATGGCATCTGTTTCAGATAGCGAATATCGCGCGGTACAGCAAGCTCCGGCACGCCGTGCTCGCGGGCATACTGTTGCAACTTATCGCGCGTCAGTTCGTTATCTGTGGTGAAAAGCACCAGTGCCTCGCCTTTGCTGGCATCGCTCTTAATCGCAGTGGCATGGACTTTATCTGGCGAAACACCAAGTGCCAGTTGTTCCACCATTTCCAGCGACACCATTTCGCCTGCAATTTTGGCAAAGCGTTTTGCGCGGCCCTGAATCTGCACAAAGCCCTGCTCGTCAAAACGCACAATATCGCCAGTGTCATACCAGCCGCGCTCCATTTCGCCGCGAACATTCTCGGCGGTGGGCACTTCCAGTACACCTGGCTTCTCCACCCGCAGATAGCCGTTCATTATGTTCGGCCCTTTCAGTTGCAGGCGTCCGCCCTCTTCGATACCAGGGACCGACAACAGGCGCGCATCCATTCCTGGTAGAATACGCCCTACCGTACCGGGTTTCGCCGCCATCGGTACGTTGATAGAAACGACAGGCGCGCACTCGGTTACACCATAGCCTTCAAGGATGCGCAGGCCAAATTTATCCTGCCAAAGCTGTTTGGTACTTTCTTGTAGTTTTTCTGCGCCTGCCACCACATAGCGTAGACGATAGAAGTCATACGGGTTGGCGAAACGCGCGTAGTGACCGAGGAAAGTCGAGGTACCGAACAACACGGTGCAACTGCGGTCATACACCAACTCCGGCACAATGCGGTAATGCAGCGGGCTTGGATAAAGGAACACTTCTGCACCTGTAAGCAGTGGCGTAAACAGGCCTACCGTCAGCCCAAAGGAGTGAAACAGCGGTAATGCCGACATAAAGCGATCGTTGGTGGTGAAGTCGGCAATCGTTTTAATCTGCTCGACGTTCGCCAGAATGCTTTTATGGCTATGGACGACGCCTTTTGGATGGCCTTCAGAACCGGAGGTAAAGAGGATCAGCGCCTCTTCTTCCGGCTGCTGTTTTACCTGCGCCAGGCGCGGCATCAGCAAATGAGCGAAGATCCATACTTTGTCGGCAGTGGTGACATCTGCTTTTAAATCTTCCAGATAGACCCAGCGCACCTGAGTAAGTTGCTCCGGCAGATGCCAGAGTTTGCCTTTATCGAGAAACTGGCGGGAAGTGAAGATGGTTTTGATTTCAGCCGCCGTAATAGCACTGGTCAGCCCTTTTACCCCAGCAGTGTAGTTCATCATTGCGGGAATGCGGCGACGCGCGATGGCCCCAAAAATCACTGCCGCACTGATGCCTGCATTGGGCAGCATTAAGCCGATGCGTTCGCCTTCAACACTGTATTTTTCAAGGATGCGTCCAACAAACAGCGTTTTCGTAAGCAATTTGCGATAGGAGTCTGGGGTAAAGTTGACGTCTTCGACACATTTCTTCCCGGCTCCGAAGCGGTACATTGCACTCAGTAAAGATTCGTACAGAGTTTCACGCGGGCGCACCGCCATACGCGCTTCCATCATTATTTGATGCAGCATTTCACCAGCGATTTTGCGACGGTCACGGGCACGCGGCGCATCCGGCATCGCCACCTGCGTTGGTGGCAAAATATGCAGAGTAATTTGCGGGAACAAGCGACGTTTAACCAGACCTTTCAGGCGGCTGAAGTGCGTAAGTTCCGCCCCTTCAATACGCACAGGAATAACCGTTGCACCAGACTTCGCCGCGACAAAACCCGCGCCATCGTAGATTTTCATCAGCGAGCCTGTAGTGGTGATGCGTCCTTCAGGGAAAATCACCACTGGTCGGCCCTGTTCCACCAGACGTACCAGATGTTTAATAGCCATAGGTTGCGTCGGGTCGAGAGGAACAAAGTCGATAAATGATTTCAGCCAACGCATATACCACTGTTGGCTTATTGAGGTGTAAACGGCAAACACTGGACGCACAGGTAAAAACAGTCCAAGCAAAATGCCATCAATAAAAGAGACGTGATTAGGCGTAATTAGAACGCGCTCGCCCTTCAGTGCCTGGGTGTCACCCGTAACGCGAACGCGATACAAAACACGGCACAAATTTCGAAAAAAGCTAAAAAGCATTCCAACTCCCTTTGCTCTGATTCAGTAAAAGCGAATGGAGGGAGATTACACGAGATAAAGAACGCGAGCGACAGTAAATTAGGTGCGAAAAAAAACCTGCGCATCCGCGCAGGTTGGTGCAAGAGACAGGGTACGAAGAGCGTACCGAATAATCTCACCAATCAATACCTCTGGGATCTTGATTGTGGTCTGCACGACGACTCTTCGCCAGCGAGAAAACGCAAAGGAATGAAGGGAAATGCAACGAGGTGTGTAAATTGTCGGTTACTGTTACAGATTGATGACCGGCCAAAAAAAACCTGCGCATCTGCGCAGGCTGGTGTAATTCATGTGCTCAACCCGAAGTTGACTTCACCTATCAATACCTCTGGGATCACCACTTTAGCAACCTGAAGCCAAACGCCACCAGCGGTCAATCGCAACAGCGTTTCGCAAAGTGTAACCAAAGGTTTGCAATCTCTTTTTTTGTCTTACTTATTTGCGTTTGGCTCACATTCCCACGATGAAAACACGCCACCCCTTGAACCAACGGGCGTTTTCCGTAACACTGAAAGAATGTAAGCGTTTACCCACTAAGGTATTTTCATGGCGACCATAAAGGATGTAGCCCGACTGGCAGGCGTTTCAGTCGCCACCGTTTCCCGCGTCATTAATAATTCACCTAAAGCCAGCGAAGCTTCCCGGCTGGCTGTGCATAGTGCAATGGAGTCTCTTAGCTATCACCCGAACGCCAACGCCCGTGCGCTGGCGCAGCAGACCACTGAAACGGTCGGTCTGATCGTTGGTGATGTTTCCGATCCGTTTTTCGGTGCAATGGTGAAAGCGGTCGAACAGGTGGCTTATCACACCGGTAATTTCTTATTGATTGGCAACGGTTACCACAACGAACAAAAAGAGCGTCAGGCTATTGAGCAACTGATCCGCCATCGCTGTGCTGCGTTGGTCGTCCATGCCAAAATGATCCCGGATGCCGATTTAGCCTCATTAATGAAACAAATGCCCGGTATGGTGCTGATCAACCGTATCCTGCCTGGCTTTGAAAACCGTTGTATTGCTCTTGACGATCGTTACGGTGCCTGGCTGGCAACGCGTCATTTAATTCAGCAAGGTCATACCCGCATTGGTTATCTGTGCTCTAACCACTCTATTTCTGACGCCGAAGATCGTCTGCAAGGGTATTACGATGCCCTTGCTGAAAGTGGTATTGCGGCCAATGACCGGCTGGTGACATTTGGCGAACCAGACGAAAGCGGCGGCGAACAGGCAATGACCGAGCTTTTGGGACGAGGAAGAAATTTCACTGCGGTAGCCTGTTATAACGATTCAATGGCGGCGGGTGCGATGGGCGTTCTCAATGATAATGGTATTGATGTACCGGGTGAGATTTCGTTAATTGGCTTTGATGATGTGCTGGTGTCACGCTATGTGCGCCCGCGCCTGACCACCGTGCGTTACCCAATCGTGACGATGGCGACCCAGGCTGCCGAACTGGCTTTGGCGCTGGCGGATAATCGCCCTCTCCCGGAAATTACTAATATCTTTAGTCCGACGCTGGTACGTCGCCATTCAGTGTCAACTCCGTCGCTGGAGGCAAGTCATCATGCAACCAGCGACTAACCGCAGTTAAAGCAATTCCAGCGCCAGTAATTCTTCGATGGTCTGGCGACGGCGAATCAACCGCGCCTGACCATTATCAAACAGAACTTCTGGTAACAGCGGACGGCTGTTGTAGTTGGATGACATTGATGCGCCATATGCCCCTGTATCATGCAGTACCAGATAATCACCCGCCTTCACTTCCGGCAAGGCGCGGGTTTCAACATTTCCCCCTTCCTGCTGGGTAAAGACATCGCCCGATTCACATAATGGCCCGGCGACGACGGTTTCCACCGTTGGCGCGTGTTCCAGAGAACGACCATCAGCTGCCAGGGCACTGATATGGTGGTAACTACCGTACATTGCCGGGCGCATCAGATCGTTGAACCCAGCATCAACCAGCACAAAGTGGCGGCTACCCATTTGTTTGACGCTCCGCACCTGAGTAATTAATACGCCAGACTGCGCTACCAGGAAGCGACCCGGTTCAATTTCCAGTTTCACAGGGTGGCCCAAATGGCGGGCGATTTGCTCACGCGCGGCATTCCACAGACCATAATAATGTTCGGTATCAACCGCCTCTTCACCCTGTTGATAAGGAACAGAAAGCCCACCGCCCGCAGAAATAGCCTGTAAATCCTGACCGAATTCGATGACCTGACGCACCATAGCACCACACACCTGTTCCAGATGGGCATAATCAACGCCAGAACCAATGTGCATGTGAATGCCGACCAGCTGCAGATGATGACGTTGTATCACGTCCAGTGCGGCGGGCAGATCGGTGTACCAGATACCGTGCTTGCTGTTTTCGCCACCGGTATTGGTTTTTTGGCTATGTCCGTGACCAAACCCCGGGTTAACGCGCAGCCATACCCGATGCCCTGGCGAAACCTGGCCCAGTTGGTCGAGCATATCAACAGAACCCGCATTCACCGGAATTTGCAATTCACTGACGCGTTCAAGCGTCGCCTGATCGATAACATCTGCCGTAAAAACAATATCATCGGGGTGCGTTTGCGGATTGTAACCCGCCGCCAACGCACGCTCTATTTCGCCTAACGAGACGGAATCCACTTTCACGCCCTGCTCACGCATTAAGCGCAAAATATGAATATTGGAACAGGCTTTCTGTGCAAAGCGCACCACATCAAACTGTTTCAGCGCTGCAATCTGCCGACGAATAATTTGCGCATCGTAGACCCACACCGGGCAGCCAAATTCAGCGGGCAAACGCAGCAGATTTTCGGCGGTGAGATCGGTATCGGTGCTGAACAGTGAATGTGGCATAACAAACTCCAGATGAGTGCTTTTTTATGATTACGCCACATCATAAAAAGAATAAAAAATATCGATTTATGTCGAGTCTATGCAAAAATGATATGGATTACCGGATTGCGAGAGAGCGCTAATGGCCGCCGTTAACTTACGTCATATTGAAATTTTTCATGCGGTAATGACCGCCGGAAGCCTGACTGAGGCAGCACACCTGCTACACACCTCACAGCCAACCGTCAGCCGCGAACTGGCGCGCTTTGAGAAGGTGATCGGGCTAAAATTGTTTGAGCGCGTACGTGGACGATTACATCCTACCGTGCAAGGACTGCGTCTGTTTGAAGAAGTGCAACGATCCTGGTACGGACTGGATCGCATTGTCAGCGCCGCAGAAAGTCTGCGCGAGTTTCGCCAGGGAGAACTGTCTATTGCCTGCCTGCCGGTCTTTTCGCAATCTTTTTTACCGCAGCTCCTGCAACCCTTTCTGGCACGTTATCCCGATGTCAGCTTAAATATCGTGCCCCAGGAATCACCGCTACTTGAAGAGTGGCTCTCGGCCCAGCGTCATGATTTAGGACTCACTGAGACACTCCATACGCCTGCGGGAACAGAACGTACCGAATTACTCTCTTTAGATGAAGTGTGTGTGTTACCTCCGGGTCATCCGCTGGCGGTAAAAAAGGTATTAACGCCGGATGATTTTCAGGGTGAGAACTACATCAGCCTTTCCCGTACTGACAGCTATCGCCAGTTGCTGGATCAGCTATTTACTGAACATCAGGTTAAACGACGCATGATCGTAGAAACCCACAGCGCCGCGTCAGTCTGCGCAATGGTACGGGCGGGGGTAGGTGTTTCGGTGGTTAACCCGCTCACCGCACTGGATTATGCGGCAAGCGGTTTAGTGGTGCGGCGGTTCAGTATTGCGGTTCCGTTCACCGTCAGCCTGATCCGCCCCCTGCACCGCCCGTCATCAGCGCTGGTGCAGGCGTTTAGTGAGCATTTACAAGCGGGGTTACCGAAACTGGTCACTTCTCTTGACGCGATTTTGTCGTCAGCTACGACAGCATAAAAGCGACAGCATCCTCGGCATGGATCGCCGCGGTATCAAACACAGGCAAAACACTGCGCTCTTCTGGCACCAGTAAACCAATTTCTGTGCAGCCAAAAATGACGCCCTGTGCGCCCTGTTCTGCAAGGCGAGCAATCACTTGCGCATAATAAGCGCGTGACGCTTCGGTAAATTGCCCCAGACACAGTTCTTCAAAAATAATCTGATTAATTTTCGCCCGTTCATCCGCTTCAGGAATAAGACAATTGATGGAAAATTGTTCCGTCAGCCGCCCGCGATAAAAATCCTGTTCCATGGTGTAACGCGTACCCAGCAGCGCCACACGAGTCATTCCGGCCCCGGTAATTGCACGTCCGGTGGCATCCGCAATGTGTAAGAAAGGCAGAGTGCAACGTGACTCAATGGCATCCGCCACTTTATGCATCGTATTGGTACATAACACAATACCTTCTGCGCCCGCCCGCTGTAAGCCAAGCGCCGCCTCAGCCAGAATGTCCCCGGTTTTATCCCATTCCCCGCGACGCTGGCACTCTTCTATTTCATGAAAATCGACGCTATGTAGCAGCACTTGCGCAGAGTGAAGCCCACCAAGCCGCTGTTTAATGCCTTCATTTATCAGACGATAGTAAGGAATGGTGGATTCCCAGCTCATTCCTCCCAGCAAACCAATTGTTTTCATTCCTCTCTCCTGATGTGTGTTACCGCAACAAGGCTGAATAAGGAACGAGACAAACGCCTCAACGGCCAGGTGCCCGATCTCTATTAACGAAAAAAGGGCCGGATGTACAGCACATCCGGCCCGTGAAATCAGACGCCGATATTTCTCAACTTCTCGCCTGCCATCAGTTTGCGTTCGATATGTTCCAGCGTGACATTTTTGGTTTCCGGAATGAGCCAGAAAGTGATGCCCACAAACGCAATGTTCAGCGCAGTGTAGAGCCAGAACGTACCGGCAGCGCCAATGCTATCAAGCAGTGTCAGGAAGGTCGCGCCGATAATCATATTCGACACCCAGTTTGTCGTCGTCGAACAGGTAATACCGAAATCGCGGCATTTCAGCGGCTGAATTTCAGAGCACAGGATCCACACCACTGGCGCGGCGCTCATCGCATAACCGGCAATACACATCATCGTCATGCCAACAGAGAGCCAGGACAAGCCACTGGAAGCCGTACCGTTATCAAACTGCATCAGGCAATAGCCCAGCACCAGAGTGCCTAACGCCATCACGCTGAAACCAATTTTCAGAGCCGGTTTACGACCTGCTTTATCTACCGTAAAGACCGCAATGAAGGTCGCGAACATAAAGGTCAGTCCCACGACCAGAGTCGCAATCATCTGTTGTTCTGTGGTCGTAAAGCCCGCCATTTTGAAGATACGCGGCGCATAGTACATGATGATGTTCATACCGGTAAACTGCTGCATCGCCTGCAACAACATACCGAGAAACACAGCACGACGGACGTTACGGTTGATCTTAAACAGTGCCCAACCGCCTTGTTTTAACTTCAGGCTTTCACGAATTTCGTTGAGTTCTTCTCGCGCTTTTTCCGACGTATCGCGCAGCATACGCAACACTTCTTCCGCCTCAATATGACGCCCCTTTTCCGCCAGCCAGCGCGGGCTATTTGGCAGGAAGACCACCAGAATAATCAGCAGGACTGCTGGTAAAGCAAGAACCCCCAACATTGCGCGCCAGTTACCGCTATAACTGAACGCTGTATCGGATAAAAACGCCAGCACGATGCCGAGTGTGACCATCAACTGGTACATACTGATCATCTTACCGCGAACGTTTTCACTTGCCATTTCAGAAAGATACAGAGGAGCGGTGTAAGACGCGATCCCGACAGCAATGCCCAGCACCACACGAGCGGCGATTAACATCTCTACGCTGGTCGCAAAAGCGGACCCTATAGAACCGAGTACAAACAGGATGGCCCCCGCCATCAGGCTGTATTTACGACCCAGGCGGAACGACAGCCAACCATTAAACAGCGCACCAATTGCTGCGCCGAGCATCATGCTACTAACCACCCATTCCTGCAAACGACTGGTCAGCACAAAGTGATCGGTAATGAACGGCAACGCTCCGGCGATTACGCCGATATCAAGACCAAATAACAATCCTGCGACCGCAGCAGCTACCGAAACAAACATATTCATACGCCGCGTATCCCGCAAAGAACGTGGCGTTAAAGCAGATTCCGTATTGATAGTAACCATTTTTTCCTGCCAGCAGAGAGTAAGACATAGTGAAAAAATACGTGAACAACTCACGCAGGTGTCAGGTCGGAAACAGCATAAATATGGATTAAATTGCTACGACATGTCGTTATGTGATGGATATTCCAATTTTCAAATTAAGTTGAATTATTGATATTATTATTAACCACCTAATTTTACAGCAGATAAAATTCATAAAGTTCATTAATTGATATGGATTATTTCATAACCATGATATGGATTATGATGATCTACAGATATAAAAAACCCTGCCATGCGGCAGGGTCATAAAAGTAAGAAGAATGAATTAACGCGCCAGCCAACCGCCATCCACGGCAATGGTATAACCATTCACATAATCTGAAGCGCTGGAGGCAAGGAACACTACCGGCCCCATCAGGTCACTCGGCAGTCCCCAACGGCCAGCTGGAATGCGGTCGAGGATTTCCGCGCTACGTTGTTCATCTGCCCGTAGTTGTTGAGTATTGTTGGTCGCCATGTAACCCGGGGCTATCGCATTAACATTAATGTTGTGTTTAGCCCATTCGTTCGCCATCAATCGCGTCACACCCATCACGCCGCTTTTTGATGCGGTATAAGAAGGCACACGGATCCCGCCCTGGAAGGAGAGCATTGACGCGATATTGATAATCTTGCCGCCATTGCCTTGCGCGATAAAGTGTTTCGCCGCTGCCTGAGACATGAAGAATACGCTCTTGATATTCAGGTTCATGACATCGTCCCAGTCTTTTTCGCTGAACTCGAGAGCGTCTTCGCGGCGAATCAATCCGGCGTTATTCACCAGGATATCAATATGACCAAACTCCGCTACCGCGCGATCCAGCAGTGCTGGAATACCATCAATCTTTCGCAGATCGGCGGTCAGGCTTAAAAAACGACGCCCCAGCGCCGTGACCTGCTTGATGGTTTCAGTCGGTTCAACGATGTTAATGCCAACAATGTCACAGCCCGCTTGCGCCAGCCCCAACGCCATCCCCTGGCCCAGCCCAGTATCACAGCCAGTGACGACCGCAACTTTACCTTCGAGAGAAAATGCACTTAAAATCATAACAATACCTTATTCGTTTATGCCCACAACTAGCGCAAATCTTTAACGGCCACATGGTCCATATCATCAAAGACCTGGTTTTCACCGACCATGCCCCAGATAAAGGTATAAGCTTTGGTTCCGACGCCGGAATGAATCGACCAGCTCGGGGAGATCACCGCCTGCTCGTTATGCATCACAATATGACGCGTTTCTTGCGGCTGCCCCATCATGTGGAAAACGCAGGCGTCATCATCCATATTGAAATAGAAATAAACTTCCATCCGGCGCTCGTGGGTGTGACACGGCATGGTGTTCCACAAGTTACCCGGAGCCAGCTCCGTCAGCCCCATACTCAATTGGCAGGTTTCCAGTACATCCGGGACAAAATATTTGTTAATCGTGCGACGGTTACTGGTGAGGTTATCGCCTAACGTGACTGGAGATACTTCGTCCGGTGTGACTTTTTTGGTGGGATACGTCGTATGCGCGGGTGCGCAATTGTAATAAAACTTCGCCGGAGTGCCGGTATCAATACTGGCAAAGACAACTTCTTTTGCACCTTTACCAACATACAGGGCGTCGCGGTGACCGATTTCATAGCATTGGCCATCGACAGTAATCGTACCGGCACCGCCAATATTGATAACACCTAACTCGCGACGTTCAAGGAAATAGCTTACGCCGAGTTGTTTACCAACTTCCCCGCCAACGGAAACCGTTTTAGTTATCGGCATAATGCCGCCAACAATAATTCGGTCAATGTGGCTGTAAACCATGGTGTACTCATCGGCGACAAATACCTTTTCAACCAAAAATTCATTGCGCAGCCCTTGGGTATCCAGCGTTTTTGCGTGCGCACTGTGGATGCTCTGTCTTACGTCCACATCAACCTCCGATAATCAGTGAAGCGTGAAAATAGAAAACGATAGTGAAACACTGTTTCGTTTTCTCTATAAAGGGATGATATGCCCATGGGCTAGGGTTTTCAATTAAAAATAAAACAATGTTTCATTTTTAAGTTAAGGATTAAAAAAAGTGCAGTGTCGATCACGAATATGTCATGAGAATGGAAAAATGAGGGAGCCCAGAAAATGTATGTCGACTTGCCAGCCATCATTATTCAACAGATTAATGACGGCAGATATTTATCGGTAAGGAGGAAATGCAGAGCTATTCGTCACGTTCAATGGTCAATGCCACGCCCTGGCCCCCGCCGATACAAAGCGTTGCCAGTCCTTTGCGGGCATTACGTTTCACCATTTCATGAACCAGAGAAACCAGGATTCGGCAACCGGAAGCGCCTATCGGGTGACCAAGTGCGATCGCACCACCATTGACATTGACCCGACGCTCATCCCACTCAAGCATCTTGCCAACCGAAAGCGCCTGTGCAGCAAACGCTTCATTAGCCTCGATAAGATCGACATCAGCCAACTGCCAGCCTACACGCTCCAGGCAACGGCGGGTCGCATACACCGGCGCAATTCCCATCAATGCCGGATCTACACCAACGCTGGCAAATGCGCGAATGCGGGCCAGCACGGGTAAATTCAACGCTCGTGCTTTGGCTTCGCTCATCATCATTACCGCAGCTGCGCCATCGTTTATGGATGATGCATTACCCGCTGTCACAGAACCGAGACTATCAAATGAAGGATTTAAACGGGCTAAACCTTCTGCACTGGCGTCAGTGCGTGGCTGTTCATCGGTATCAACAACCAACGTCTGACCGTTACTTTGGGTCATTACCGGGACGATCTCATCTTTAAATCGTCCGGCGTCAATCGCCGCTCGCGCTTTTTGTTGCGAGCTAAGTGCGTAAGCATCCTGCAATTGACGGCTGATGCCATATTCGCGAGCCAGATTTTCGGCGGTGACACCAATATGATAATCATTGAAGGCATCCCATAACCCATCATGCACAAGACTGTCAACCAGCTGGCTATTGCCAAGCTGTGCACCGGTGCGGCTATCAGTCAGAACATGTGGTGCGCGGCTCATGTTTTCCTGGCCACCGGCGATGACAATATCAGCCTCGCCACACTGTATCGCCTGAGTAGCCAGATGCAGTGCTTTAAGTCCGGAACCGCAGACGTCATTAATCGTGATTGCAGAAACGCTATTAGGCAGACCACCTTTAATAGCCGATTGCCTTGCCGGATTCTGCCCTGCCCCTGCAGTCAACACCTGACCAAGAATTACTTCATCCACCGCATATGCAGGAACGCCGGTACGTTCTATTAACGCTTTCACGACCAGACTACCAAGTTCCACGGCGGAATGACCCGCTAACGCACCGCGAAAGCAGCCGATAGGTGTCCGTAACGCCCCGACAATCACAACGTCTTTCATCACAACCTCGCACCAATTAACAGTGCAATAGTAAATGATTGTTAATTACAGTTATCTTAATTGTTTAAAAAAAGTGATTTTTATCACAAAGGAAATATGCCTGAGCAGTAGTCAGAGTCATAACTGGCACGTAAGGTTTGCAACCACTAACCCACCAATAGAGGGGTAGATAGGGCGTTAATCTCCCATACTTAACCTGGTTTATGGTAAATTGCCCTCCATTTTGTTTAATTTGTAGATGATACGTTCAGATAATGTCTAATATTTGGTCTAAAGAAGAAACTCTGTGGAGTTTCGCGCTCTACGGCACAGCCGTTGGTGCAGGCACGCTCTTCCTTCCTATTCAGTTAGGTTCGGCAGGGGCTGTGGTCCTGTTTATTACTGCTCTGGTCGCCTGGCCTTTAACATATTGGCCACATAAAGCCTTATGCCAGTTCATCCTCTCATCGAAAACATCAGCAGGTGAAGGGATAACGGGCGCAGTAACACACTACTATGGCAAGAAGATTGGTAATCTGATTACCACGCTGTACTTCATCGCCTTTTTTGTCGTCGTGTTGATATATGCAGTGGCAATTACCAACTCACTTACGGAACAGCTGGCAAAGCATATGGTTATTGATCTTCGCATCCGTATGTTGGTGAGTCTGGGTGTTGTATTAATCCTGAATCTCATTTTTCTGATGGGACGCCATGCAACCATTCGGGTAATGGGTTTTTTGGTATTCCCATTGATTGCCTATTTCTTATTTCTTTCCATTTACCTTGTCGGTAGTTGGCAACCTGATCTATTAACGACCCAGGTAGAGTTCAATCAGAATACCCTTCACCAGATATGGATATCGATTCCCGTGATGGTTTTCGCCTTTAGCCATACGCCCATTATTTCTACGTTTGCCATAGACAGACGTGAAAAATATGGCGAACACGCTATGGATAAATGCAAAAAAATTATGAAAGTCGCTTATCTCATCATCTGCATAAGTGTACTGTTCTTTGTCTTTAGCTGCCTGCTTTCTATTCCACCTTCGTATATTGAAGCGGCTAAAGAAGAAGGGGTCACCATTTTATCGGCGCTTTCTATGCTGCCGAACGCCCCAGCATGGCTGTCAATTTCCGGGATTATTGTCGCAGTAGTTGCGATGTCGAAATCATTCCTGGGTACGTACTTTGGCGTTATTGAAGGTGCCACGGAGGTCGTCAAAACAACACTACAGCAGGTTGGTGTAAAGAAAAGTCGTGCATTTAACCGCGCACTATCAATTATGTTGGTATCGCTGATCACCTTCATTGTTTGTTGCATTAACCCGAACGCGATTTCGATGATTTACGCGATCAGCGGCCCGCTCATTGCCATGATACTTTTCATCATGCCTACGTTGTCAACGTATCTGATCCCGGCGCTTAAACCCTGGCGTTCCATCGGAAATCTGATTACGCTGATCGTGGGTATCCTGTGCGTATCGGTAATGTTCTTTAGCTGATATCCATTGTGAATGGTTCAAAATTGCTACAATTTTGAACCATTCCAGTTTTCATAATGTTCATTCGTTATTATTCCGCACTATCACTTCCCTCATCATATCCTAGTATTATCAGTTAGTTAAACACACAAAGAGATCTGAACATCTTAAATAAGACTATTTAAGATGCATAACTTAGATTCGCAAGATATCTTCTGGTCATTCAAAAACAATTTGCGATATAGATATTCTCATACCATGAGATAGTTATCTGAACCACCCTCAACCAGGTAAGATTAAATCAGTGAAACATAATCATATTTAATAACGAGAAATGCATTTTAAAATGTCTTAATCAGAATTATAGCAAATACAGATTAATCGCAATTTTTTCCAGCAAAATTACAAAATCATGGTGTATTGACATCATCAATCACCAATGAAATTATGCAATTATATACGGATAGGGAGGTTCTTAACATGGGGCTTTGTAGTCGTTATAAAAGTCTTACATGCAATAGTTGCTCAATGCATTGCCAAATAATGCCAGAAGAGTCACCGCGTTTGCAGTACTGCGCAAACTCGTGTTTTTGTATGTGGCCCGAAGAAAGTTCATATTTTAATCGTGGTGTGGTAGAAGGTATCTTAACAAAAAACCACAATGCGAGATTAAGCGGATATATTTTTGTCGATTTTTCAGTAAGTTTTTTACGTCTATTCCTTGAAAAAGACTGGATTGACTATCTTGCAAGTACTGACATGGGGATTGTTTTAGTCAGCGACCGCAATATGCAATCGTTAGCTAATTACTGGCGAAAACACAACTCAGCAATATCTGCTGTCATATATAATGATGATGGTCTTGATGTTGCCAATGAAAAGATCAGACAACTATTTATTGGTCGTTATTTATCATTTACCAGAGGTAACACATTAACTCAGATGGAATTCACCATAATGGGGTATATGGTTTCTGGTTATAATCCATATCAGATTGCTGAAGTTCTGGATATGGATATCCGTAGCATCTACGCGTACAAGCAACGAATCGAAAAGAGAATGGCTGGTAAAATAAACGAATTATTTATTCGTTCACATTCGGTCCAACATTGATACTCAACAATCTGCAAGAATCATACTCTGTTTATACGGGCATTTATGGAAATGCCCGTATTTTATAAATAGGCCGTCCCCTCAAGAGTAAACACATAGTATTTAAAACCATCACACGAAAAATTCAGAAGCATTACGAAATATGAACTTACAAACAATAGTGGCATAAATGTTAACCATGTTAATTTACATAAAGTTTTACGTTGCGACATTAAAGCCTCATTTCAATCATCATGATAAATATAAAATTAATATATATTTATGCCGTAAATACCAATATACTTAGCAAACTATGTGATTTCCATTTCGATTGATTTAGTGTTTATTGACGTATGTACTGGATTATTAACGATAATATCGAGTTCTGGCCTGAGCACCGAAAATTAATATCGGTACATAACGCCGATCTTAACGTCGTTCTGACAACGCCAGCCAGTCGTTGTTTATCACTTCTACTTGAAGCTTTTCCTGATGTGGTTGCACAACAAGATTTTTTCACCAGAGTCTGGGAAGAAGAAGGTATGCGTGTGCCTACTAACACGTTATATCAGAACATATCCATTATCAGACGCGGATTTCGCGCTGTTGGTGATACTACCCACTCGCTTATTGCAACCGTACCGAGAAGAGGATTCAAGATCCATAATGACATTAACATACAAAATCATGTAATAAACTCATCAACAGACGCACATACACACAATGCCCCACCTGCCATAAAAGTTAATGCGGGATACAAAGAGAGCATTGGTGGCGCAAAGAATTTCAATAACAAAATCCTCAAACATATAAAAAGTTATCTAATTATGTTGAGCGCATTTGTCATAGGCGCATATTCTGCATATTGGCTATGGAATAATAATCAACCGAAACCATTTTTCAAGGATTACAAGACTGTTGCGGAAATTAATGGCTGCCATTTTAATGTAACAGAAGATACAATTGATGGGTTGAAAGAGTTCGATAAATATAAAACACGGATACTGGATTCGGGGATTAACTGTAAAAAATATCCGTGGTTATACTTCCCTCTTGCAAAATCCTCACCGGGGATGATTGTTATGGCATGCAATAAAAACTATAACCAACATGAAGTGGCTGGCTGTTTAACCCTGTCTTACCGTGAGGTTAATCGTGATTGATTATAAAAAAAACTTATTATTTATTTTAGTTTTTATCAGTGGGTTTATTCTCTTCACTGTCTATTCTTACACTGCAGAAAAAATGATATATAACGAAACATGCACTGCAAATTGGGTAATTTTTAATGACCAGGGACGAGCAAATCTTACCATCGACTTTATGTTTAACAAAAAAAATAAAACAGGAACTGTTGCGTTGAGTGGAACCTGGCAACAAGGTAACAGAGAAAGTAAATCAATACGGCGAAATATTGAATACACATGGATTGAAAACTATGACACAGCCCATTTAACATCAAAGAAAGTTAATAAGTTTGAGATTATGGATCAAGTTGATGATGATAGACTTGTACAACTTATTCCTGATTTTTATGTCTTTCCAGAAAAAAGTGTAAGCTATAATATACTAAAGCAAGGTAAGCATGCTTTTATTTTGAGCATTGGTAACAGAGCAATAATGCATTGTGCAAGGTAAACTAAAATAGATAACAAAAAGATGGAACCTCGTTAATCATAAAACAATAAAATTAAATATTCTCGCAGTATATGGCAGTCTAAAGCATCAAAGTTTTGATCAACATCTTTCATTTTAGACATCTCCTTGCAATGTAAAATATCATGTATCAACAACATCTGGTGCAAATCCATGAGTCGAACTCGACATTCATCTTAGCTCGATTATTATTCCTTCGTACAGTCGATGTAAACAATACAGAAAGAGGATTATTAAGAACCAGTTTACTCAGTGAATCAATAGAGGAAAGGATTAACGTTTCTTTAAAAGAATTAATTTCATCATCTGTTAAACTAAACTCATCATTGACAGATCGTGAGATATAACTGTTTTTAACTTTACTCTTTACGTTGACTTTATTGACAGAATTAACATTCACATATCTTGAATTTAATGTCCATGATGTTGTTTGCGTGAGAACCTTCTCAGCATTAAGGAATTTTTTAACGGAATCCTTGGTTTCTTTTTCGAGTCCGAATTTACAATATCATGCATATAGACCATTTCATGAATCTGCGAAAACTCAATGTCCATTGTATACCTCACATTTTTACCGTGACTCGATGTTACTGTTCAATAATCACCTTCCATCAATACTAAAATTAATACCCCTAATGTGCCGATAACAAATATAGTCATTCTACGTAACGTCTCCATAAGGTGATATTTGACATTATCAGAAGCTGCGAATTCGGATTTTGCTCTAATCAAATGAGAGAAATGTAAAATGAAGCCACGAAATATTAATAATAGCCTATCACTGCAACCATTAGTTCCTGATCAGGAGAACAAAAATAAGAAAAATGAAGAGAAATCCGTTAATCCAGTTAAAATCACAATGGGGTCTGGTTTAAATTATATTGAACAAGAATCTCTTGGAGGAAAATATCTAATACATGATTTGTCAATAAAGATAGCGGATATTTCTGAAGAGATAATTCAGCAAGCAATATTATCTGCTATGAGCATATATAAATTTTCGATAACAGATGATTTAATGAGTATGGCTGTAAATGAACTCATAAAACTGACCAAAATAGAGAATAATGTAGACCTGAATAAATTCACTACTATATGCACAGACGTTCTATCCCCCCTCGTCACCAGACATAATAAAGAAAAAAAACAAACGACATTCTACCCTTCGCAAAAATCCCCTTTTTAATTTTCATTGAAAAAATGGCAATTGATACTATGAATCCAGGTCATACACATTAAGGCATTTATGTAATGTCGTAATTAAGACAACTAATAAGGTGAATATTAGTAAAACAACTAATGATGTTATTATTTTGTAGTGAACAGTACTTTTACCAATAATGAAAAATATACCATAAGCAATGCAAGCTTAAAACCAATAATTTAAAAAAGATAAATGTAAAAATATTAATGAGTCAATCAATAATAATTTAGCATCACGAGACACATCACAGAGGAATATTATGAGCACAGAAACAATTGAAATATTCAATAATAGTGATGAATGGGCAAATCAACTAAAACACCTATTATCGAAAGGAGAAAATCTGGCATTACTACATGGTTTAACTCCTGATATCCTTGATAGAATATATGCATATGCATTCGACTACCATGAAAAGGGTAATGTAACGGACGCAGAAATTTATTATAAATTTTTGTGCATTTATGCGTTCGAAAATCATGAGTATCTAGAAGGTTTTGCATCAGTATGTCAGTCAAAAAAGAAATATCAACAAGCATATGACCTTTACAAACTAAGTTACAATTACTTCCCGTATGATGACTATTCAGTTATTTATCGTATGGGTCAATGTCAGATTGGGGCTAAAAATATCGATAACGCAATGCAATGTTTCTATCACATTATTAACAATTGTGAGGATGATAGTGTTAAGAGTAAAGCGCAGGCATATATTGAACTCTTAAACGATAATTCAGAAGATAATGGCTAAGCATTACAATCATTTGGTTAAATTTGCTGGTTATAGTGCAGTTAACCACTATAACCAGCACCTCTTATGTTTTCTTAAATCAGCATCTTAAAACAGTTAAGAGCATACTATAAATCATTATTTTTCAATGCGTTAGAGAACAATCTACTTTATCAAAATTGAATAAGGCTATTTCAGATTACATCACTGAATTCCTAAGATAAATTAGTGAACACAACCATAGAATGTCGAATGTAATTTCCTGTAACGTTAATGACACATAAATATGAATAGCCATAATTTCTATTGCTTAAGCAGGATGCAAGAAACCAATTTTTTCATAGAGGTTAACTAATGGACTTAGAAAATAAATTCTCATATCATTTTCTTGAGGGATTAACGCTCACGGAAGATGGAATTCTTACTCAAGGAAATGAGCAAGTTTATATTCCACAGAAAGAGTTAGGTGTATTAATAGTATTACTTGAATCCGCTGGTCATGTTGTACTGAAAGATATGATCATCGAATCAGTATGGAAAAATATTATTGTTAGTGACGAGTCCCTGACAAGATGTATCTATTCTTTGCGCTGCATTTTTGAAAAAATTGGCTATGATCGTTGCATAGAAACAATCTACCGGAAAGGTTATCGTTTCAGCGGGCAGGTTTTCAAAACTAAAATTAATGAAGATAATACTTCAGACTATTCCATAGCTATATTCCCTTTCACTACTTCGTTGAATACACTGGATCCATTAATACTTAATCAGGAATTAGTGCAAATCATTTCAAATAAAAAAATCGATGGTCTCTATACCTATCCGATGGCTGCGACAAATTTTTGTAATGATCACATATCTCAAAATTCATTCTTGAGCAGATTCAAGCCAGATTATTTCGTTACAGGAAGAATAAACCAGAATAATGCAGTGAACACTTTATACATTGAGTTGATCGACGCTAAAAACCTTTTCCTCATCGCCAGTAATCATCTCCCTGTTGATGAACTACATAATACATCACAATTTATTATAGATAATATCCTTCAAACGGTACATAAACCAGAACGATCTGTAAGATTAGCTAAGCAGGACCAAGGATATAAGAATCATTATTTATCAGATGAAATGTTAGCCGGAAAGAAAGAACTTTACGACTTCACCCCTGAAAGCATTTACAGGGCCATGACTATATTTGATAGATTACAAAATAAAAGTGATATACAGACGCTAAAAACAGAATGTTATTGCCTTCTAGCGGAATGCCATATGTCTTTGGCACTTCATGGAAAAAGTGAACTTGAACTTGCTGCTCAAAAAGCATTAGAGCTTTTAGATTATGTATCAGACATAACCACTGTCGATGGAAAAATTTTAGCTATTATGGGACTGATAACTGGTCTGTCTGGACAAGCAAAAGTATCTCATATCTTATTTGAACAGGCTAAGATACACTCAACTGATATAGCCTCTCTCTACTACTATAGGGCACTAGTCCACTTTCATAATGAAAAAATTGAAGAGGCAAGGATTTGTATAGACAAATCACTACAACTCGAACCCAGAAGACGAAAAGCAGTTGTGATAAAAGAATGTGTAGATATGTATGTGCCTAACCCGCTCAAAAACAACATTAAACTCTACTATAAAGAAACTGAGAGTGAAAGCCATCGAGTTATAATTGACAACATTTTGAAATTAAAGCAGCTGACGAGAATTTGTATGCGATAAATTTTTATTGACGCAATTTTATTATTTAGATGTATGCAACTTGTTATTTAAACAACAGAGATAAAAATATCTAAGATATTCACCTTATTGCAAGATATTTAAAATGCTCTAGAGTTAAAAGTATGATGTAAAGACCATTGGCCTGGACAATTAAAAAAGGGAGCTTTATGACTAATCCAATCGGTATCAATAATTTATCTCAAAGTTCAAATATAGCGAATGCAACGGGTGATGAAGTCGTATCATTAGATAAACACATCAACACCAGTGCTACTGATACAGATCAAATACAAGCATTTATAGTTTCAACATGGATGGCGCCTTTTCAAAATGATATGTATTCAGAAGATAATCCTATCTCACCTTACTATAAAATTGAATGGTAGACGATTGACCAAATAAATCATAACGAGATACTTTTATAATAGTATCTCCTCCCTTTCATTCAATCCTCACACATGAAAAAATATGCGCTCACCAAAAGTTAAATTCTTAACCATCTTCACGTTTTGTATATTTATTACAAAAATGTCTTTCGCCAGCAACTCTTGCTCTAATGAAGCAGGAACAATGTTCAGAATCGAACCAAATTTAATTAAAGCTATCGCTCTTGTTGAAAGCAATCTAAAAAAGGATAGCATAGGCAAGAACAGAGATAAGAATAACAATATAAAGAGTTTAGATTATTGGTTAATGCAGATAAACCAGATGCATATTCCCCTGTTAAAAAAACGTGGAATAATAAAAGATGAACGAGATTTGTTAGATAACCCTTGTCTGAACATTAAAATAGGAACCGAGATTTTATATAACCATTTTTCACGTTGTGGAGTAACGTGGCAATGCCTGGGGACTTATAATGCGGGTTTTGCAATGGATAACCAAAAAAAGAGACAGCAATATGCCCCAAAATATATATTGTATATACCAGGCTTAATGAACTAGACAATCGTAAGGCTTCAGCAAAATGAGCCTAAAGCCTCTTTTTTTTATATAGTGCAAACACCCATACGTAAAGCTGTTTTGATCAACTCGATACCACTGTGAACATCTAATTTCTTCATGATATTGAGTCTATGAGTTTCGACTTTTTTTCTGCTTAACTGCAAGAAATTAGCGATTTCTTTGTTTGTTTTACCATCAGCTATGAGTTGTAATATTTCTGACTCACGATTTGTAAGTTGATTATCAGAGGAATACCTGGAAGATATTTTTTCACAATCCATATGTACACTATCAAAATAAGTGTAACCATTACTAATCGAATCAATAGCACGATTTAGTTTCGCCGGGTGACTGGTTTTCCATACGCATCCTTTCGCACCTGCTTCAAGCAATTTTATTGAATCAATATACGGCATCTTTGCTACAAATGTAATAATATGAGCATCTATCTTATGCGATTTAACCCATTTTACGAGTTCGGACCCCATCATTCCACCTGCAAATTCTCCTAAAATAAATATTTAGGCTGTAGATTTGTTACACTCCGCTATAGCTTTCTTCAGATCTTTATAGCCCCCAACAACCTTATATAAATCAGGATAATGTCCGAGAAATCCAATTATCCCATCAATCATAAACGGCTGCTGATCTGAAACTACAATTTTAATTTTTCCCATATATTCATCCTGAGTGTAAATGCTTTAACGCATTCATTTATAATCATCCCTTCCATTATTATTATAAGCAAAATCCAAAGAATACATTGATGAAATAATAATGAAATATAATTAAAAATAAAATTTTTTCGTAAAAAATACCACAGGCATTAAAAAATCATGAGATGATTAAAATATTACAATTAGATTATATTCAAATCATTAAACTTGAGCCAGGGAGCTATAAGTCCTCAGGGCTTGCCAAAACAGAATTATTCATATCCAAAGAATGTGTTTCAAACATTTTTTCAACTAAATAATGTCTGGCTTGTTCGCAGATTTCGTTAACCTTGTCAGGGGAGAAACAATGATTATTAATTAAATATTGCTCACAATTATCCACAAATTCCTGCGGACTAAATTCAGCAATAAATTGATCGGTAAAAAACACAAAACGCTTATCATCATGAAATGTAATATGGACATTCCATATTGATTTGTCGACAAAATATGACTCTACTTCAAGATACTTATCTTTGAATCTGGTAGGTATAAAGAGATTTACAGGACCTGATATTGCCGGTAATTTTTTTCTCCAACTTTCAAAAATTTTGATAAAAACATCAACTTCCTCTGAGGATTTTAACAATATACTCTTCAGATCGTTTATCATGTTTATTCTTTTTTTTCTAGTTCTGAGCTCAACAAGCTTATCAAGGGTATAAAATTATCCATCACATCAATAATGCCTTTTGTATAGCCATCATAATAACCTTGAATAAATTTTTCTTCTCTCTTTACCTCAATGCTCTGAATTTTTGCGCTGGTTTCAAGAAGGATACTTTCTTTAAGAGAAACTATTTATTTCAATCCATCAGAAATTTTTCTTTTAATCACAACACCATTTGCAGGAGATTTTATCAAGCTCATCTCTATTTTTTTTCGCATAAAATGTAATTCTCTCTAAAAGAGTTGATGCAAGTGGTAACGGCAATTGTATGTGATCAACAAAATCAGGAAATAATAAATTAAATCGTTGCTGCATTGCCAATGGTTGTTGCCTTATATAGGGTGACAACGTTGAAAAACCACATGTGATGATATTGTGATAGCTAGCGATGCCGGGTTTGTATCGTGCCTTTTCATTTATTTTCACCGGTATAGCTGATAAATAATCCCTTAGCACAGCAGGAACCTTATAAAAAAATCCGCGTTCTGCAAACCTTTCTCGATAAAAGTGATAACCACTGAATAAACAGAACAATGGAAATAAATTCCAATTGTTTATGTAGTAAATAAGTGAACTATTCAGATTAAAATGTTCAACTGAAAGATTGTACTGCAGAACAATCATTTCATTGGTAATAGATCTAAGCACCGGATTGTTAATAGGTGTATTATTCAAGCTTACTCGTTGAGGATGAATATAACTAATTGGATCATATATAATCTTTCTTAGGGCAAGATTCATAACGCTCTCATATGTCTACTTAATTTTCAACCTGACTAAATTAGTTAGAATGGCCCTATACTTCCATAACAGCCAGCAAGTCGCTACGGATATTAATGCAAGTAAGATAGAAACCGGCATAGCCTTATCATAAGCAAAAACAGGTTCGCTAATTTCATATGTTGGTGCTTGCTCAATAATGTCTCTTCGTTTTGACAATACAACAGAAATATTTTCATATTGTACGCTTGCAGAGCTATTAACAATAAATCTCTTGATATCATTTATTTTTATTTCTGGGTTGATATCTTTTTCATATACTGCAAGTACAGAAATATGAATTGGTAAAGCAGTTTTACCACTATCGCCATTATCAACATCGTAACTAACATGTACTCTCGAAGAAATAATGCCATCCATAATTTTGAGAGATTGCTCTAACCGCTGCTCAATAGCAGAATATAGCCTTGCTTTTTCCGCTCGTGGAGATGAAACGAGTGCATCTGCAGGGAACATCTGCGATATTTGAATATCAGGCTTACCCGGTAGATTGTAGATTTTTAGCCAATCCACCGCAGAAGCAAAATCCGTTGGTTCGACAAATATTGAAAATCCTGTTTTGCCTTAATCCTTCTTTTCAGCATTAATATTATGTCTTTGTAAAACAGCAAGGACATCATTAGCTTGCTGTTGATCAAGATGGTTCAATAATTCCTGCTGCTTGCAGCCGCACAACAGCAGGATAAACAATAATAATGATATATATTTCATGAGCGGGTCAACGTCTCAACTGCAGCGACAATCTTTCTTGCTAATGTTCCACCAATGAAACCTCGACATTATAATTAAGCACATGATCCTGCAAGACTAATAATTTTTCAGGAGTTAACCCCTCTTTATCAGACCTTAATGCTTGTAACGCATTTTGCTGCCAATTTTCAGTTTGTACAGCATAGTTGGCAAAAGCGGAGATCATTTTATCATCCGGGTTGTCAAGATTGAGAACCCGGTCATTTAAATCAATCACTTTCGCTTGCTGTATTTCATGAGCAGTTGATTGCTCAGCTCTATCAATAGGTGGCATATTGCTTACTGACATAATAAAATCCTTATCCAGTTTAGCGGAAGTTTTGTATGATTGCTGAATCAAGATCTTTATACGCTTTTACAACGTTAGATTGCGCATTTCGATATAATGTATACTCAGCTAATGCACTTTGATATTCGGCAAGAAATTTCGTGTCGGAGGGATTGGTTGGCTAAATCCTCCAACGCTTTTTCAACTTGCTGGTTCAGATCATCAACGCCCTGATCAAATTGATTGCTGATATCCATAATATAACCATTCCAATCTGCCATAAGTCCTCCTCAATTATTCCTGAAATGTCCAGTTGCTACCTTGAGACTTCTCGAATCGGTTATCTCCGTAGCTAAATGAACTATTATTTGTGTCCTGATTTTTCAAATTCACATTAAATCTTACATATTGTTTACCCCATTGTTTATAATATTCGTCAACATAGTTATTAATTTTATTTAATTCACTGTCACTTAACGTACCAATGATATTGAAATACACATTGTTAGCTGTTTTATATTTTTCATAAGAAAGACCTATCGCTGACAACGTTTCAATAGCCTGACTTTCCAATACATTATCATCTAATACCGCAATACTTATATTGCTGGCATATGGCATAGTTTGCAGTAATCCTTTAATAAGATTATCGATTAGTTGCTGTGTGATAGCGTTCCGTTGCTTACTCACTGTCAATCTTAGATTACTGGCATCTAATAGTTGAAGTTTAAAATATTGTAAATCAGGGAAATTATCAGCAAGCCATGAAAAAATTCGTATCGATTCATCATCAGGATTTATCACCCGTACTGGCTTTCCTGGTTGATTTTTTTCCAGTGCTTGTTTGACCCAGACTGCTTCATCCAAAATATTGATATTAATATAGATAACATGATCTCTACCATATAAAACTTCATAATTCCTGTTTTTGTTTACAAGAATTTTATCGATATGTCTCAGCTGCGGATCATTACTAGCATTAACAATATAAAAAGCAATAAAAATGATAGCAAAAAGAAAAAAAAAGCATTACATACTTAAACAGCTTACTGCTAAAGAAATGTTGTTTTGTAGAAATAATGTTATTTTCAATAATGCCTGGCAATGAATACTGCCAAACTTCATTTTTTTCTTTTACAGCAAATTTGAGACCTAAAACTTCTATTTGCTGATTCAATGTTAACGTTCTATCTTCAGGTTCTTGTGCTGTTAATTCTCTGAATGTTACTACCAGATCAGGGTCGGTAGTAATTATTATCTCAAAACTACCTGTAAGCTCGCCATAAGGAACGACTATTGTGTTTTCTGGTAACTCAGAAAAAGCATCACTTCTTCCTAACGAAACATCATTACCAATGATAACAAGTAGACGCCCATTAAGTATTTCATACTCGCATCCATTCAATGGTCCGCTCAACAAACGAATGGCATAAGATTCCAATAAGTCTTGTGATAAGAATTTATCATTATTTTCCATGAATACCACCCGCTAATTCCATAAGCTCTAGTTTAGAGTAGTGTAACAAGACGGAAATTTCATGACCAAATTATGATGACACAGAATAAAAAAATTATAATTTCGAGAACTATTTTAAATGCCTCTATGCATAACTTTATTTACAATTTAAGGTATAAACCCTATTCCCTCAATGTTAAGCAAATATAACAATCACTCTTATTTTAAATTTTACACGTAATATTTACCCTAAATGATTTTAGAGTACAGGTGGGCATATGCAAGTCTTTTCCAGTGATGTCTACTTCACTGTAGGCACTAATGCATTATTAGCATCCCAAAAAGAATATTACAGCGATTTAGTTGCGTTGGTTGATCTTGGACATTCGTTCGTTGTTATTGATGAGCATCAACATCGAAATCTCAAACCAAATACAGAACCTGTAAACATCCTTTTGAGCAACAATTTCAACAGGATCAATAAGAATATTACATTATCTGATTTAACGCATTTCCTGGTTTCAAATCTTCATACACAAAATGTGTATTCCACACAAGAACCACTTATCCATGATGAGATAGATATCCTGCGGTTATGTGTTTCTTACTCGTTAAAACAAATAGCCATTATTAAAGGAATTGATTATAAAACAATATCATATCACAAAATAAGAGCCCTAAATAAACTTAACATAAAAGGTACTGTTTAGTTGTTTATAGCACTCTGTGAATGGGATAAACATTATTTTAAACTCCAATCTTGCGTAAGAGAAAGTTGATATGTCATTAGTAGGATATAATAGTAACATCATAATAACCATCGCGCTGATATCGTTGCTCTCTGCATGCACCAGAGAAAATTCATTAAAGGAGAATCAAAATAAAAGAAGTGGCGAATCCCAAGCGATAGTAGATGCAAGACAGTTCTTTAGCGAACACCCGGAATATATATCATCAGCAGAACTGGAGCAAAAGCTATATCGCGAATTTGCACAGGTTACTACAGTTCCAGCTTATAAAGAGATGAGTATGTATCAATTGCTTATCATTTCACAAGATCGTTTAACTCATTAAATAAGGATCTACACGCTTTTTGCGTGTAGATTCTTATAAATTTCTGACTACGACAGATGTTTAATTTTTTAAATTATCGTCTTTATTCTCGATTTTTGTGTCTTCACCCTCAATGAATTTATCTTCTGAAGAGAGCTGTTCATCTTGAACAGGTTGCCCAGCATTCTCCACATCTTCAAGCCACAGCAGAAGACGTAATATTTCATCTATATTTTCGAAGCTAACATAATCGTAGCGACGATGGGTAGCATAATTTTTTCGTGCTAATTTTTTATCTGTGATAATTGGTATTCCGATTTCCTTTGCATATTTCCTTACGCCTAAGGCCACCTCATTAGTTACTCTTACAGAAATCAATGGAATAGGTGAAAGATGTGGCTTAAAGTATATCCCTATTGCAATGTGAGTAGGGTTGGAAATCATCAAACGACTATTACTGACATCAGACTTCAATTGCTCAGAAAGAATTTCCTGATGCGCTCTCTGCGTTTAGACTTAATTTCTGGATTTCCTTCTTGCTCCTTGTATTCTCTTTTAACTTCTTGTTTATCCATTTTCATATCTTTCATAAATAAAAAATATTCAGCGATAAAATCAAAAATTAAGACAATTATCATACTGCCGAGACAATACAGTATGAGAAGGAATAGCATCTCTCCCCAATCTGATAATAAAGATATGATATCTCCATCAAGAGTTTTAAAAAGCAGTGATTTATGATTACTCCAAAATACTTTGATCGCCAATGCAAAAAAAACAATATAAAGAATTGCTTTAACAAATTCTTTTACGGTTTTTAAGCCAAATATACGCTTTAAGCCATTTACTGGATTCAATGAATCAAACTTAAATTTAACAGCTTCAGTTGCTAATTGCATTTTACTTTGAAACCAGGAGACAAGTATTGTTGTGAACATGCAAACCAGCAAAAAAGGAATGTTCGTTTTCAACCAACCAACCCCCATAGCTTTAAAATAGTCCCAAATATCTGGTTTAGCGTTATGATCAAGGATGTATTCAAGAATCGACATAATGTGATGCACATCAAAAACATATCCGAGATATAAAGTACCCACAAGCATTATTACAGAGATGGTTAAGTCTCTACTTTTTAGAATTTGCCCTTTTTTAGAAGCATCCTGGAGTTTCTTTTGTGTTGGCTTTTCAGTTTTATTGGCCATGAAACACTCTATTTCTCAATGTATAGTTGCAATTGTTCTGGGAAAAAGGATAACGGCATTACTCGTTCAGCCAGTATTGGGGCAAAATAAATAATTAATATTAAAAATGCCAGCGCACTTTTGACAGTCAGTGAAATGGCAAAAGCATTTAGTTGTGAAGCATAACATGCCAGCAATCCCAGGACAGCCTCACCGCCCAGCATAACGGCAATCACGGGGCTTGCGTAAACGATAGTATGAGTCATTATGTTATTAATATATGAGAATAAAGGCTCTAATTTAGGAAAATTAAAATTGCCTGAAGGCCATAAATTATAACTTTGCCAAAGAGTTTCCAGAATAAAGTTCATTCCACCTTTAGTAAGATAAACCGCAGCAGAGAAAAGGTTAAATAATCTTGCTAATTCCGAGGTATCGACACCTGTAGCCGGATCCAAAGTACTACTTAATGTTGCACCGCGTTGGTTATCGATAAAGCTACCTATAGCAAGGAACATCCAAAACGGGGATGCTAATAAGCATGCAATAAACAGCCCTATGATAATTTCTCTGGCAGCGAACAAAGCAATATCGATTTCATTTAAGTTCAATAATTCATAGTGGTAATGCTGAACTAATGCACATGATACCACTATTATTATTGGGTGACGAACTACTGTTGGTATATTCCCACTGGCGAAAAATGGTAACAAATAGAAAGTTGGTGCCAATCGGCAAAAACCGAGCGCTGTAGCAGCCAGCAGACTATGCAACTGATAGAGTATCGCCTCCCCCATGCTATCCTCTCGCGAATGCTAAATTCAGCATTTCGATACCAAATGAATATAATTTTTCACCATACCACCCGCTCATTAAAAAAAAGCAAATACTTACGCACAATAATTTCACGCCAAATGGCAACGTCTGTTCTTGCAACTGCGTTACCGTTTGAAAAAGCCCTACCAATAAACCAACAAATGTCGCAACAGCAATAGGTCCTGCAGACATAACTAAAATCAGATACAGCGCCCTATTCCCCGCAAAAACAATATCGTCCATATTTTTTCCTCAGGGATTAATGGATAGGTCAAAATATTGTAAAATGAGCCCTTTTGATAACATTGTCCAACCGTCCATCGCGACAAACAAAATTAATTTTATCGGTGTAGATATGGTTACCGGACTCATCATCATCATACCTAACGTTAACAGAACGCTGGATATAACCAGATCCACTACGACAAAGGGTAAATAGATATAAAAACCTATAATAAATGCACTTTTTATCTCACTCAATGCATATGCGGGCAGTAACGAGAAAATTGAAATATTATCATCATCGATTATCTCTTCATTGTCTTCAGAACTATTCACCTTCTAAATCTTTTCAAAAAAGCTAACCAACTCAGGTTCAGAATATTTTATCAAATATGATTTATAACCACTCATGCCTGTCTCAACAAAATTAACAACCGATGCTACATTATTGAATGAAAGATTCTCATTCTGACTGTTATTATATATTTCCTTCCCAACCGGCATCATTACGAACATTGACAATAGCAAAGCAACCCCATTAAGTGTCATATTTGATGGCACTTGCTGAAGTCCCAGCGCGTTTCGGACAATAACAAAAACAATCGAGAATTTAATAAAACATGTCCCGGATGCTATTATAAACGGCAATAGTGTAAATAATGATAATATCGCTATCAGCGAAATGCTATTTGACATTATTATTCCCTGATAACCAAGAATGAATTTCTACGCCCAATTTATCATCCACTTCAACAAGTTCGCCATAGCCAGTTAGCGCACCATTTACACGTATCTCTATATTTTTCTCAGATTCAGGAAGCAGAGATATTATTCTTTTTGCACAGAGATCGTCTATTTCATATAGATTCATTATTTTCTTACCAAGAACAAACTCAATTTTTACAGGCAACTCTTCAAAACTATTAATCATCTGTTCGTCATTTTCATCATAAATCTCACTCTCGTTTTTTTTGATATCAAAATCATCTGTTTCAAAATCTTCCTCGTACTCAAAATGATCAGCCATTTTTAACTCCTCTGGATAAATTAAATCACAAATTTTTGTATTATAAATAACCGCATAAGCCAAATTATTTGAGATTAATAAAACATCACCAACTTCAATATCAACAAGACTTCTGTAACATGTTTTACTAAATCCAATTACAAAATGAATGGACCAATATAATGATTTTTTGTCTAACACTGGAGCGTTTCCGTATTGGCAGACTGTGACTTTATCTAACCAAAGATTCAATTCCCCTGTTCATATTCTTATTAGTGGTTGAGCAGGGCTCAATACTCCATCAAATACTTTACCTACGTGCAAACGATTATATTTTAGTTCAGGATGCTTTAGATTTAACGGGGAACTGGATAAACTGAGCCATTCCCCTATTAACCTTTCCGTTTCTGGCATTAAAGCCATCCCAGCGAGCTCAGATGAAATTAAGGGAAATATTTCTCCAAGCAATACCCATCCAGACCAGCTGCCACTCTCTTCTGCTATCGGTAACCATTTAGCACTAAATTCGGGCATTAATAATGCAACATCTTCGCCATTTTCTTTCCAATTTTGAAAAGTGGTTTCAAACGTATGAGTGTTTCGATTTACTTTCCTCAGACCGAACATTAACTTTCATCCTTCTGATCGTTTTCGAATTTGCTTTCATTTTCTTGCTCCTCATAAGGCTGATGTCGTTGTCCTTGTCGTTCATCCTGCTCAGTCAATACCCAACGTTGTGCTGTAACTCATTATGAAAACTATTTAATTCCCTCATCATTGATAAGGTTGGACATCTCTTTCAACATGAGAGTCATTGAAGCTTTCGACCAATTTAGCGGAATGATAGGGCTTGGCGCTTCATGCAAAGTTCCCGACTTGTGGATATAGTTATAGCTTTCGGGAAGTGCCATTTCAGGTACACTCCTGCCATTTGCACCAATCATATTCTCGCCTGTTATTTGGGCCAATGATCTATTCATAAATTGCACTGAGTCATTCAAATACTCTTCCTTTCTTGATTCTTTATAAACAATTGCTGCTGATTTTGCATACCATGAGTCAAAAAACCATTCTGCTTCTGTTGATGGAATGAAGCTCTTTTCTCTTTTCGCATGTGAATTTTGATCGGTATCGGTTTTAATATCATTGAACCAAAAATTTGCCGACTGATAATTATCCTTCTCGTATCTTTTTATACCATACGGACCTGCTAGTTTTTTAACTATTTTTAGAACCTGCTCTTTTCTTCTGGTGTTTATCTTTGCAAGATTTGCAGGATAAATAACATTAAGTAAAGCCGCATCGGCTTCTCTGTAATGTTTATCTTTTTCCAGATAACCTGGGGATTCTCCCCCTAAATCAAGCTGTAACGTTATTCTTTCATAACCTTTATCTATGAGGTGGTTCAACCTCGTTGTTGAAAGAGGTTCATCCAGTTCATTGGCTTTAGCTTCGCGTAGTAAATCAGAGACAAAAACAGAGTCTTTCTTCGAGAGTAAGTTCGACAAACGTTCCAGTCCAGAGGTCACCAGTGCAACGGAAGATGTGTTTAATCGGGCATCTTCTTCCCATGCTCCGGAATCTTCCATAACATAGAAATTGGCTTTATCCAGATAAGCAATCAGCAGCGCAACCGATTTTAATCGGTCACCTTTTTGCCAATCTTCAGCGTTAATTGTATCAGTGTCGATTGCTTGTATAAGGAGATCAAGATAAAGACCTAACGCATCATTTTGTTTATGGTTCCACAGCTGCGGCTTGCCTTCTTCCTGCACATCTGCCATCACGGGGGAGTTGCTGTCAAATCGGATATGCACAACATTCATTTGCCCGGGAACTCCATCCAGTCGTTTGGGGTTGCTAATGACGTCCTGCATCCGCTTAATCTGGTCGGGCGTAGACATATAATCCCACAGGGTGAGCAGAACCTTTTTTGCGGCTACACTATTTCCCTGATCTGATACTAATGCCATATAGCCCCATAAACTATCCCTCAGCCAGACAGCATCATAGTGGGTTTCTGCCGCTGTTTTGTCATCTTCGAAAGTAGAAGCAAGAATAAACGTTCCCCAGGGTTTCTCCGTCAACGTTAACTTTCGTGTGTTTTCTGTTAATGTTAGCAATCCTTGAATTTCGTCTTTGGTATAGTGGCTCTTTATTTCATTTTGTAATTTGGCTGAGTGAATCAAAAGACGATAATTAGGATACTTATCTGGATTTAACGATAAATAACTTTTATCTGTTGCTGCCCCCGTGGAATTAAGAATGTTAAATACAGATTCACTCGTCACTTCTGCCCCTGTCGCCTGGCATGTGCCGCACGAAAATATACCAGCGAGCAGAAGAGTTAATGCAGATTTCCCTTTCATAAAATATTCCATCAATCGTTTGTTAAAAGCGTAGATAACCACTTATTTAACAACTTGAAAATAAGGTGTTTTACCTGGGTTGTTACAAAAGGATTGCATTGCGTAAACGCTTTTTATTTACAACAAAATGGGGAAGTATTACGGCGATTGCGAAAAGTCTGAAGCGATTGAATTAAGATAATATAGAAAATCAGATACAGCAAAAATGGCAGATTGATCAGGTGAAGATAAATTGGAGCGGGCGAAGGGAATCGAGGAAACCCATAATAACCTGCTGTAAAATAAAGATTTTGTGATCAATCATAGGTAACTGATTACGTGATAATAGAGGATCATTATCGTGTCGATCAAGAGCCAAGCATACTTATTTAAGAGAAAAGATGGGATCTGGATGTTTCAGATTTTTGTTCCTAAATACTTACGCCATCTTTACCCTTACAAGTTGTGGAGAAAAAGCACATCTACACGAGATCTGAATGAGGCGAGAAGATTCAGAAACCATCTGTTATTAGAATGGGAGGAACTAAAGCGGAAACATAATCCTGATAACCCCGAAAGGAGGTTACAAAAAGCTATTGAATCCTTACATTCAGAGGCAAGGGCCAATAAAAACACGCAAAGAGCCGTAAAACGCGGTTATGCATCGCCTTCCCTATGCTTAATACGTGACGAATACGCCGAATGCTACAGAGAGCGTCGTTCATACTCAACACTACAGAAATCAGCAAGGGCCGTTGAGCTATTTTTACAAAGCATTCAGAAAGATGATATTCATATTGAGAAAATAGGCAGACGGCTTGTAACAGTATTCTTAGATGACCAGAAGCAACGAGGAGCAGCCGATCAATCTCGTCAAAACTGGCTTACATGCTTAGGATCGCTCTATGAATTTGCTAAACGCCGTTATGACGGAATACCAGACAGTAACCCTTTTCACGGTCATAACCTCGAAGCACGTCGCACAATCGAGAGTTATCAACCGTTTACACCTGAACAAATGCAAAAGCTACTTGATGCAGCGGAGCCGGAGATCAGAAATATTATTTTAATGGGCTTGTTTTCAGGATGCAGATTAGACGAACTGGCAAGCCTGAAAAAGTCAGAGGTTGTAACTGTGGAAGGAATACGCTGTTTTTATATCAGCAAGAGTAAGACTAAAGCAGGGATCAGACACGTTCCGATACATTCAAGACTATCGATTATTGTCGATGAATATTTAAATCATAATTATGGTGAATATTTGTTCCCTCACTCGAACAAAGTAAAAAGAATCGACGGCAAGAAAGGCCCGTTCTATTCTCAAGCATTCTCACGTTTACGTCGTAGCGTCTTGCCAATCGCTACAGATAGACAATGCTTTCACAGCTTGCGCGGGATGTTTATCACTTGTCTTGATCGTGCCGGAGTGCCTGAACAGCGGATCGGAGCCATTACCGGACATACAGAGCAGAGAGCTAAAACAGAAGCCTTTCGCACCTACTCACAAGGGGCAAGCATTCCAGAATTAGCTGAATATGTAGAATTAGTAAAATATGAATTAAATATTGATTTTAAAGCGTAAAAAATCATAGGCGCTTCATTGCGCCTTGTCCTATTTCACTTCTCCGTCATACGTCGGGAGGGTGTCTTTAGTGGTGCTGGCTGTTCCTGCATTGGTTGGCACTCGGCTTTTTACCTGTCCGCCTGTGCTCTTAGGTGATGCGGTCTTTACAGCAATAGCGTTAGTAGTTGCATAACTCACTAATCTTATCTGTTCGAACTGCAAATCAAACTGTAAAGCTGATTCTGTTTTATATTCGTAGTCAATGCCTGTCAGAATCATATTATCAAACGTCTTATGCTCTGTGCTTACAATAATAGGCTGTCTGGCATTCATTATTTCATCAAGATAAGCAATAGCCTGTGAACACCTGTTACCGTTCACCCCTGCACTTGATAGCATATCACCACGTAATGCTAATGGTGTTTCTGTAATAATGCCTGAAAGCATAAGTTTATTATTCTTGATCCTGACATTATCAGATACATCATTACCATCCTGCACAGGATACGATGTAACATCGGCAGAACGTGAAACCTTAGTTGCCGGAACAGCGTCAAAAGTAATAGCTTTATAACTGGCTATCGTTGATGCATTTTCGTTATTCAGGTTGCTACATATAATGGCAAATCCGTTATCAGATTTAACCTTGCTGTTAGATGTATTAATGTTAGATGTGCTGTTGATCTGACTTTCTTTGATAGCCATTTATATTAATCCTTGTGTAATGAGCGGAAAGCAATAAATATTGCCCCCGCTTTATTATTAGTTATCGTTAAACTTAGTTAACGCTACTCTGTCCTGACAACGTGCTAAGAATCAGATTCGAACTAAACTGATTGTTGTTCGCTCTGATCTCAGTGCGGATTAAATCCTGAAAGCCGGGACCGTCAGGGATGACGTTAACAGAGATCATATCACTCGGCACCGTAACTTGTGCATTCACGTTAACAGGGGTTGCATATTGACGTTGTAGGCTTACAGTCGGCTGATAGGCTTCTGCTTTACGTGCAACAATGGTTGATCCGTAGCTGTTAGCATTGCCATTAATTAAATCAGTCCACCACCCTGGAACGCCGGACTGTGTTTCCTCACCGCGCACAATACGCCCTACATCTTTCGTATCGAGTCCAGTTGCATAACGAATACCTTCATTGATAATCGTTGATGGCGACCATTCCCCATCTGTAACAGCGTCCATAACCTTTTGTGTCTCAGGTCGGTTATCATTCTCACCACGGCTAAGATGTTTATTAATCCAGCTTGTGATTTGATTCCCGTAAGAAGTCATAGAGGTCAGTAATACAGCGCCTTGTTTAGCCAAATCCCCGAACGATGCACCAACACCATAAGCTGCATTCTGTAAGGCTTTGCTTTCTTCCGGTTTGAGTGCTGGCATGTTGGCTATGCCATCAAAGAAGCCCAAAATAGCCTGATTCGATAGTCCATCTGTCAGACGGTCAAAGGCTGTAGCTGTCTTGTTAGCTGCGCGATATTGCTCTTTCTGTGCTTCTGTCAGTAGCTGCCCGTTGTTTTCCATATCAACCATCGTTTTACGGAACTCTTCCCCATCACGGGAAAACATCTTGAGATAATGGCTGGCATCGTCTGCTAATGGTTCGATCAGGGATATGATGGCTTCTTTAGTCATTCCTCGGCGTTCACCTTCTCTCACCACGTCTTGCAGGAGTTGCAGCGGTCGCCCCTGGTAGGAAGCTATCTTATCTTTGTTCCATGCAAAGGCATTCTGAATATCATTTAATGATCCTTCCCCGCCTCGCCACTCTTTTTTCTTACTATCCCATTCAGCAGTTCGGCTTTGATGACCAATGCGTTCGTTTAAGTCTTTGATGTTATCAGTGATCTTGTCCGCGCTTGCACTGTCTACACCGTTAGCACGCCCCCAATTAACCATTGCAGCCACCTGATTGCTATCGGCACCTACCAGATCTGACATTTTCTGTAATTCCATACGTTCACGGGCTTTTTCAGCGCCAGCAGAGACAGCCATACTTCCTAAGCCAACAGCAGCGCCGCCGATAATACCGCCTACACCGCCCATCATTAACGCGCCACCGCCGCTAACACCTTCTTTGTGGAGCTTCTTAGCAGTAACTGGATATACCCCCCCAGCGGCAGCATTACGACGCGTAGCAGCGGATGCGGCTCGTCTTTCTAATGTGATGCGGTCACGGATCAGGGCATTCATCTTCGCTTGCGATATAGCGCCGGATTCATAGAGGCGGGTTTGTTCCTTAATGTAACGTAGAGCATCGTGATATTTCTTAATATCCATCCCTTCGCCATAGCGGGAATTGTTCTTGATGCCTTGTAACTGGCGATATGATGCAAGGCGCTTGATCTCTGCCTTTTCAGCAATTGAGGCTTGTTTAGCCTGTGCTTTAGCGAGGTTTTTAGCTTCCTGTAGCTTCTGTTTAGTGCTGGCTTTAGATGCCTGTGTCTCAGATTTAACAGCCTGCTTAACATGCTGATCATGCTGGCGCTGAATCTCTTTTCCCAGCCTCTGTAAATCTTTCTGACGTGCTGCCGCCACTTGCACAGGTTTGATCCCCTGCATTTTCTTTTGTAGCTTATCCACTTCATTCTTAGCTTTCTGTAAGCTCTTGAAATCAGTGGTAAATGTCACAACATTACTAATTCGTGAGGCGGTAATTTCTAACATACTGATTGTTCCCTGTATTATGATTGTTGTTTGTTATTGTTTTTTAGAACAATAATATTGGATTGCTTCGAAAGTGCTGCACCCAGTCTGAAAGACACGCTGGCGCACATTATTTGCATCAATTTCTAAAAGGCGGCAAAGCGCCGATGTGTTTATAACTGATTCCTCGCTAATAGCTGCCAGTTCTTTTACAGATTTAAGAATTAATGCCTGTGAATTTTCTGTATTCATTGGTTTTCTCTCACATATATATTTTTATTTGGTTTTGTAGACAGTAGAAAAACAAAAAGGGCAAAGAGATTCGTTACTGTATTTGCGCCTACAGGTTAGTTAATCCCTTTACCCTTAGCCCCGATTATTTTCAGACGATGGGGAATCGTCTATTAACGCTTTATTACGCAGCAGATCCGAAGATGATAGCTTGCGGAATGTTGTTTACTGGCAGATAAGATGTCTCAGTAACCACAGATGGGAATTGGAATTCATCCTTGATTAGATATTGGTGATGTAACACGGCATCTTGACCTAACTCAGCATGACGCACACCAACGCCGCTATGAAGCTGGTAACACTGTGCCGCTTTATCCATTACCGGAACAATTGCGAAACCGTTCTCTCCGATGTGAGCAACAATCTCAGGAAACATTGACACATCAATAACAGTGATCCCGCCAATCTGGAAAGAGTCATAGGCTGGGTTAGAATCAACCATACGGGTAAACAGGGCCGTAGCACTCGCATCACCTGCATATTTCACCATGTCACTGATCAGCGGGTTAGATGACAAACCATCAGCAGCAGCGCCAGCAGCAAAGATAATTACACCAGTTCGCTTTGCAGCAAGACCAGACCCCAGCTTTTCACTCTGTAAGCGCACCGCTTTACGAATAGCAAGGAACGGGTTAACAGTAGTCGATGCAAAGTCGATAGCGGGTACCGTGGTTTTAGCCTGACCGTCGAGGAAGTCGAGATCACCTTGTCCGGCATATTCAGATTCAACTTTCAGGCCCAGCAGCGCGGTAATCAGATCCACTTCAACACGGTTTGCGTGTGAACGGTAATGAGCCTCAGAGAAATCATTAACCGCTACCAGCATAGCATCAGAACGGTTTGGATATTGGCGGCTGTATTGTTCCAGGTCACGAGAAGTAACAGCGTTAATACTGCCGACGTGCTTCATCTGGAAAAGTTTGTTTGACCATTCCTGACGTTTAGAGGCGTTCCAGCTGCTTTGAGTGTAAGGCGAGGTTTCCCCAGCTACCTGCACAAACTGATCAATCAGGTCGGTAAGAAGAATGCTGTTTTCTGTATGATATTGCACATCGAACAGATCGAGATTAGTAATCAGGGTATTAAGTGCATTCTCATAAGCAAATGGAGTTACTACCGCAGTATTAACACCAAAATATGTTGATAAATCATTCATTATTATTTTCCTTGTTAAGTCGTAGGGATCGCAAGTTCTTCATAACCAGCAATTACAAAGCCGAGAGATTGCAGTTTTGCAATAACACTTGCCTTTTCCATGCTGTTAAATTCAATCCCATCTTCAGCCAGAATAACGAAAGTAGGATGTGCAACCACTACGCTTTCCTGTCCTTCATAAGCCGGTTCAACTACTACGTGAGCAATATCAGAAGCGGTTGTTGCTTTGGTGCCATCGGCTTTCAGCAAAGCCCCGACAATAAGATCGTCAGTGAGAGGTGAAGCCAGTTTGACGAGGCGATCTTGCAGCACTGGATCAGCAGCGTAAGCTACTACCTTACAGCGTGAACGGGAATTATCCGCATTCACTGCTTTTAATTTTCCATATGGGTTAGCCATAAGATTATTTTCCTTTCAGTTGTTTAATTTTAGATTTCAGGGCATCAGCAAGACTAACCGCATCAGCCGATTTAAATAATTGAGCAGTGGTAGAACGAAGACTTTCGGGAGTAACTCCCAACAGTGCGGCAACCTTAATGAGGTTTTCATCACTAACAATCATCGTTTCCCCGTCTTTGCTGATAATCATTTCTTGTTTCATAAATAACGTTCCTGTTAGTGCCAGACAAATAAAAAGCCCCAATGCCGTAAGAGGTTAATTCTGACCAGCAAAGGGGCTTTAACGTGCGGGCAATTACATAATTGATAAGTTAAACTATAAGAGGATTAAACATATCAGCAAATACACTTTTTAAATATACTTGATGATATGCTTAAAGAGTGAATATCAGACCTTAGAAAGGAAGGCTCTTAGGAGTTTGCCACTGGAATCACTAAGATCTGATATTCTGGGTGCGGGGGGCTAACCGCTGCCTGTTTTTGCTGTGGATGCAACAAAGTAAGGCTTTAAGGAATCACTATTCCAATTCTAATCTACTCACAGATTAAATTTTTAATAAGGATTAACTACACCAACAGTAATCTACCGTTTCAGAAAATCGTTTTTACAACCAAAGCTTATAGATTTGCAGTCTATAAAACCCGTTTTGCTATCAATATTTCCAAAGGTTATTGCACAATTCTTAGCTAAACTCTCTCTGCTTGCGGCTAACGCTATGCAGATGATTGTTTTTGACAACAACTTAATAGATTATTCTGTTACTAACTTCTGTCATTAAATAAGAGTTTAATGATGTTAGTAAATAGTTATAAAATATAACTATCAGTGTAAGGCTCTTTAATGTTTTCGGACAAAATAAGGAGCTTTAGGATAAGCATAGATGAAAAATAAGAGCGGGAAGGGCAAGGAGATAACACCTACCCGCTTTTATCAAAAATTAAGCACAATGCCTAACAACATTTATCAACACAACGTAGAAACAATCAACAATCAAAGAGGGAGTTATGATTATTCTAAAACTTCTTGAGAGATGGAAGGTAATATTTGTTAGAGGTTAATGCCACTCAACCCTTGAGGCTATCACCTTCCATATGCAGGGATTTATGACAATAGAAGGATTAACGCCAACTAAAATCTTTTTATCTACCCCTAAAATTATTATATAACAAAATCATTATAAATGCAAATGATTTTCATTATCATTTAGAGAAAATGGCACTTTTTGCTAAATCATCTACTAATTGCTGAATCTCTTCACTTGCAGCCTTTAACGTGCTGGCGGTGTCTGTGATGGTTTGAGTGCACATCTTGGCACTGTGCTCAGATAGCTCTAAATTGCTCACCAGAGAGATAAAATCGTCAAGGCTTACATTCACCTTCATTAAGCTAATTACGCATTGAGAGAGCGTGTAATCGCATAAATCTGAATAGGCTTGATTGATACGTGTCTGTAGGGTGATCATCCGATCCGAAAGAGTGTCCATAACTTCCAGAATGTTGTCTGTCATTGTGCAATCTCTCCTTGATCTGCTGATTCCATCTCTTGCTGAATCTGTTTAGCCTTGTTTAGTGCAATCTGTAGCGGTATACGATAGGTTGCAATGTCATCCAGCACATCATCAAGCAAGGCAAAATCATTTTCTTCTTTTGCTCGTTCAGCCAGTGAAATAAACACTTCTGCAAGTTGTTTTGCTTCTTTAAAAAATGTTGTTTCTAATAGTTGATAGTTAATCATTATTTTTCCTTTTTCGAATATTTTTCATTGGGCGCTTATACATACGCCCATCATTTTATTAGTTAGAACGTTTGTTAGAAGCTAATGTATCTTCTAAATGAGCCATCAGATCGACTTCCGAAACACCACCTACACAATTATTGAAAGCGTTAAATCCCAAAAAATGATGATAGGAGCTAAACCCTAAAAGCTGCCAACGTTTCAGAGTGCCATCAGAAATGATAGTTTGTTTTCTTGTTTTTGGGCGAAAGTAAACGCCTGGCATTGATTTGATTATTTCTTGTTCTTCATAGCTTAATTCAGGGGATTCTGTTTCAAGAATAAATATTATCTCTTCCCCTGGAATTTCGTTATTGGTGTGTGTCGGTGGACGTTGTCTTGTTGAATTGAAGTTACTGTTTTTTTCAATACGTTTTAAGTTGTTCTTTTTCTTTCTTCCCATTTTCCCTCTTTTTATGTGGATTATAAAAACTTGATGCCATTGTTACAATGAATATCGCCATAAATGCATTTGCCATATGTATTGCCCGATCTGTTGTTATTGATTGTTTGTGATGTTATAAATCATTTACTCTCCTTAGAATGGTATTGAATCGTATATTTCACTTTTTTCTCTTAGAGATATTATCAGATCGTGAAAAGCCTGTTTCTCAAGATAGATATTCTTTGAATCTAATGCTCGTTTTACAAAATCTTCTGTTTCTTCGTGCGGTGGTTTCTTCTTATCAAGGGAAAGAAGCCAAGTAAAAATTTCTGGCCGCTCAGGGAACTCTGATTCCTGTGTTTCTTCTTCAACGATGATTTCGGAAACATTCAATATTTCATTAGATTCGTCTTCTTTCTCAGAAGGATCAGGTAGTGATGATTCTCCTTTTGGAATATCAAGCACTCGATAAAGGTTAGAGCTTCCAGGTCGTGCATCTTTTATAATTAATCCCATTTCGAGCAATTTCTTAACCCTTTCTTCTGCTGCTCTTGGTGTTATGCCAAAAACATCGCCTATCTTAGCGTAAGAGGGAAATGCATGATCAAACCCTCTCAAATAGCAGTAAAGGTTTTTAGCACTATCTGTAAATTTATGCCCGTTTACTTGGCTTATTTTTAGAATCCACATAGGAACTTTTACAAATTGTTCTTCATTAATCATTAAAAATCTCCTTGATGTAATCACGCTCTACGGCGCTACTATGGTGATAAAAATCACTTGCTTTTGTTTGAGAGTGTTTCAGCCTCTCTTTTCAACATATCAAGAATGTAATCTGTAACAGTGATACGTTTACTTCTGGCTTCTTTAAACAACACCTGAAATACTTCATCAGGAATATGAAAGCAAGTGCGTGGTTGTCTTTTCTTTTCTGTAGTTTCGCTCATAGTTTTCTCCTTCTCCTGTTATTATTCTTTCTCTGCTTCTGCCTTACGCAGTTCATCAATAATCTTGAGTGCTTCATTGAAGCAAGCTGCTCGCTCTGGATAACCTCGACTCCTTGCCATATTACGATTCATTACTACTTGGTGGCGTGTTAGCTCACCTTTTTTAAATGCCTCGACGACGTGTTCAGATGTAAACCATTTCATAAAAACTCCTTATTCAGTTAAAAGAAAAAACACCTTGCAAGCCTGACGGCTTCAAAGTGCATTGATTTTGATTATTTAGAGAAGAATGCTGTCCCTCTAATACCTATTATTACATATAAAGAAACATTTGTCAATACCTTTTCACAAAAAAACTGATCTTTTTCAGTATGTTATGATTTTGCTTAACAATTCGTGCTCTCACGTGTAGTGCTATTCTTCATTATTGTCTAAAACGCGTTCTAACGAGGTTTTGATAAAAACAATACATTCCCTTATGTAATGGCTGTTTAGCTCGCCAGAGGCTTGATTTAAGCAGTAGAATTTTATTTAACCTTCAACTACTAAAACCATTCTTTCTTTTTTGTTTGTTGTTGGTTGTTGTCTGTGTCTATGTGCTAACATCGCTAACGCGTAGCACACAAGGTTATTGCACTCGTCAGAGTATTGCACAATAGATTTTCTCTTAAATAGATTGATGATCGTTAGATGGTAGTTAGTTAATTATCGTTATGCGCACAGCGCAAGACTATTTAGCCTTACGCAAGCCGTAGGCTATTTGCACATAGTAGATTACATATTCGTTGTGAGCGGCATTAGCGAACATATATCTACTAACTAACATCAACAAACAAAAACTATGTGTTATGACAAGCAGTCTAACGACTAACAACAATTAACTTGTGCAAGGTTCTGGCGAATGCCAATAGATTAAGGGATAGTCGAAGACTCCCCTAACGGGTATACCTTAATTATTCTTTAAAGATAAAAGAATTTATAAAAGATAATTTAATTGTAGTTTGATAGTTGATCTAATAGGTAACAAAATTCTGTGGGGGTGGCTAACAGTTTTCTGTGGGGGTGTCTAACATAATTCTGTTAGGGTTGGGGTAACAGTTTTCTGTTAGGGTGCATATTTCTTTAAGAGTTAAGGATAACAGAATTCTGTGGGGGGTAGTTCACAGTGACCTACCGTTATTACCGATGTGTAATATCGTTACATCCATTTATCACATAACATCTGTGCAATGATCTTCTAAAAGTGTTTCTTGCTACCAAAAATTAAACATCTAAAACAGGCTTAAATTCAATGTAATTGATGATTAATCCCTGTGTAATTCCATACTAAAAAATTCAATGAAAAGTAGCTAAAAGTGCAATTCTTACTTTCTTCACTTTTACATCACTTTCGCAAAGCCTTGTGTAATGCGGCTTACAGAGCACTATCAGAAATTGTTGATTAAAAATCAATCTATTATTTGTCGAACAAGTTTTCTTTAATGCAACAAAAAATTATTTTTTCAAAATAAACACACTATTTAATAGCTTGCTAATTTTACCAAAACGTAACTACATGCTTCTCATGCAAGACGTGTAGTGATAAAGCAGGCTAAATCACCACACTAAAAACCTTCGAATTTCGTAGTGAAAAAAGTCCTTTACACACCTAATCAACACGATCAATAATCACTACACACAAATCAACACAGAAGGAATAAAGAAAATGGCTAATATTGGATACATTAGGGTATCGACTGTGCAACAAAACACAGACCGTCAATTAGCTGGAGTAGCTCTTGATAAAGTCTTTGAAGATAAAGCGTCAGGCAAGAATACCCAGCGCCCACAGTTTGAGGCAATGATGAACTATGTGCGGGAAGGTGATGTTTTGCATGTTCACAGTATTGATCGCCTTTGCCGTAATACAGCCGACCTTCTGGCAACGGTTGAGCAATTAACAGAGCGCGGCGTGTCTGTGCATTTCCATAAAGAAGACTTTAAGACAGGGAAGAACTCTCCCGCAGGGAATATGATGCTCACAGTGCTTGCAGCAGTGGCACAAATGGAACGTGAAATGATGCTTGAGCGTCAACGTGAAGGGATCGCCGCAGCTAAGGCAGCTGGGCGTATAGCAAAACGTGGTAATGGAAAAGCAATTGATCGAGCGGGAATTGTTGCCGCTCTCGCGAATGGTGGATCAATTCGGAGCGTAGCAAAAGATTTCAGTGTCAGCACACAGACGGTGCAACGTATCAAGAAAGAGCAGGAAGCGTAATGCCTCCTGATATTTCAGAATTGTCGCTGCATGGACCTGACGGCGCTGATCTTCTCGTTAAGCGATGATCACGTATGCGCCGATTTCAGAGAAAAAGACAGTAACTGAACTCACTATGAAGGCTAAACGTATCTTTACACTTGATGGAAACGTCCAAAAAACAACCTAACCCCAAAACCCAACAAATTGCAAAATATTGTTTTTAAAAGAAAATCAAATCTACATCAAATATTGGTTGACGTAGATTGAGGTGAATAGTAGACTATTAGGATAAATTACCAGTATTGCACACAACAAATTTGCATGATTTAATCCCCCTCACATTCATTTAGGGGGCGTTATGCATTTATCTTCAAAACATCTTAGCACTATCCGCTTTCTCGTTATTGCTTCATTCGTTGTAGCTATCAGTTACCGACTTTTTGTTGCCTCCAATGACGAAATGAATCCTCTTGCTATTATTGCCCATTCAATAGCGACAATAGTTAGACGGTTTGAAAAACCGTAATACAATAAACATCCGAAATAATTTCGAAAGCAACTCATTTTTACTCTGCAAACAATCAGAAAAGACTTAATTTTGCTAAGTTAATGCATTAATCTAAAAACGCTTTAAATCAATACATAACCATTATCTCTTGGGATTATTTACATGCGCAAAAGTTTAATGCTGTTACTTGCTTCAACATTGATTATTTCTGGATGTGCAACAAAAAAACAACTCGTTCCAACTGGTGGAAGCAAATCAGACGGCACAGTTAGGATGAGTTATTCTTACGGTATGTTTGAAAGTCCTGTTGTAGATCCACAACAAGGCATGAATGCAGCCAAAGCGCGTTGTGCCGCTTGGGGATATTCAGGAGCCGAGCCTTTTGGTGGATTCACTTCTCAATGTTCACAACCTTCTTCATCTGGTTGTATGCAAACACTTGTGACTATCGAATATCAATGCACTGGCGATATTAAGAAGTAATAATTAGGGGCTTCCAGCCCCTTCTATAACCATTCATGGAACAGGGACAACCGAAATCACTTTAAACCCTGAAACAGCCGTTACTCCATTAGATGGAGAATTAAATCTCACAGTATCTTTTCTTACTGCATCATGAATTTCATCTTTTGTTGGTTCATGCTCTGAATGGAATAAAACCTCTTCCATTCTAATTTGATCACCGTCTCTATGCTCATAAGTAATCTTGTAGCTAACAGTCATATCAACCTCATGCAGGGGAATTGTGAGATTATTATAGACAATAGAAACCATAAAGCCCCGTTGGTGATACAGCAACAAGCGGGAGCGTAGCGACTTCATCAGATTGTCAGAAAGATCACACCTTATCAGGATAACCGTGTACCCGTTGGGAGCGTGGCTGAAACGCTGATAGAGCTTGCATATGGTTTGCAAGGACCAATATCACCATAAACCTGTTTACGCAGCCACAAGGCCGCACATCGGGCTTAAATGCGTGTGTTCAGTCTGTCGATGACATTACAATGCCAGGATGGGCTTTATCTTCACGTTGTGCTATCGCGGTGTGAGAGGTGCAACTGCCGCCAACGTTAGGTTATACTGTCATCTCACCGTGTAACTTAACGTGACAGTTACTAAGGGCGGATCACAATGGTAGAACTCCTAAGCAAATTAAATAGGTAACTGTTTAAGTTGCTGACAGAGAAGACTTTTTTAGTCTTCTCCACCTGGGGAGATTCTGGAGCGGGCGAAGGGAATCGAACCCTCGTATAGAGCTTGGGAAGCTCTCGTTCTACCATTGAACTACGCCCGCTTCGAGATGCGTAAGGCATTATAAACCTTACGCTCTCCTTAGCAAGTGCCGCGCTGCTGACTGCTGATTAATTCGCCATCAGCATTTTGGCTTGCTGCCCTGCGGCGGCAAGTAACGTAGCGGATCAATTGCCGTTGCACGGTAACGAATCTGGAAATGCAGGCGAACAGATGCCGCATCCGTGCTCCCCATAGTGGCGATTTTTTGCCCAGCCTTCACGCTTTGCCCATTATTTACCAGCATCGTGTCATTATGGGCGTAAGCCGTAATGTAATCTTCACTGTGTTTAATCATGATGAGATTACCGTAGCCACGCAGCTGGTTGCCCACATACACCACCTTTCCTGCACCCGCGGCGTAAATAGGTGTACCCCGTGGAGCTGAGATATCAATCCCTTTATTGCCGCCATCTGCTGTCGAATACGGCATGATAACTTTCCCTGTCGTTGGCCATAACCAACAACGTTGCCCTACTGGCGGCCAGGAAGATTTCGGTACCGCTGATGACGGTGTAACCGATGCGGTTTTGGTCGTTGATTTGGCGGTTGATTTACGTGTACTACTGCTACTTTTCGCCCCACCTAGTTTTAGTTTCTGACCAACTTCAATGGTGTAAGGGGGGGAAATGCCGTTCAGTCGCGCCAGTTCTTTTACGCTGGTTCCCGTGGTGCGCGAAATACGATATAGCGTATCCCCCCGTTTCACGGTGTAAACGGAGCCGGAATACGTTCCTGTATCGGATGATTTGCTACCCGAACAGCCCGCCAAAAGCAGTCCAACCGATAACAACATCACGATACCCAGAGATTTTTTATTCAGGCGTCCCGCACTCAAAATCTTTCCTCGCTTAAAAAACAAGACGCCTTATCATAGCAGCCAGCCTCTTGATACCCAATCTCTTGCTTCTGGAAAAACGTGGTAATAGAGAAAGAGGTTAATTTCATTTGGCAAAGGGAAGTATCATCAGCAAAATATTCGCTGTAGAGGTATCGAACTTCCTGACTTTTTACCCTATTTCCCATCCTGATGCGTAATAATCCCAATTTATCACATTGATTTTATCGCCACTCATATTGATACGTATCACTGCCCCTATTCAGAGTCCTGTTTCGTATCATATCTGTGTTTTTTTAACGTCATCACACTTCCTACCTCCCCTAACGCTTATCGTCGTTTCTGGCGTAAATCTTGCCTGCTTAGACTAAATCTTTGCCATAAGAACCAAATGTTCAAATCGAGGGGATTTCTATGGAAGCGCGGGAAGCAACCGCTACGGGTGAATCATGCATGCGCGTCGATGCCATTGCTAAGGTCACCGGGCGGGCACGATATACTGACGATTATGTTATGGCGGGCATGTGTTATGCGAAATATGTACGTAGCCCTATCGCACATGGTTATGCCGTAAGTATTAATGATGAACAAGCCAGAAGTTTGCCGGGCGTACTGGCGATTTTTACCTGGGAAGATGTGCCTGATATTCCATTTGCTACTGCTGGGCATGCCTGGACACTTGACGAAAACAAGCGCGATACCGCCGATCGCGCACTGCTAACTCGCCATGTTCGTCATCATGGTGACGCCGTTGCCATCGTCGTGGCCCGCGATGAACTCACGGCAGAAAAAGCGGCGCAATTGGTCAGCATTGAGTGGCAAGAATTACCCGTTATCACCACGCCAGAAGCGGCGCTGGCAGAAGACGCTGCACCAATCCATAACGGTGGCAATTTACTGAAACAAAGCACGATGTCGACGGGTAATGTCCAACAAACAATCGATGCCGCCGACTACCAGGTACAGGGGCACTATCAGACCCCCGTTATTCAACATTGTCACATGGAAAGCGTAACATCGCTGGCGTGGATGGAGGATGACTCGCGAATTACCATCGTTTCCAGCACCCAGATCCCGCACATTGTTCGCCGCGTGGTTGGTCAGGCGCTGGATATTCCCTGGTCATGCGTACGAGTCATCAAACCGTTTGTCGGTGGCGGTTTTGGTAATAAACAGGATGTACTGGAAGAGCCAATGGCGGCATTCCTGACCAGCAAGCTTGGCGGCATTCCGGTGAAAGTTTCCCTTAGCCGTGAAGAGTGTTTCCTCGCAACCCGTACCCGCCACGCTTTTACCATTGACGGGCAAATGGGCGTGAACCGCGACGGAACATTGAAAGGTTATAGTCTGGATGTTCTGTCTAACACCGGCGCTTATGCATCTCACGGGCACTCCATCGCTTCTGCGGGGGGGAATAAAGTCGCTTACCTTTATCCTCGTTGTGCCTACGCTTACAGTTCAAAGACCTGCTATACCAACCTCCCCTCGGCTGGTGCGATGCGTGGTTATGGCGCGCCACAAGTCGTATTTGCCGTTGAGTCTATGCTTGATGACGCCGCGACAGCGTTAGGTATTGATCCTGTTGAAATTCGTTTACGCAACGCCGCCCGCGAAGGAGATGCTAATCCGCTCACGGGCAAACGTATTTACAGCGCAGGGTTGCCGGAGTGTCTTGAAAAAGGCCGGAAAATCTTTGAATGGGAAAAACGCCGTGCAGAATGCCAGAACCAGCAAGGCAATTTGCGCCGCGGCGTTGGCGTCGCCTGTTTTAGCTACACCTCTAACACCTGGCCTGTCGGCGTAGAAATAGCAGGCGCGCGCCTTCTGATGAATCAGGATGGAACCATCAACGTGCAAAGCGGCGCGACGGAAATCGGTCAGGGTGCCGACACCGTCTTCTCGCAAATGGTGGCAGAAACCGTGGGGGTTCCGGTCAGCGACGTTCGCGTTATTTCAACTCAAGATACCGACGTTACGCCGTTCGATCCCGGCGCATTTGCCTCACGCCAGAGCTATGTTGCCGCGCCTGCGCTGCGCAGTGCGGCACTATTATTAAAAGAGAAAATCATCGCTCACGCCGCAGTCATGCTACATCAGTCAGCGATGAATCTGACCCTGATAAAAGGCCATATCGTGCTGGTTGAACGACCGGAAGAGCCGTTAATGTCGTTAAAAGATTTGGCGATGGACGCTTTCTACCACCCTGAACGCGGCGGGCAGCTCTCTGCTGAAAGCTCCATCAAAACCACCACTAACCCACCGGCGTTTGGCTGTACCTTTGTTGATCTGACGGTCGATATTGCGCTGTGCAAAGTCATCATCAACCGCATCCTCAACGTTCATGATTCAGGGCATATTCTTAATCCACTGCTGGCAGAAGGTCAGGTACACGGCGGAATGGGAATGGGCATTGGCTGGGCGCTATTTGAAGAGATGATCATCGATGCTAAAAGCGGCGTGGTCCGTAACCCCAATCTGCTGGATTACAAAATGCCGACCATGCCGGATCTGCCACAACTGGAAAGCGCGTTCGTCGAAATCAATGAGCCGCAATCCGCATACGGACATAAGTCACTGGGTGAGCCACCAATAATTCCTGTTGCCGCTGCTATTCGTAACGCGGTGAAGATGGCTACCGGTGTTGCAATCAATACACTGCCGCTGACGCCAAAACGGTTATATGAAGAGTTCCATCTGGCAGGATTGATTTGAGGATAACATCATGTTTGATTTTGCTTCTTACCATCGCGCAGCAACCCTTGCCGATGCCATCAACCTGCTGGCTGACAACCCGCAGGCCAAACTGCTCGCCGGTGGCACTGACGTACTGATTCAGCTCCACCATCACAATGACCGTTATCGCCATATTGTTGATATTCATAATCTGGCGGAGCTGCGGGGAATTACGCTGGCGGAAGATGGCTCGCTACGTATCGGCTCTGCAACGACATTTACCCAGCTAATAGAAGATCCTATAACTCAACGTCATCTCCCGGCGTTATGTGCTGCGGCCACGTCCATTGCTGGACCGCAGATCCGTAACGTCGCTACCTACGGTGGAAATATTTGCAACGGTGCCACCAGCGCAGATTCTGCCACGCCAACGCTAATTTATGACGCGAAACTGGAGATCCACTCCCCGCGCGGTGTTCGTTTCGTCCCGATTAATGGCTTTCACACCGGGCCGGGCAAAGTGTCTCTTGAGCATGACGAAATCCTCGTCGCCTTTCATTTTCCGCCACAGCCGAAAGAACACGCGGGCAGCGCGCATTTTAAATATGCCATGCGCGACGCAATGGATATTTCAACGATTGGCTGCGCCGCACATTGCCGACTGGATAACGGCAATTTCAGCGAATTACGCCTGGCATTTGGTGTTGCCGCGCCAACGCCGATTCGCTGCCAACATGCCGAACAGACTGCACAAAATGCGCCATTAAACCTGCAAACGCTGGAAGCTATCAGCGAATCTGTCCTGCAAGATGTCGCCCCGCGTTCTTCATGGCGGGCCAGTAAAGAGTTTCGTCTGCATCTCATCCAGACGATGACCAAAAAAGTGATTAGCGAAGCCGTCGCCGCGGCGGGGGGAAAATTGCAATGAATCACAGCGAAACAATTACCATCGAATGCACCATTAACGGGATGCCTTTTCAGCTTCACGCCGCACCAGGCACGCCGCTCTCGGAATTACTCCGCGAACAAGGACTGCTAAGTGTCAAACAAGGGTGCTGCGTGGGTGAATGTGGTGCCTGTACGGTGTTGGTCGACGGCACAGCAATAGACAGTTGCTTATACCTTGCCGCCTGGGCTGAAGGAAAAGAGATCCGCACGCTGGAAGGTGAAGCGAAAGGCGGAAAACTTTCTCATGTTCAGCAGGCTTATGCGAAATCCGGCGCAGTGCAGTGCGGGTTTTGTACGCCTGGCCTGATTATGGCTACCACGGCAATGCTGGCGAAACCACGCGAGAAGCCATTAACCATTACGGAAATTCGTCGCGGACTGGCGGGAAATCTTTGTCGCTGCACGGGGTATCAGATGATTGTAAATACAGTTCTGGATTGCGAGAAAACGAAGTAAAAGGATATCCGGCCTGAATTCAGGCCGGATTCACTGAGGTTATATGTTTAACAACTCATATTTCTTAATCTTGCGATAGAGCGTAGCAATGCCGATGCCCAGTTCATCAGCAACTTGCTTCTTGCTGTTATGACGTGAAAGCGCCTCGCGGATCATTTGCTTTTCCATCTCCTCCAGCGCCGTGCCGCCCGCATCATCGAGTGACAGGTGCGCCTCACTGACCTCTGTTACATCACTTTGCTCCGTTGTGCCATTATTCAGCAGATTTGGCGGCAATAGCGTGCTGTCGATAACTTCACCTGAAGGAACTACGTTAACCAGATATTCCATCAAATTGCTTAACTCGCGCAGGTTTCCGGGCCAACGATGCTTACGCAATATTTCGACGACATCGGGAGCAATGCCAGGATAAACCGATCCCAGACGACGGGTATGCAGATGTAAAAAGTAATGCACCAATAGTTCAATATCTTCCTGACGTTCACGCAGCGGTGGCAGAGTTATCGGGATAACATTAAGTCGGTAGAAGAGATCTTCGCGGAATTTACCTTCGGCAATGAACTGGGCCAAATTCTGATTAGTTGCAGAAATGATGCGAATGTCGACTTGTATTGGGCTACTGGCACCAATCGGCAGAATTTCACGCGCCTCAATAGCGCGCAGTAATTTAGCCTGCAACATTAATGGCATATCACCTATTTCATCGAGAAACAGCGTGCCCGTATTCGCCGCCTGAATCAACCCTGTTTTACCGTTGGCAGAAGCGCCAGTAAATGCGCCTTTAACATAACCGAACAGTTCGCTTTCCAGAAGCTGCTCCGGAATCGCGGCACAGTTGATAGCAATAAAGGGTTTATTCCGTCTTCCGCTCAACTTATGGATTGCTCGGGCGACGACTTCTTTACCCGTGCCGCTTTCACCAACCACCATAACGCTGGATGGGCTGGGTGCAATACGGCTAATGAGTCGTTTTAATTGCCGCATAACACGGCACTCGCCAACCAATTGTTCAATATGTGGTTCATCAGGTGCATTTGCTACAGAAAAACTGGTATGCGATTGGTGAAATGCCATTAAAAATAATTGTCGGCCCTGAATGTTATGCAATTGACCAATGATTAATTCACTTTTATCGTCCCACGAAACAATATGCTGCATATGTCCATGAGTAAAATTACTCTCAAATGTTAATGGTCTGAAACGGATAGGTTTCCCAATAATATTATTTTGTACAACACCAAGTGTTTTTAAGGCAGTCTGATTAACAAACTGAACCCGACTTTCATCATCAACAACTAATACGCCCTGATCCATATTATCGATCATGGTCGCGAATATTTTACTGATGTTATCTCCTGGCCCCTGATCCTCCAGAAGTTTCGAAACAAAAATGGTGGATATATGGCGAACATAATCAGAAAATTCGCGTAAATTATCACTGATATGCTCTTGTTGCTCGTGGGTAACGGCAATCAAACTTATCACCCCAACACAACGATCCTGTAAAATGACAGGCGTACCCAGAAATGCTTTTTCGCGGCAATTTTCTTTACTATCGCAACCTTCGCAAAGGGGATCGAAGCGAGACTGTGTCACAACTTTTTCAGTTTTCGTTTCCAGGACGTGGCGGAGCAGGCGTGAGTTGCCGCTCAACTGGCGACCAAGAAACTTCCCATACGCGCCCGTTCCGGCGACGCGACACAAGTTTTCATCAACGATCTCAACCTCAAGCTGCAAAACGCTGGCAAGCATTCTGGCAAAACGCTGAATTGTCGGTTGAATTTGCATCAATACTGACTGCGTAGTAGCAAGCTCCATAGCTTTACCTTCCAGACTTACTTAAAAGTCGATCATTGAAGACGTTGATGGTTCACAGATCATGATGATATTAACTCAGGCGAAATTGGCTTTGATAAAAACATAAGATTTTTATCATTTTCTAATGAAATTATGGAAGAGATATCACATTTCTATATCAATATGAGAATTACGGCGGTGAGTTTATCAAACTGAAGAGAGATAGCCTGTCCCTTTATCTTATTTCTGATACTTAGCAGCAAATAAATAACGCGATAAAAAAAGCCAAACGTTTTCGTATTTTACAAACAACCGGAAGCTGGCATCAATTTGTGATCAACCCCACACATTATCCGTCAAATTAGTCTTTTGCAGCCCCGTGGATAATTCTGGCACACTTATTGTTAGTCCCAGGTATAGCTGTGAAAACACCAATCACTTTGGCAAGTCACAGTGAAATAAACCACTTTGCCTGTCATTCCACTACCGGGACTTTATGATGAAAACTGTTAATGAGCTGATTAAGGATATCAATTCGCTGACCTCTCACCTTCACGAGAAAGATTTTTTGTTAACGTGGGAACAGACGCCAGATGAACTGAAACAAGTACTGGACGTTGCCGCAGCATTAAAAGCACTGCGTGCTGAAAACATCTCAACCAAAGTCTTTAATAGTGGATTAGGTATTTCCGTATTCCGCGACAACTCCACCCGTACCCGCTTCTCTTATGCTTCCGCGCTTAACCTGCTCGGCCTTGCACAACAAGATCTCGACGAAGGCAAATCACAAATCGCTCACGGCGAAACCGTGCGTGAAACCGCCAATATGATCTCCTTCTGCGCCGACGCTATTGGTATTCGCGACGATATGTTTCTGGGCGCAGGCAACGCCTATATGCGTGAAGTTGGCGCTGCACTTGATGACGGTTACAAGCAGGGTGTACTGCCACAGCGTCCGGCTTTAGTGAACCTGCAATGCGATATTGACCACCCGACTCAGTCAATGGCTGACCTCGCGTGGTTACGTGAACACTTTGGTTCACTGGAAAACCTGAAAGGTAAAAAAATCGCCATGACCTGGGCCTACTCTCCAAGCTATGGCAAACCGCTCTCTGTACCACAAGGCATCATCGGTCTGATGACTCGCTTCGGTATGGATGTCACCCTGGCCCATCCGGAAGGCTACGACCTGATCCCGGATGTGGTTGAAGTGGCGAAAAACAATGCTAAAGCATCTGGCGGTAGCTTCCGTCAGGTCACCAGCATGGAAGAAGCGTTCAAAGATGCAGACATCGTTTATCCGAAGTCATGGGCACCTTACAAAGTGATGGAACAGCGTACCGAATTGCTGCGCGCTAACGATCACGAAGGCTTAAAAGCACTGGAAAAACAGTGTCTGGCACAGAACGCGCAACACAAAGACTGGCATTGTACTGAAGAGATGATGGAACTGACCCGTGATGGCGAAGCCCTGTACATGCACTGCCTGCCAGCTGATATCAGCGGCGTATCCTGTAAAGAAGGTGAAGTGACTGAAGGCGTATTCGAAAAATACCGTATCGCAACCTACAAAGAAGCCAGCTGGAAGCCTTATATCATCGCCGCGATGATCCTGTCCCGTAAATACGCCAAACCAGGTGCACTGCTCGAGCAACTGCTGAAAGAAGCGCAAGAACGCGTGAAATAACCCCTCGGGCCGATCAGCTGGTCGGCCCTCTATTTCCAGAGGCCAAAAGGATAGGATATGTCCGTTTTCTCATTGAAGATTGATATCGCCGATAACAAATTTTTCAACGGCGAAACATCACCGCTCTTTTCGCAAAGCCAGGCCAAACTGGCGCGCCAGTTCCACCAGAAAATAGCTGGTTATCGCCCAACACCGCTTTGTGCGCTGGACGATCTCGCAAACCTTTTTGGTGTGAAGAAAATTCTTGTCAAAGACGAATCAAAACGATTCGGTCTGAACGCCTTCAAAATGCTCGGCGGTGCGTACGCCATCGCTCAATTATTGTGTGAAAAATATCATCTTGATATCGAAACGCTGTCATTTGAGCACCTGAAAAATGCCATCGGCGAAAAAATGACTTTCGCGACCACCACCGACGGCAACCACGGGCGCGGTGTGGCGTGGGCAGCGCAGCAACTCGGACAGAATGCGGTGATTTACATGCCGAAAGGTTCTGCTCAGGAACGCGTTGACGCCATTCTGAACCTCGGTGCCGAGTGCATCGTCACAGATATGAACTATGACGATACCGTTCGCCTGACCATGCAACACGCGCAGCAGCACGGCTGGGAAGTGGTACAGGACACGGCATGGGAAGGTTACACCAAAATCCCAACCTGGATCATGCAAGGCTACGCAACCCTGGCAGATGAAGCCGTCGAGCAAATGCGTGAAATGGGCGTAACCCCGACGCACGTTCTGCTGCAAGCCGGTGTCGGAGCAATGGCCGGTGGTGTGCTGGGTTATCTGGTCGACGTCTATAGCCCGCAAAATCTGCACAGCATTATTGTTGAACCTGACAAAGCTGACTGTATTTATCGCTCCGGCGTCAAAGGCGACATCGTCAACGTTGGCGGTGATATGGCCACCATCATGGCAGGCCTGGCCTGTGGCGAACCTAACCCGCTGGGCTGGGAAATCCTACGTAACTGCGCCACCCAATTCATCTCCTGCCAGGACAGCGTTGCCGCATTAGGTATGCGCGTGCTGGGTAATCCGTACGGCAACGACCCGCGCATCATCTCCGGTGAATCCGGCGCTGTCGGTTTGGGCGTTCTCGCAGCGGTTCATTATCACCCGCAACGTCAAAGCCTGATGGAAAAACTGGCGCTGAACAAAGATGCCGTGGTGCTGGTTATCAGCACTGAAGGCGACACCGACGTGAAGCACTACCGCGAAGTTGTCTGGGAAGGCAAACACGCTGTAGCACCTTAATCACCCTATTGGAACTGCTCCCTGCAAAACGGGGAGTAAAAAATCTGGAGAAAAATAATGGCTAAGAATATTCCATTCAAACTGATTCTTGAAAAAGCAAAAGATTACCAGGCGGACATGACTCGCTTCCTGCGCGACATGGTTGCTATTCCCAGTGAAAGCTGCGACGAAAAACGCGTAGTACATCGTATTAAAGAAGAGATGGAAAAAGTCGGCTTCGATAAAGTTGAAATCGACCCGATGGGCAACGTTCTCGGTTATATCGGCCACGGCCCGCGTCTGGTGGCAATGGACGCTCATATCGATACCGTCGGCATTGGCAACATCAAAAACTGGGACTTCGATCCGTACGAAGGCATGGAAACTGATGAGCTAATCGGTGGTCGCGGTACTTCCGACCAGGAAGGCGGCATGGCATCTATGGTTTATGCCGGTAAAATCATTAAAGACCTCGGTCTGGAAGATGAATATACCCTGCTGGTTACCGGTACTGTGCAGGAAGAAGACTGCGACGGTCTGTGCTGGCAGTACATTATTGAACAATCCGGCATTCGCCCGGAATTTGTGGTCAGTACCGAACCAACCGACTGCCAGATATACCGTGGTCAGCGCGGTCGTATGGAAATTCGTATTGATGTTCAGGGTGTTAGCTGCCACGGTTCTGCGCCAGAACGCGGTGACAACGCCATTTTCAAAATGGGTCCGATTCTTGGCGAATTACAAGAACTCTCCCAACGTCTGGGTTATGACGAATTCCTCGGCAAAGGCACCCTCACCGTTTCTGAAATCTTCTTCACATCCCCAAGCCGTTGCGCTGTAGCAGATAGCTGCGCCGTCTCTATTGACCGCCGTCTGACCTGGGGCGAAACCTGGGAAGGCGCGCTGGACGAAATCCGCGCCCTGCCTGCAGTACAGAAAGCTAACGCGGTTGTTTCTATGTACAACTACGACCGTCCGTCCTGGACTGGCCTGGTTTACCCAACCGAATGCTACTTCCCGACCTGGAAAGTGGAAGAAGATCACTTCACCGTTAAAGCACTGGTGAATGCCTACGAAGGGCTGTTTGGCAAAGCGCCGGTTGTTGATAAGTGGACCTTCTCAACTAACGGCGTATCTATCATGGGCCGTCACGGCATTCCGGTGATCGGCTTTGGCCCGGGTAAAGAACCTGAAGCGCATGCACCTAACGAAAAAACCTGGAAATCTCACCTGGTGACCTGTGCCGCGATGTACGCTGCAATCCCGTTAAGCTGGCTGGCAACAGAGTAATTACTCTTCACTTATTCCCCTCCGGTTCGCCGGAGGGTTTTTGGAGTTTGCTATGCGCGTATTGATCAAAAACGGCACTGTCGTTAACGCAGATGGACAAGCCAAACAGGATTTGCTGATTGAAAGCGGGATTGTTCGCCAGTTGGGCAACAATATTTCGCCGCAGCTCCCGTATGAAGAAATTGATGCCACTGGCTGTTACGTTTTCCCTGGCGGCGTGGATGTCCATACGCATTTCAATATTGATGTCGGCATCGCGCGCAGTTGTGATGATTTTTTTACCGGTACCCGCGCAGCTGCGTGTGGCGGTACAACAACCATTATTGACCATATGGGATTTGGCCCAAACGGCTGTCGGTTACGCCATCAACTGGAGGTTTATCGTGGTTATGCCGCCCATAAAGCGGTCATCGATTACAGCTTTCACGGTGTGATCCAGCACATTAATCACGCAATCCTCGACGAAATCCCGATGATGGTCGAGGAAGGACTGAGCAGTTTTAAACTCTATTTAACCTATCAATACAAACTCAACGATGACGAGGTTTTGCAGGCATTACGCCGTCTGCATGAATCCGGCGCGCTGACCACCGTGCACCCGGAAAATGATGCGGCTATCGCCAGCAAGCGGGCGGAATTTATCGCCGCAGGGTTAACCGCGCCGCGCTATCATGCCTTGAGTCGCCCTCTGGAATGCGAAGCGGAAGCCATCGCCCGCATGATTAACCTGGCACAAATTGCCGGTAACGCCCCGCTCTATATCGTGCACCTGTCTAACGGCTTAGGTCTGGATTATCTGCGTCTTGCCCGTGCGAATCACCAGCCAGTCTGGGTTGAAACCTGCCCACAATATCTCCTGTTGGACGAACGCAGTTACGATACAGAAGACGGCATGAAGTTCATTCTTAGCCCACCGCTGCGTAACGTACGCGAGCAGGACAAACTGTGGTGTGGCATCAGCGATGGTGCGATTGACGTGGTGGCGACCGATCACTGCACCTTCTCGATGGCTCAACGCCTGCAAATTTCTAAAGGCGATTTCAGTCGCTGCCCAAATGGCTTACCCGGTGTGGAAAACCGCATGCAGTTACTGTTTTCCAGTGGCGTGATGACGGGACGTATAACACCGGAACGCTTTGTTGAATTAACCAGCGCAATGCCCGCCAGGCTGTTTGGCCTGTGGCCGCAAAAAGGATTATTAGCGCCCGGTTCCGATGGCGACGTGGTGATTATCGACCCACGTCAGAGCCAACAAATTCAGCATCGCCATCTCCACGACAACGCCGACTACTCGCCATGGGAGGGTTTTACCTGTCAGGGCGCGATTGTCAGAACCTTATCCCGTGGTGAAACGATTTTCTGTGACGGCACCTTTACAGGCAAAGCCGGGCGAGGTCGTTTCCTGCGACGCAAACCGTTTGTCCCTCCCGTGCTCTAACCACTGTCAGGGATCTATACACAATCAAGAATGATGAGTGAGGAAAAATGAGTAAGAAAATTGTTCTCGCCCTGGGCGGGAATGCGCTGGGCGATGACCTGGCCGGACAAATGAAAGCGGTAAAAATTACTTCTCAGGCAATTGTTGATTTAATTGCCCAAGGACATGAAGTTATCGTCACTCATGGTAACGGGCCGCAGGTGGGCATGATTAACCAGGCCTTTGAAGCTGCTGCAAAAACTGAAGCGCACTCGCCAATGCTGCCGATGTCTGTCTGCGTTGCCTTAAGCCAGGGTTATATTGGTTACGATCTACAAAACGCCTTAAGAGAAGAACTGCTTTCTCGGGGCATTAATAAACCGGTAGCAACGCTGGTTACTCAGGTCGAAGTCGACGCTAACGATCCGGCATTCCTCAACCCGACCAAGCCGATCGGTTCGTTCTTTACCGAGCAAGAAGCAGAGCAACTGACAAAACAGGGTTACACTCTGAAAGAAGATGCTGGTCGCGGCTATCGCCGTGTTGTTGCCTCGCCAAAACCGGTTGATATTATTGAAAAAGAAACGGTTAAAGCTCTGGTAGATGCAGGCCAGGTGGTGATCACCGTTGGCGGTGGTGGTATTCCTGTTATTCGTGAAGGTAACCATCTGCGTGGTGCCAGCGCGGTTATCGATAAAGACTGGGCCAGCGCCCGTTTAGCAGAAATGATTGATGCCGATATGCTGATCATTCTGACTGCGGTAGAAAAAGTGGCCATTAACTTCGGTAAAGAGAATGAACAGTGGCTCGATCGCCTGTCATTAAGTGATGCTGAACGCTTTATCGAAGAAGGTCATTTTGCGAAAGGTTCTATGCTGCCTAAAGTGGAAGCTGCCGCCTCGTTTGCTCGCTCTCGCGCAGGTCGTGAAGCACTGATTACCGTATTGAGCAAAGCGAAAGAGGGGATTGAAGGCAAAACCGGAACGGTGATTTGTCAGTAATTTTAAGGCCGGGTGGGTAATACCATCCGGCCATTTTCATTTAAGCCACTTCCAGCACTTCTTTTGTCGCTTTCACGCCCTGATGCATCAACATCATTAACGCCTCAAGTACGCCGCCGCCAATCGCCCGGGCTTTATCAGAAACGCTGGTGAAATCAGCCGTTTCACCACGAGGATCGATATCACCAATTTTAAAACCACCGACCACTGCCAGGCCGTCGTTCAACAAGCCACGCACCATCCCCGTCAACGGTGCTTTAATTTCATGCTCACCAATCCAGGCAATCACATCGCCCTCTTTCACCAGATCGCCTAATTTCACGTTGGATCGCATAATGCCTGCAGCAGGAGCACGGATCACCCGTCGGGTGGTATGCCCCATAATATTGCCAGGAACACCGGTATTCTCCTGCGCACAACCAGAGTAAATCACCTGACCGAGCCAGTGCCCGCGATTTGTTTCAATTACCGCATGACAATCCTTCCCTGCAGTAAAGCCCGGCCCAAGCGCGATTGTTACTGGTGCCATATCTGCCCGCGTTCCCAAATTCTGTTTCGCCAGAATAGCGTCCACCACGCAAAGCGGTTTCAGTTCATCAAGCAATGAACAGGCGGGATCTACCATCACAGGGATGAATCCGCGTTCGGTAAGTTTCATCGCTTCCGCAGAGCTGGTTGCCAGGCGAGCAGTGACGCCTTCGACCGTCATTTCGCCATCGAACACGGCCTGGGCAAACGCCACCGTACAACGAATCACTGTCGGTTTTTCCACTTCCAGCATGATCACTTTAAAACCCGCATGATACAGACGTAGCGCCACACCACTGGCGATATCTCCCGCACCGCGAATCACCACCAGCTGGTGTCCGGAAGGATGAGAAGGTTTCATCATCAGCCCACCCGGCGCGTTATTTTTCACCTGTAATATTTCTGCCAACACGCTGATGGCGATCTCCTGCGGCGTTTCCGCACCTATGTTGTAACCAACGGGCGCATGTAAACGGGCAATATGTTCTTCAGCCACGCCTTTCTCACGCAATTGACGCAGGAAAAGCTGAACCTTGCGGCGACTTGCCAGCAACCCCAACCATGCAATGGGCTGTTCAATGAGTTTGTCGAGGGCTTCACGATCCTGATTATTCGTGGCAATCAGGACAAAATTATCAGGGCGAATATCCAGTGCTTCCACTGCTGCACCAAACGACTCAGCATGGAGAAGCGTGGTTGATGGAGGGAATAGTTCAGGATTGAGGCTTTCGCGATAAATATCGGCAACGGCAATATCAAATCCTAATAGCGCCGCACTCTGGGCTATCGCCCGGTTGACATGCCCCGCGCCAATCAACACCAGACGTGGACGCATACCATGGACGCTGATAAATACTGACATTGCACCTCCACAATCTGACCCGACAGCATCCGCACCGTTACGAGCCATACGTCCATGGAATAATCGCGGCTTACGTTCCTGCAATGCCTGAAGTGACTCTTCAATCACCTTCCGCTCAACCATTCCGCCACCAATTGTACCGACGATAGAACCATCGGCGCGCACTAACATTTGTGCAGAATGGCGGGGAGTCGAGCCTCGGCTATCAACAATTTGCGCCATCGCAAACGGACAATTTTGCTCTTCGAGTTTTGCAGCCTCTGTGAAAATATTCATACCAACCTCAATGGATATCCTTTCAGTAACCCGGAATACCCGGGCCGCTAATTCACAAATCTGCGCGCGATTGCAGGATGTTCTTGTATATCGCCCAGCCAGATTGCCTCTACGTCGTGTTGTTGCAGCGGTTGAAGGAGCTCGCTTTGTGCAATCGCATTCTCACATTGAGAAAAACGGTTAATGAACCAGACTCGCCGACAACCTTGCGGTACGTTTTTAAACGCCCCCTGAGGGTGGCGAACCAGCGCAACGAGATCGCTCAGTTGCAAGGTTGCATCAGGTGTTAACCCGGTAATATCAGCAAACTGCGACCAGCGATGGACATTTTCTGTGCTCACTTTCGCGCCCAAAGTATGTCCTCCCATCACAGCAATCACGCAGCAACTGCTTTTGGGTATGCAAGGTTCGTGCTCATCAGGCGCTTTTAACGGCATTCCACGCGAGCCATCTGCTTCAATGAGAATTACGTCACACTCTGGTCGTTGCACCAGTGCATCAATCGCTTCTGGCGTAAATCCCTGCACTTTTCCCTGGTTCGCTTTCCAGCTGTGAAAACAAAATGAAATGGGGGATGTAAGAGACGCATGAGGAAGCATGGCGGGATCACGACAGAAAACCACGGGCCAGTGAGACGTTGGCATAAACATATGTGTCGTCGTCGTGATTAACACACGCCTGCCGCTAGCCTGGAGCAGTTCTGCCAGCCAAAAAAGCAAGCTGGTTTTCCCCCCAGCACCAACAACAGAAATCACAGTGGGACGTTTCTGCGCACCTAAATCAATGACTAATGCCGATGGGTCAACTATACTTTTCACGAGTCTTTATGACCTCTCTGGGATAAATTATCCCCAACTTAATCCATCAGGAAGTAACGCAATTATCAGGCGTTATTAGCCCCTATAAATAATGGAACCACTATGTCAGCCATCGACTGTATAATTACCGCTGCCGGATTATCATCAAGAATGGGGCAATGGAAAATGATGTTACCCTGGCAACAGGGGACAATTCTTGATACAAGTATCAAAAATGCGTTGCAGTTTTGTAGCCGAATTATTTTAGTCACCGGCTATCGTGGTAATGAACTGCACGAACGTTATGCGAACCAGAGCAATATCACTATTATCCACAACCCAGATTATGCGCAGGGTTTACTAACATCAGTAAAGGCCGCAGTACCCGCAGTGCAAACAGAACATTGTTTTCTCACCCACGGTGACATGCCAACCCTCACCATCGATATTTTTAGAAAAATCTGGTCGTTACGAAATGATGGCGCAATACTGCCACTCCATAATGGCATCCCCGGCCATCCGATTTTAGTGTCAAAACCATGCTTGATGCAGGCAATCCAACGACCCAATGTCACCAATATGCGTCAGGCACTCCTTATGGGAGCTCATTATTCCGTCGAGATAGAAAATGCAGAAATAATTTTAGATATTGATACTCCGGACGACTTTATTACAGCGCAAAAAAGGTATACTAAAATTTAGAAAATGTAGTTAAACGATTGCGTTCAAATATTTAATCTCTCCAGCACTCTTTATCATAATGATAAGGAATCACTGATTTTGAGAAAAGAGAAAAAGTGATAAATGGGCTGACAATAATAATTTTCAGGAGTGATTTTAATTCTCATTTGGCACCTGTGAGTTCATTCACAAAAAGCCTTTAAGTTTCGAGCCGCCTCACATTTTTTTATATTTCCCGCCAAACCTGGCAAGAGTGGTGCGATTGTTGCTCTATCCCCCTAAACCACCGGATTTCTCAACACCGGTCACTCAATGATATCTGTATAAGCTAAGGAGAGGGTTATGGGGGATATTATGCGTCCCATTCCGTTTGAGGAACTTTTGACGCGCATATTTGATGAATACCAACAACAACGCTCAATCTTTGGTATTCCCGAGCAACAGTTTTACTCACCTGTAAAAGGTAAAACTGTTAGCGTCTTCGGTGAAACCTGTGCCACTCCCGTCGGCCCTGCCGCTGGCCCGCACACGCAGCTCGCGCAAAATATTGTCACTTCCTGGCTGACTGGCGGACGCTTCATCGAACTAAAAACCGTCCAAATTCTTGACCGCCTGGAGCTGGAAAAGCCCTGTATCGATGCCGAAGACGAGTGCTTTAACACCGAATGGTCTACCGAATTTACCCTGCTTAAAGCCTGGGATGAATACCTCAAAGCCTGGTTTGCCCTGCACCTTCTCGAAGCGATGTTCCAGCCTTCTGATTCCGGTAAATCGTTCATCTTTAATATGAGCGTCGGTTACAACCTCGAAGGTATTAAGCAACCGCCAATGCAACAGTTCATCGACAATATGATGGACGCATCTGACCATCCGAAATTCGCGCAATATCGCGATACGCTGAATAAATTACTCCAGGATGACGCATTTTTAGCCCGCCACGGATTGCAGGAAAAACGCGAAAGCTTGCAAGCCTTACCCGCTCGCATCCCCACCAGTATGGTGCAGGGCGTCACCCTCTCCACCATGCACGGCTGTCCTCCGCATGAAATCGAAGCCATTTGCCGCTACATGCTGGAAGAAAAAGGGCTCAACACCTTTGTGAAACTTAACCCGACCTTACTGGGATACGCGCGTGTTCGTGAGATCCTCGATGTCTGCGGTTTCGGTTACATAGGCTTAAAAGAAGAGTCATTTGATCACGACCTCAAGCTGACGCAAGCACTGGAAATGCTGGAACGCCTGATGGCACTGGCAAAAGAAAAATCACTCGGCTTTGGCGTAAAACTGACTAACACTCTCGGCACCATCAACAATAAAGGCGCACTGCCTGGTGAAGAGATGTATATGTCAGGCCGTGCGCTGTTCCCGCTCTCCATCAATGTTGCAGCAGTTCTCTCTCGCGCCTTTGACGGCAAACTGCCCATTTCTTATTCCGGTGGTGCCAGTCAGCTGACTATCCGCGATATTTTTGATACAGGTATTCGCCCTATTACTATGGCAACCGACCTGCTGAAACCTGGCGGCTATTTGCGCTTAAGTGCCTGCATGCGCGAGCTGGAAGGCTCCGACGCCTGGGGACTTGACCATGTTGACGTCGAACGACTGAACAGACTGGCAGCAGATGCGTTAACCATGGAATACACCCAGAAACACTGGAAGCCAGAAGAGCGTATTGAAGTGGCAGAAGACCTGCCGCTGACCGATTGCTACGTTGCCCCCTGTGTTACTGCCTGCGCTATCAAGCAAGATATTCCGGAATACATCCGTCTGCTTGGCGAACACCGCTATGCCGACGCGCTGGAACTCATCTACCAACGCAACGCTCTGCCCGCCATTACCGGTCATATTTGCGATCACCAGTGCCAATACAACTGTACCCGCCTGGATTACGACAGTGCGCTGAATATCCGCGAACTGAAAAAAGTCGCGCTGGAAAAAGGTTGGGATGAATATAAGCAACGCTGGCACAAACCCGTCGGTTCTGGTTCACGCCATCCGGTTGCCGTGATTGGTGCAGGTCCGGCGGGTCTGGCAGCAGGTTACTTCCTTGCCAGAGCGGGCCATCCGGTTACGCTGTTTGAACGCGAAGCCAATGCTGGCGGCGTGGTGAAAAATATCATTCCTCAGTTCCGTATTCCTGCAGAGTTAATTCAGCACGATATCGATTTTGTTGCCGCTCACGGCGTGAAATTTGAGTATGGCTGCTCACCCGATTTGACCGTTGAACAGTTAAAAAATCAGGGCTTCCACTATGTTCTGATTGCCACCGGCACTGATAAAAATAGCGGTGTGAAACTGGCGGGCGACAACCAAAATGTCTGGAAATCACTCCCCTTCCTGCGTGAATACAACAAGGGTACAGCGCTCAAGCTGGGCAAACATGTGGTCGTTGTCGGGGCGGGTAACACCGCAATGGACTGCGCTCGTGCGGCGTTACGCGTTCCAGGCGTAGAAAAAGCAACGATCGTTTACCGTCGTTCACTGCAAGAGATGCCCGCATGGCGCGAAGAGTATGAAGAAGCGTTGCACGACGGCGTGGAGTTCCGTTTCCTGAATAATCCGGAATGTTTCGATGCTGATGGCACCTTAACCTTGCGCGTTATGTCGCTTGGCGAACCCGATGAGAAAGGTCGTCGCCGTCCGGTTGAAACCAACGAAACAGTAACACTGCATGTAGACAGTCTGATCACCGCCATCGGTGAACAGCAGGATACTGAAGCCCTGAATGCGATGGGCGTACCGCTGGACAAAAACGGCTGGCCAGACGTCGACCATAATGGCGAAACTCGTCTGACTGACGTCTTTATGATCGGCGACGTACAGCGCGGACCATCCTCCATTGTCGCTGCTGTCGGAACCGCGCGTCGGGCGACCGATGCCATCCTTAGTCGGGAAAATATCCGTTCCCACCAGAACAATAAATACTGGAACAACGTCAATCCGGCGGAAATCTATCAACGTAAAGGCGATATCTCTATCACGCTGGTGAACAGTGACGATCGTGATGCGTTTGTCGCGCAGGAAGCTGCTCGCTGCCTTGAATGTAACTACGTTTGCAGCAAGTGCGTGGATGTCTGCCCGAACCGCGCCAACGTCTCCATTGCAGTCCCTGGCTTCCAGAATAGATTCCAGACGCTGCACCTCGACGCTTACTGTAACGAATGCGGCAACTGCGCTCAGTTCTGTCCGTGGAACGGTAAACCATACAAAGACAAAATCACCGTCTTCAGCCTGGCGCAAGACTTTGATAACAGCAGCAACCCAGGCTTCCTTGTGGAAGATTGCCGGGTACGAGTACGTCTGAATAACCAAAGCTGGGTGTTAAACATCGACAGCGAAGGTCAGTTTAACAACGTACCACCGGAGCTGAACGATATGTGCCGCATCATCAGCCATGTCCACCAGCATCATCATTATCTGCTGGGCCGCGTGGAGGTGTAATCATGTTGATTCTGAAGAATGTCACCGCAGTGCAGTTACACCCGGCGAAAGTGCAGGAAGGCGTTGATATCGCTATCGAAAATGACGTGATTGTCGCTATCGGCGATGCCCTGACGCAACGCTACCCCGATGCCAGCTACAAAGAGATGCATGGTCGGATTGTGATGCCGGGAATTGTCTGCTCGCACAACCATTTTTACTCGGGGCTTTCCCGCGGAATTATGGCAAACATCGCCCCCTGCCCGGATTTCATCTCAACGCTGAAAAATCTCTGGTGGCGGCTCGATCGCGCCCTTGATGAAGAGTCGCTCTATTACAGCGGACTGATTTGTTCCCTGGAAGCGATTAAGAGCGGATGTACATCGGTTATCGATCACCATGCCTCTCCGGCGTATATCGGCGGGTCGCTCTCCACATTGCGCGACGCATTTTTAAAAGTTGGCCTGCGCGCAATGACCTGTTTTGAAACTACTGACCGTAACAACGGCATCAAAGAGTTGCAGGAAGGTGTAGAAGAAAACATCCGCTTTGCCCGTCAGATTGATGAGGCGAAGAAAGCAGCAACCGAGCCGTATCTGGTGGAAGCACATATCGGTGCTCACGCGCCGTTTACCGTGCCGGATGCCGGTCTGGAGATGCTGCGTGAAGCCGTGAAAGCCACAGGCCGTGGTTTGCATATTCACGCTGCGGAAGACCTTTACGACGTTTCCTACAGTCACCACTGGTACGGCAAAGACCTGCTGGCACGACTGGCGCAATTCGATCTCATCGACAGCAAAACGCTGGTCGCTCATGGGCTGTACTTGTCGAAAGATGACATCACCCTACTCAATCAGCGCGATGCGTTCCTGGTGCATAACGCCCGTTCAAACATGAACAACCATGTCGGCTACAACCATCACCTTAGCGACATCCGCAATCTGGCGTTGGGAACGGACGGCATTGGTTCGGACATGTTTGAAGAGATGAAATTTGCCTTCTTTAAACATCGCGATGCGGGTGGTCCGCTGTGGCCTGACAGTTTTGCCAAAGCCCTGACTAACGGTAACGAACTGATGAGCCGCAACTTTGGCGCGAAATTTGGGCTTCTGGAAGCCGGTTACAAAGCTGATTTAACCATTTGCGATTACAACTCGCCGACGCCGCTGCTGGCAGACAATATCGCCGGGCATATCGCTTTCGGTATGGGCTCAGGCAGCGTTCACAGCGTAATGGTCAATGGTGTGATGGTCTATGAAGACCGTCAGTTTAACTTCGATTGCGATTCCATTTATGCACAAGCCAGAAAAGCCGCTGCCAGTATGTGGCGTCGGATGGATGCGCTGGCATAAATGACAGATGCCCTCTTCCCGCAGGGAAGAGGGTTAAATAAGGAAAGAAGATGATTGAACAATTTTTCAGGCCCGACTCTGTCGAACAGGCGCTGGAACTGAAGCGCCGCTACCAGGATGAAGCCGTCTGGTTCGCCGGGGGCAGCAAACTCAATGCTACACCAACCCGTACCGATAAAAAGATTGCCATTTCCTTACAGGATCTGGAACTGGACTGGGTTGACTGGGATAACGGTGCACTGCGGATTGGCGCAATGTCTCGCTTGCAGCCACTGCGTGATGCGCGATTTATTCCTGCAGCGCTGCGTGAAGCCCTCGGTTTTGTTTACTCACGCCATGTTCGTAATCAGTCGACCATTGGTGGTGAAATCGCCGCCCGCCAGGAAGAGTCGGTGCTGCTTCCCGTCCTGTTGGCACTGGATGCTGAACTGGTTTTTGGCAACGGCGAAACGCTGTCAATCGAGGACTACCTGGCCTGCCCATGCGATCGCCTGCTAACCGAAATTATCATTAAAGATCCGTATCGCACCTGTGCGACCCGCAAAATTAGCCGTTCTCAGGCAGGTTTAACCGTCGTGACGGCAGCCGTTGCAATGACAGACCACGACGGTATGCGAATTGCGCTGGATGGCGTCGCCAGTAAAGCACTGCGTCTGCATGATGTCGAAAAACAAAATCTGGAAGGCAATGCACTTGAACAGGCTGTCGCCAACGCCATTTTCCCGCAGGAAGATTTGCGGGGCAGCGTGGCCTATAAACGCTATATCACGGGAGTTCTGGTAGCCGACCTGTATGCCGACTGCCAACAGGCTGGGGAGGAAGCCGTATGATCATCCACTTTACTTTAAATGGCGCGCCTCAGGAGCTAACCGTTAATCCAGGCGAAAACGTGCAAAAGCTGTTGTTTAACATGGGAATGCACTCTGTACGCAACAGTGATGATGGTTTCGGGTTTGCCGGTTCTGACGCAATAATCTTTAACGGTAATATCGTTAACGCGTCCTTGCTTATTGCCGCACAGTTAGAGAAGGCAGATATTCGTACCGCAGAATCTCTGGGCAAATGGAACGAGTTAAGTCTGGTTCAACAGGCAATGGTTGATGTTGGCGTGGTGCAGTCTGGTTATAACGATCCAGCTGCAGCTCTGATTATCACCGATCTTCTCGATCGCATCGCCGCACCTACCCGCGAAGAGATCGACGACGCGCTTTCTGGTTTGTTCAGCCGCGATGCTGGCTGGCAGCAATACTATCAGGTCATTGAACTGGCGGTTGCACGTAAAAATAATCCGCAGGCCACCATTGATATCGCTCCGACTTTCCGTGACGACCTAGAAGTCATTGGTAAGCATTATCCTAAAACTGATGCCGCGAAAATGGTGCAGGCGAAACCCTGCTATGTTGAAGACCGCGTAACGGCTGACGCCTGCGTCATTAAAATGTTACGTAGCCCACACGCTCACGCACTGATTACTCATCTGGATGTCAGCAAAGCTGAAGCCTTACCGGGCGTCGTTCACGTTATTACTCACCTGAATTGCCCGGATATCTACTATACCCCGGGTGGTCAGAGCGCACCGGAACCGTCACCGCTTGACCGCCGTATGTTCGGCAAGAAAATGCGTCACGTCGGCGATCGTGTTGCTGCGGTCGTCGCAGAAAGTGAAGAAATTGCGCTCGAAGCACTGAAGCTCATCGACGTTGAATATGAAGTGCTTAAGCCGGTAATGTCGATCGACGAAGCAATGGCGGAAGATGCGCCTGTCGTGCACGATGAACCGGTGGTGTATGTTGCTGGTGCGCCAGATACTCTGGAAGACGATAACAGCCATGCAGCCCAGCGCGGCGAGCATATGATCATCAACTTCCCGATCGGTTCTCGCCCTCGCAAAAATATCGCCGCCAGTATTCATGGTCATATTGGCGATATGGACAAAGGCTTTGCCGATGCCGATGTGATCATTGAGCGAACCTATAACTCAACGCAAGCGCAGCAGTGCCCGACTGAAACACATATCTGCTTTACTCGTATGGACGGCGATCGTCTGGTTATCCACGCCTCCACCCAGGTACCATGGCACTTACGCCGCCAGGTCGCGCGCCTCGTGGGCATGAAACAGCATAAAGTTCATGTCATTAAAGAGCGAGTTGGCGGCGGTTTTGGTTCCAAACAGGACATCCTGCTGGAAGAAGTGTGCGCCTGGGCAACCTGCGTGACCGGGCGTCCGGTACTGTTCCGCTACACCCGTGAAGAAGAGTTTATTGCTAACACCTCTCGTCACGTCGCGAAAGTCACCGTCAAACTGGGAGCGAAAAAAGATGGTCGCCTGACGGCAGTGAAGATGGATTTCCGCGCCAACACTGGCCCTTACGGCAACCACTCACTCACCGTACCGTGTAACGGACCGGCGCTGTCGCTGCCGTTATATCCGTGCGATAACGTCGATTTCCAGGTCACCACCTACTACAGCAACATTTGCCCAAATGGTGCTTATCAGGGTTATGGCGCACCGAAAGGTAACTTCGCTATCACCATGGCATTAGCGGAACTGGCTGAACAGTTACAGATCGACCAACTGGAAATTATCGAACGTAACCGGGTACACGAAGGGCAAGAGCTGAAAATTCTCGGTGCAATCGGTGAAGGTAAAGCGCCGACCTCCGTTCCTTCCGCCGCCAGCTGCGCACTGGAAGAGATCCTGCGTCAGGGTCGCGAGATGATCCAATGGTCTTCACCGAAACCGCAAAATAGTGACTGGCACATCGGTCGCGGCGTCGCCATTATCATGCAGAAATCGGGTATCCCGGATATCGATCAGGCTAACTGCATGATCAAACTGGAATCGGACGGCACCTTTATCGTTCATTCTGGCGGTGCGGATATTGGTACTGGTCTGGATACTGTAGTGACGAAACTGGCAGCAGAAGTGCTGCACTGCCCACCGCAGGACGTGCATGTTATCTCCGGTGATACCGATCATGCGTTGTTTGATAAAGGCGCATATGCCTCGTCCGGTACTTGCTTCTCGGGTAACGCGGCGCGTTTGGCAGCGGAAAATCTGCGGGAGAAAATTCTGTTCCACGGCGCGCAAATGTTGGGTGAGGCAGTGGCAGATGTTCAACTGGCAACGCCGGGCGTCGTGCGCGGCAAGAAAGGCGAAGTCAGCTTCGGGGATATTGCTCATAAAGGCGAAACCGGCACCGGCTTTGGTTCACTGGTGGGAACTGGCAGTTATATCACGCCTGATTTCGCCTTCCCGTATGGCGCAAACTTCGCTGAAGTTGCCGTCAACACGCGTACGGGTGAAATCCGCCTGGATAAATTCTACGCCTTGCTGGACTGCGGTACACCGGTCAACCCGGAATTAGCATTGGGACAAATCTACGGTGCTACCCTGCGAGCTATCGGCCACAGTATGAGCGAAGAGATCATTTATGACGCCGAAGGTCACCCGTTAACGCGTGATTTACGCAGTTACGGCGCACCGAAAATTGGTGACATTCCGCGTGATTTCCGCGCTGTGCTGGTGCCGAGCGACGATAAAGTCGGCCCGTTCGGGGCGAAATCGATCTCGGAAATCGGTGTAAATGGCGCAGCTCCGGCGATTGCTACCGCAATTCACGATGCATGCGGCATCTGGTTACGCGAATGGCATTTCACACCGGAGAAAATACTCACTGCGCTGGAAAAAATATAAATAATAAATGGCCGCTTCGGCGGCCTGTTTCTCTGTTTGGACGATGACTAAATAGTGACTGCGAAAATGAGATAAGCCGTTCTCAAGGCGTCCTGCGCCCCAAATTCGTGGGAATTTATTTTACTAATTCAGATGATCAAATTTACTTTAAAAGGAGTGAAGGGATGTCTGATATAAACAATGCAGGTTCTGACCTTATATTTGAACTGGAGGATCGCCCTCCCTTTCATCAGGCTCTCGTTGGTGCCATTACCCATCTGTTGGCAATTTTCGTTCCGATGGTAACCCCCGCGTTAATCGTGGGGGCGGCCTTACAGCTTTCCGCTGAAACAACTGCCTATCTTGTTTCTATGGCGATGATCGCCTCTGGTATTGGTACCTGGTTACAAGTAAACCGCTACGGCATCGTCGGTTCTGGCCTACTCTCAATTCAGTCAGTCAATTTTTCATTTGTTACGGTCATGATTGCGCTGGGCAGCAGCATGAAAAGCGACGGTTTTCACGAAGAGTTAATCATGTCGTCGCTTCTCGGCGTCTCCTTCGTTGGCGCATTTCTGGTTGTCGGATCTTCATTTATCTTGCCCTATTTACGTCGGGTTATTACGCCTACCGTCAGCGGTATTGTGGTACTGATGATCGGCTTAAGCCTGATTAAAGTCGGCATTATCGATTTTGGTGGAGGATTTGCAGCCAAAAGCAGCGGTACATTCGGCAATTACGAACATCTCGGCGTTGGTTTATTGGTTTTAATTGTGGTGATCGGCTTTAACTGCTGTCGCAGTCCGTTGCTACGCATGGGAGGGATCGCCATTGGGCTATGTGTCGGCTATATCGCATCGTTATGCCTGGGCATGGTGGATTTCAGCAGTATGCGCAATTTGCCGTTAATCACCATCCCGCATCCGTTCAAATACGGCTTTAGTTTTAGCTTCCATCAGTTCCTGGTGGTTGGCACGATTTATCTGCTTAGCGTGCTGGAAGCAGTCGGCGATATCACCGCCACGGCAATGGTTTCCCGCCGCCCCATTCAGGGGGAAGAGTATCAGTCCCGACTGAAAGGCGGCGTGCTGGCAGATGGTCTGGTTTCTGTTATCGCCTCCGCTGTCGGTTCATTACCATTAACCACGTTTGCGCAAAATAATGGGGTTATTCAGATGACTGGCGTCGCTTCACGTTATGTCGGGCGAACCATCGCGGTAATGCTGGTTATCCTCGGCTTATTTCCGATGATTGGCGGCTTCTTCACGACCATTCCCTCGGCAGTTCTGGGAGGCGCAATGACGTTGATGTTTTCCATGATTGCCATCGCAGGGATTCGCATCATCATCACCAACGGTTTAAAGCGCCGTGAAACACTTATTGTCGCCACTTCTTTAGGTTTAGGGCTTGGCGTCTCCTACGATCCCGAAATTTTTAAAATATTGCCAGCCTCTATTTATGTATTAGTTGAAAACCCTATTTGTGCTGGCGGGTTAACTGCGATTTTATTAAATATTATCCTCCCTGGTGGCTACCGACAGGAAAACGTTCTGCCTGGTATTACCTCAGCGGAAGAGATGGATTAACAGTAAAGGAGTCAATGATGTCAGGAGAACACACGTTGAAAGCGGTACGAGGCAGTTTTATTGATGTCACCCGTACGGTCGATAACCCGGAAGAGATTGCCTCTGCGCTGCGGTTTATTGAGGATGGTTTATTACTCATTAAACAGGGAAAAGTGGAATGGTTTGGCGAATGGGAAGACGGAAAGCATCAAATTCCTGACACTATTCGCGTGCGCGACTATCGCGGCAAACTGATAGTACCGGGCTTTGTCGATACACATATCCATTATCCGCAAAGTGAAATGGTGGGGGCCTATGGTGAACAATTGCTGGAGTGGTTGAATAAACACACCTTCCCTACTGAACGTCGTTATGAGGATTTAGAGTACGCCCGCGAAATGTCGGCATTCTTCATCAAGCAGCTTTTACGTAACGGAACCACCACGGCGCTGGTGTTTGGCACTGTTCATCCGCAATCTGTTGATGCGCTGTTTGAAGCCGCCAGTCATATCAATATGCGTATGATTGCCGGTAAGGTGATGATGGACCGCAACGCACCGGATTATCTGCTCGACACTGCCGAAAGCAGCTATCACCAAAGCAAAGAACTGATTGAACGCTGGCACAAAAATGGTCGTCTGCTATATGCGATTACGCCACGCTTCGCCCCGACCTCATCTCCTGAACAGATGGCGATGGCGCAACGCCTGAAAGAAGAATATCCGGATACGTGGGTACATACCCATCTCTGTGAAAACAAAGATGAAATTGCCTGGGTGAAATCGCTTTATCCTGACCATGATGGTTATCTGGATGTTTACCATCAGTACGGCCTGACCGGTAAAAACTGTGTCTTTGCTCACTGCGTCCATCTCGAAGAAAAAGAGTGGGATCGTCTCAGCGAAACCAAATCCAGCATTGCTTTCTGTCCGACCTCCAACCTTTACCTCGGCAGCGGCTTATTCAACTTGAAAAAAGCATGGCAGAAGAAAGTTAAAGTGGGCATGGGAACGGATATCGGTGCCGGAACCACTTTCAACATGCTGCAAACGCTGAACGAAGCCTACAAAGTATTGCAATTACAAGGCTATCGCCTCTCGGCATATGAAGCGTTTTACCTGGCCACGCTCGGCGGAGCGAAATCTCTGGGCCTTGACGATTTGATTGGCAACTTTTTACCTGGCAAAGAGGCTGATTTCGTGGTGATGGAACCCACCGCCACTCCGCTACAGCAGCTGCGCTATGACAACTCTGTTTCTTTAGTCGACAAATTGTTCGTGATGATGACGTTGGGCGATGACCGTTCGATCTACCGCACCTACGTTGATGGTCGTCTGGTGTACGAACGCAACTAATAATAAAACTTTAACATCCTCGTGAGGACATCATTATGTCTGGAGACATCCTACAAACACCGGACGCACCAAAGCCACAGGGCGCGCTGGATAATTATTTTAAAATTACCGCTCGTGGCAGTACCGTTCGTCAGGAAGTACTGGCTGGCTTAACGACCTTTCTGGCCATGGTTTATTCCGTTATCGTCGTTCCGGGAATGCTGGGCAAAGCAGGTTTTCCTCCCGCAGCTGTGTTTGTTGCCACCTGTCTGGTCGCGGGCTTCGGCTCGTTGCTGATGGGGTTGTGGGCCAATTTGCCAATGGCGATTGGTTGTGCGATTTCCTTGACGGCATTTACCGCATTCAGTCTGGTACTCGGGCAACAAATTAGCGTTCCTGTCGCACTGGGCGCGGTCTTTCTGATGGGCGTCATCTTCACCGCTATTTCCGTAACCGGTGTGCGTACCTGGATCTTACGTAATTTACCGATGGGTATCGCTCACGGTACAGGTATCGGTATCGGGCTGTTTCTGCTGCTGATTGCTGCTAACGGTGTGGGTATGGTTATCAAAAACCCGATTGAAGGCTTGCCAGTGGCGCTCGGTGCGTTTACCTCCTTCCCGGTGATGATGAGCTTGCTGGGGCTGGCGGTCATCTTCGGTCTGGAGAAGTGTCGCGTACCCGGCGGGATCTTGTTGGTGATTATTGCAATTTCGATCATCGGCTTAATCTTTGACCCAGCGGTGAAATACCACGGTCTGGTGGCGATGCCAAGCCTGACTGGCGAAGATGGTAAGTCTCTGATTTTCAGCCTCGATATTATGGGCGCACTCCAGCCAACTGTACTTCCGAGTGTACTGGCATTGGTGATGACCGCAGTGTTCGACGCTACTGGCACCATCCGTGCCGTCGCCGGTCAGGCGAATTTGTTGGATAAAGACAACCAGATCATCAACGGCGGCAAAGCCCTGACCAGTGACTCAGTAAGTTCAATATTCTCCGGCCTGGTGGGCGCAGCGCCCGCAGCGGTTTATATCGAATCAGCGGCAGGAACCGCCGCCGGGGGTAAAACAGGGTTAACCGCAACCGTAGTGGGGGCGTTATTCCTGCTGATTCTGTTCTTATCACCGCTGTCATTTTTGATCCCTGGTTACGCCACTGCACCCGCTCTGATGTACGTAGGTTTGCTGATGTTAAGTAACGTCTCGAAGCTGGATTTCAATGATTTTATTGACGCTATGGCTGGCCTGGTGTGTGCCGTGTTCATCGTTCTGACTTGTAATATCGTTACCGGTATTATGCTGGGCTTTGTGACACTGGTCGTAGGCCGCGTCTTTGCACGCGAATGGCAAAAGCTGAATATTGGTACGGTGATCATTACTGCCGCACTGGTCGCATTTTACGCGGGTGGTTGGGCAATCTAATAGATTCTCCGCGCCTTTCAGCGCGGAGATTTCTTTCACAGAGGATTCTCACCGCTGGCAACAATACGCTGCTGGCGGACTCGCCTGAGTTCTCTTTCAGTAAGCAACTGCAGCGCCTGTGTTGGGCAAGATTCAACGCAGGCAGGCCCCTCTTCCCGCTGTTCACAGAGATCGCATTTCACAATTTGTTGTCGGGTATCCCCCGGCAACGACTGAATGGTGATCATTCCAAACGGGCACGCACTGACGCAACTCTGACAGCCAATACAACGGGCAGAATTGGTCTGCACCACCTGCTCGCCCATCGTCAGCGCCCCCACGGGGCAAGCGCCAACACAAGGGGCGTTTTCACACTGATGGCACATCACCGGCGCACTGATGCTGTCCAGTCGCTGTACCTTCAGCCGGGGTAAAAAGACATCGGCATTCAACTCCTGTTCTGAAGGGTGAGCGACCACACAGGCTACTTCACAAGTACGGCAGCCAATACAGTCAGCCGGATTAACGATAATTAACGATTTCATCACGATGCCTTCGTATCAAACAGAGTTAACATATCGCGCGCCGCCTGCCTTCCTGCGGCCATTGCAGTGACAACCAGATCCGCGCCATGAACTGCATCCCCACCAGCAAAGACTTTTTTCAGATGCGTCTGGGTAGGTAAATACCCGACGTCACCGGTTTGAATCAGGCCCCATTTATCGAGTTTAATTCCGCTGCCCTGCAACCACGGCATGGCATGCGCCTGGAAACCAAAGGCCATAATCAGAACATCGGCGGGCAATTCAAACTCTGAACCCGCTACCGGACGAGGACGACGGCGACCATCCGGCCCCGGCTCACCCATGGCGGTACGAATCAGGCCCACCGCAGTTAAACGCCCATCTTCGTCACAAGCGATATATTGCGGTTGAACATTGAACTGAAACTCGACACCTTCCTCGCACGCATTAACCACCTCTTTGCGCGAGCCCGGCATACTGACTTCATCACGACGATACGCGCAGGTCACGCTGGCAGCATTGAGGCGAATGGAAGTCCGCAAACAATCCATTGTCGTATCGCCACCGCCCAATACCACGACTCGCTTACCTTCCACGTCCGTCAGCGGATACTCTTCAGACTCCGGCAATCCCATGAGCTGGCGGGTATGGGCAGTCAGGAACGGTAGAGCCTGAATGACACCGGGTGCATCTTCATGCGGCAGATCTGCTCGCATCATCCCGTAAGTCCCCACGCCGATGAAAACTGCATCATATTCAGAAGTTAAATCGCTAAAGGTAATATCGCGGCCAATTTCACAGTTAAGATGAAAGTCGATTCCCATTGCGGTGAATATCTCTCGCCGCTGGCTTAATACCGTTTTATCGAGTTTGAAAGGAGGAATGCCAAAAGTCAGCATACCGCCAATTTCTGGATGGCGATCAAAGACATCAACCTGAACTCCCGCGCGCGCCAGAATATCAGCACACCCTAACCCTGCTGGCCCAGCGCCAATCACCGCCACTTTTTCGCTACGGGGAACAACTTTGCTGACATCGGGACGCCAGCCCATCGCCAGCGCGGTATCGGTGATGTAGCGTTCCAGATTACCGATAGAGACTGCGCCAGAGTGATCTTTCAAAGTACATGCGCCTTCACAAAGACGGTCCTGTGGGCATACCCTGCCGCAGATTTCTGGTAAGGAACTGGTCTGGTGGCAAAGTTCTGCCGCTTCAATAATCTTTCCTTCCTGTACCAGACGGATGTAATCCGGAATAGCGTTATGCAGCGGGCAATGCCAGTTGCAGTTAGCTTTTTCGGCACAATAAACACAGCGGTCACTCTCATAAGTCGCTTGCAGTGGATCCAGCCCGCAATAGATTTCGCCAAAGTGGGTTTTCCGTTCACTCGCTGAAATTTTATCTGCGCCTTTACGCGAGTTAACGGGGAGCAACGCTGCACTGCGAGATGGCTGAGCGACTGATGACGCTTTTCCTGCTGCCGTTTTGCGCTGGCGGGCCACCTTTATCTGCTGTAACCCTTTATCGTCCATCAGTCGTAACGCCTGTGTTGGGCAGACTTCAATACAGGCTTGCGTGCCAGAACTGCGCTGGTTACAAAGGTCGCATTTCTGCGCAATCGTATCGACCATCTCAACGACGCCAAAGGGGCAAGCGATTGCGCATCTTTTACAACCAATACATTTTTGCTCGTCCAGTTGTACGCTATCGGACTGGAAAGTCAGAGCATTAACCGGACAAGCCGTAACGCAAGGGGCATTGTTGCAGTGATGGCAGGCCACCGGATTCGCAGCCTGGCCTTTCCCTACAACGTGGATACGCGGTCTAAAGTCACTGTGACTCAGCGGCCAGTTTTCTTGATTGTGTGCCACCGCACAGGCAATTTCACAAGCATGACAGCCTATACATTCCGCAGCTTCAGCAGCGATAAACTTATTCATTTGCATCCCTTTCATTTAATGAGTTATGTCTTCTCAAATTTCGCGATGCAATAAACGGGCATATATTAGGTAGCATGACCGTTTTAATTATAATTTTGCGACTGAGTTCAAATTATTGCCCCTCAATCTATGCCGCTTTCATTATTTCAACATTGCCGACCAAAAGAGCGCTATCCAGATAAAAACGATTAAATGCGAGAGTGCGACATGCCAGAATGATTAATGAAATATCAATATGAGAAAATTACAGATAATTTCATTGTCAGGTTCTCTTCTCATTTTCGTGGTTTAACCACGATTATGTGATTGCCTCCGCAATTCCTGTCTCTAACTCCCCTTCCTCGCAAAAACTGGCACTCCACGAGCATGTGTTTAGACAGTTTCATTAACGTAAACGGTTGCTTTTTACTCTGGCGGGCGAAAGGAGAAACACTGATGAGCGCCATAGATTCCCAACTTCCCTCATCTTCTGGGCAAGACCGCCCAACTGATGAGGTTGACCGCATATTATCACCAGGAAAGCTGATCATACTCGGTCTGCAACACGTCCTTGTCATGTACGCAGGTGCAGTCGCTGTTCCTCTTATGATTGGTGACCGACTGGGCCTCTCAAAAGAAGCTATTGCGATGCTCATTAGCTCGGATCTCTTTTGCTGCGGGATCGTCACATTATTGCAATGTATCGGTATCGGCCGCTTTATGGGGATCCGCCTGCCGGTGATTATGTCGGTGACCTTTGCTGCTGTAACACCAATGATAGCCATTGGGATGAACCCGGATATCGGCCTGCTGGGGATATTTGGTGCCACTATCGCCGCGGGTTTTATCACCACATTATTAGCGCCACTTATCGGTCGCTTGATGCCTTTATTCCCGCCACTGGTTACCGGTGTGGTTATTACTTCTATTGGGCTTAGCATCATTCAGGTGGGTATTGACTGGGCCGCCGGAGGTAAAGGGAATCCGCAATATGGTAATCCCGTTTATTTAGGTATCTCCTTTGCTGTCTTAATTTTTATCTTGCTCATTACTCGCTATGCGAAAGGATTTATGTCCAACGTCGCCGTATTACTGGGGATTGTATTTGGCTTTTTACTTTCGTGGATGATGAATGAAGTCAATTTATCCGGGCTACATGATGCTTCATGGTTTGCGATTGTCACGCCGATGTCATTTGGTATGCCGATTTTCGATCCCGTTTCCATTCTGACCATGACTGCCGTGTTAATCATCGTGTTTATCGAGTCGATGGGGATGTTCCTGGCACTGGGTGAAATAGTCGGTCGTAAACTCTCTTCACACGATATTATTCGCGGGCTGCGTGTCGATGGCGTAGGGACAATGATAGGCGGAACGTTTAACAGCTTCCCCCACACGTCATTTTCACAAAACGTTGGCCTGGTTAGCGTGACGCGCGTTCATAGCCGCTGGGTGTGTATTTCTTCGGGAATTATATTAATCCTGTTTGGCATGGTGCCAAAAATGGCGGTGCTGGTCGCCTCCATTCCGCAATTTGTGCTGGGCGGTGCTGGGCTGGTGATGTTCGGCATGGTACTGGCGACAGGGATTCGAATTCTGTCGCGCTGTAACTACACCACCAACCGTTACAACCTCTATATTGTGGCGATCAGTCTCGGCGTTGGCATGACTCCGACGCTCTCTCACGATTTCTTTTCTAAGTTACCGGCCGTACTGCAACCGTTGCTGCATAGCGGCATTATGCTCGCAACCCTTAGCGCCGTTGTGCTGAATGTCTTCTTTAATGGCTACCAGCATCATGCTGACCTGGTGAAGGAATCCGTCTCTGATAAAGATTTAAAAGTCAGGACAGTACGTATGTGGCTTCTGATGCGCAAGCTGAAGAAAAATGAGCATGGAGAATAATATGAATTTTTTAATGCGCGCTATATTCAGTCTGCTGTTGCTTTTTACTCTCTCTATTCCTGTCATTTCTGACTGTGTTGCAATGGCCATTGAAAGTCGCTTCAAATATATGATGCTACTTTTTTAAATGGTTTTTACCTGTCGGCATCCGCTCAAAACGGGCGGTTGTCGATAAACGCTCACTTGGTTAATCATTTCACTCTTCAATTATCTATAATGATGAGTGATCAGAATTACATGTGAGAAATTATGCAAACGGAACACGTCATTTTATTGAATGCACAGGGAGTTCCCACTGGTACGCTGGAAAAGTATGCCGCACACACGGCAGACACCCTCTTACATCTCGCGTTCTCCAGTTGGCTGTTTAATGCCAAGGGGCAATTATTAGTTACCCGCCGCGCACTGAGCAAAAAAGCGTGGCCTGGCGTGTGGACTAACTCGGTTTGTGGGCACCCACAACTGGGAGAAAGCAGCGAAGACGCGGTGATCCGCCGTTGCCGTTATGAGCTTGGCGTGGAAATTACGCCTCCTGAATCTATCTATCCTGACTTTCGCTACCGCGCCACCGATCCGAGTGGCATTGTGGAAAATGAAGTGTGTCCGGTATTTGCCGCACGCACCACCAGTGCGTTACAGATCAACGATGATGAAGTGATGGATTATCAATGGTGTGATTTAGCTGATGTATTACACGGTATTGATGCCACGCCGTGGGCGTTCAGTCCGTGGATGGTGATGCAGGCGACAAATCGCGAAGCCAGAATACGATTATCTGCATTTACCCAGCTTAAATAAAAAACCCCGACATTTGCCGGGGTTGTGAGCATAACGTAATGCTTATTTCACCGGACGCATCGCCGGGAACAGAATAACGTCGCGGATGGTATGGCTGTTGGTGAACAGCATTACCATACGGTCGATGCCAATCCCCAGACCTGCTGTCGGCGGTAAGCCATGTTCCAGTGCGGTAACGTAATCTTCATCGTAGAACATCGCTTCGTCGTCACCTGCGTCTTTCGCGGCAACCTGATCCAGGAAGCGTTGCGCCTGATCTTCCGCGTCATTCAGCTCGCTAAAGCCGTTACCGATTTCACGACCACCGATGAAGAACTCAAAGCGGTCTGTGATTTCCGGGTTAATGTCGTTACGACGCGCCAGCGGAGAAACTTCTGCCGGATATTCAGTAATGAAGGTCGGCTGAATCAGATGTGCTTCTGCCACTTCTTCGAAGATCTCGGTAACGATACGGCCCAGACCCCAGCTCTTCTCAACGTGGATACCGATAGATTCAGCAATCGCTTTCGCAGAGTCGAAGTTATCCAGATCCGCCATGTCGGTTTCCGGGCGATATTTCTTGATCGCTTCACGCATGGTCAGTTTTTCGAACGGTTTACCGAAGTCCAGCGTCACGTCGCCATAGGTCACTTCCGTCTTACCGAGAATATCCTGTGCCAGAGTACGGAACAGCGATTCGGTCAGCTCGATCAGATCTTTGTAATCTGCGTAAGCCATGTAGAGTTCCATCATGGTGAACTCTGGGTTATGACGTACGGAGATACCTTCGTTACGGAAGTTACGGTTGATTTCGAATACACGCTCGAAGCCACCGACCACCAGACGCTTGAGGTACAGTTCCGGCGCGATACGCAGGTACATGTCGAGATCCAGCGCGTTATGGTGGGTGATAAACGGACGCGCAGCGGCACCGCCAGGGATCACCTGCATCATCGGCGTTTCAACTTCCATAAAGCCGCGGTTCACCATGAACTGGCGAATACCAGAGAGGATCTGCGAGCGCACTTTAAAGGTGTTACGGGATTCATCGTTAGAGATGAGATCCAGATAACGCTGACGATAGCGCGCTTCCTGATCCTGCAAGCCGTGGAATTTATCCGGCAGCGGACGCAGTGCTTTGGTCAGCAGACGCAGCTCGGTACAGTGGATAGACAGTTCGCCGGTTTTGGTTTTGAACAGTTTACCTTTCGCGCCGAGGATGTCACCGAGGTCCCATTTTTTGAACTGCTCGTTGTAAACGCCTTCCGGCAGATCGTCACGGGCAACGTACAGCTGAATGCGGCCACCCACATCCTGCAGGGTAACGAAAGACGCTTTACCCATAATACGGCGGGTCATCATGCGGCCAGCAACGGCGACTTCGATGTTCAGCGCTTCCAGTTCTTCGTTCTCTTTACCGTCGAATTCTGCGTGCAATTGGTCAGAGGTATGATCGCGACGGAAATCGTTCGGGAAGGCAATCCCCTGCTCGCGCAGGTTCGCCAGCTTCTCACGACGCGTTTTCAGTTCATTGTTAAGATCGACTACCGCGTCAGCGCCCTGTGCGTGTTGTTCAGACATGTTGGTTCCTCATAACCCTGCTTTCAAACTTGCTTCGATAAATTGATCCAGGCTGCCGTCCAGCACGGCCTGCGTGTTGCGGGTTTCTACCCCGGTACGCAGATCTTTAATGCGGGAGTCATCAAGGACATAAGAACGAATCTGGCTGCCCCAGCCGATGTCGGATTTGTTATCTTCCATCGCCTGTTTCTCGGCATTTTTCTTCTGCATCTCCAGTTCATAAAGCTTCGCTTTCATCTGCTTCATGGCCTGGTCTTTGTTCTTGTGCTGGGAACGGTCGTTCTGGCATTGGGTCACGATCCCGGTTGGGATGTGGGTAATACGCACCGCAGATTCGGTACGGTTAACGTGCTGACCGCCCGCGCCGGACGCGCGATAAACGTCAATGCGCAGATCCGCCGGGTTGATTTCGATATCAATATCATCATCAACTTCCGGGTAAACAAACGCAGAGCTGAACGATGTGTGGCGACGACCGCCGGAGTCAAACGGGCTTTTACGCACCAGGCGGTGAACGCCAGTTTCTGTACGCAGCCAGCCGTAAGCGTAATCGCCGGAGATTTTGATCGTCACGGATTTAATACCCGCCACTTCACCTTCCGACTCTTCGATGATTTCAGTTTTGAAACCACGCGATTCAGCCCAGCGCAGATACATACGCTCAAGCATGCTCGCCCAGTCCTGTGCTTCCGTACCGCCAGACCCCGCCTGAATATCGAGGTAGCAGTCGGCGCTGTCATATTCGCCAGAGAACATACGGCGGAACTCAAGCTGCGCCAGTTTTTCTTCCAGGGCGTCGAGTTCAGCAACGGCTTCGTTAAAGGTTTCTTCGTCGTCAGCTTCTACAGCCAGTTCCAGCAGACCAGAAACATCTTCCAGCCCCTGTTTCATTTGGTCGAGGGTGTCGACAACGGCTTCGAGGGAGGAACGCTCTTTACCCAGCGCCTGTGCGCGTTCGGGTTCGTTCCAGACATCCGGCTGTTCCAGCTCGGCGTTTACTTCTTCCAGACGCTCTTTCTTGGCGTCGTAGTCAAAGATACCCCCTAAGAACGTCGGAGCGTTCCGTGAGGTCCTGAATGCGATTATTTACCGGATTAATTTCAAACATGGTCTGATTTCTTTTATTGAGCTAGTCAAAATGCGGTGATAAGAGCGGGATTGTACCCAATCCACGCTCTTTTTTATAGAGAAGATGACGCTAAATTGGCCAGATATTGTCGATGATAATTTGCAGGCTGCGGTTGCCGCGAAACTCGTTGATATCGAGCTTATAAGCCAGTTGCACTTCACGCACGCCGTTATCCGGCCAGAGGGCGGTATCGACATTAAAAGCAATACCATCCAGCAGTGGACCGCCGCCGACCGGTTCGACCATCACCTTCAAATGACGTTCGCCCACCAGCCGCTGTTGCAGCAGACGGAAATGACCGTCAAACAGCGGCTCCGGGAACATCTGCCCCCACGGGCCAGCATCGCGCAGCAACTGCGCCACTTCCATGGTCATTTCGGCCGGGCTTAACGGACCGTCTGACACCACTTCGCCTTGCAATAGCGAAGGGTCCAGCCACTCTGTAACCAGTTCGCCAAACCGTTGTTGAAAGAGTTCGAATTTATCCTCTTCCAGCGACAAACCCGCCGCCATCGCATGACCGCCAAACTTCAGCATCATGCCAGGGTAGAGTGTGTCTAATCGCTCCAGTGCATCACGCATATGCAGCCCCTGAATGGAGCGACCTGAACCTTTCAGCGTACCATCACCTGCTGGCGCAAAGGCGATAACCGGACGGTGAAAACGCTCTTTGATGCGCGAAGCCAGAATACCGACAACGCCCTGATGCCATTCGGGGTGGTACATTGCCAGCCCGCCGGGTAGCGTGTCGCGACTTCGCTCCAGTTTCTCGCACAGGGTCAGGGCTTCAACTTGCATTCCTTGTTCGATCTCTTTTCGCGTCTGGTTTAGCGCATCGAGTTCATTTGCCAGCACGCGCGCTTCGCCGATGTTGTCGCACAGCAACAGCGCCACACCGACGGACATATCGTCCAGTCGCCCGGCAGCATTGAGACGTGGCCCCAGCGCAAAACCTAAATCGCTGGCGGCGAGTTTTTGCGCATCGCGATTTGCCACTTCCAGCAGCGCTTTAATCCCCGGACGGCACTTTCCGGCACGGATGCGACTCATCCCCTGCCAGGTCAGAATGCGATTATTAGCGTCCAGCGGCACGACGTCCGCTACTGTCCCCAGCGCTACCAGATCCAGCAGTTCTGCCAGGTTAGGAATTGCGATGCCACGCTCATCAAACCAGCCCTGATCGCGCAAAAAGGTGCGCAGCGCCAGCATCAGATAAAACGCCACACCCACGCCTGCCAGTGATTTCGACGGGAAATTACAGTCGCGCAAGTTAGGGTTAATGATCGCTTCCGCCGCGGGTAATGTTTCGCCTGGCAAATGGTGATCGGTAACAATAACCGGAATGCCCAACGAGCGAGCGTGTTCAACCCCCGCATGGGAGGAAATACCGTTATCCACCGTGACAATTAACTGCGCGCCACGGGCATGGGCCTGATCGACCACTTCCGGGCTTAAGCCGTAACCGTCTTCGAAACGGTTTGGTACCAGGTAGTCGATATTGCTGCAACCAAGCGAGCGCATCGCCAGCACGCTTAGAGCCGTGCTGGTCGCGCCGTCGGCGTCAAAATCGCCGACCACAATAATCCGCGTTCCTTCGCGAAAAGCGTTGTAAAGGATCTCAACGGCCTTTTCGACGCCGCTCAGTTGCTGCCAGGGCAACATACCTTTAACACTGCGTTCCAGTTCTTGCGCACTGCGCACGCCCCGGCTGGCGTATAAACGGCGCAGCAAGGGAGGCAATTCAGCGGGCAAGTCTGCCGTTTCATCGACTTCACGGCGACGAAGTTGTATCTGTTGTTTCACGCGAATTATTTACCGCTGGTCATTTTTTGGTGTTCGTCGAGGAATTCTTTCATCTCTTTCGGCGGCTGGTAACCCGGAACAAGTGTGCCATTGCTCAGCACAACTGCCGGAGTACCGCTAACGCCAAGCTGGACGCCAAGTGCGTAATGGTCGGCAATATCCACGTCGCAGCTGGCTGGTGCGACGCTTTTACCTGCCATCACATCATCAAACGCTTTGTTTTTATCTTTCGCACACCAGATAGCTTTCATTTCTTTCTCTGCATCGCTGTCCAGCCCCTGGCGCGGGAAAGCAAGATAACGCACGGTGATCCCCAGCGCGTTATAGTCTGCCATTTGCTCATGCAGTTTGTGGCAGTAACCACAGGTAATATCAGTAAACACGGTGATGACGTGTTTTTCCTGCGGCGCTTTATAAACGATCATCTCTTTTTCAAGCGCATTCAACTGCTTTAACAGCATCTTATTGGTGACATTGACCGGAGCCGTGCCGCTAACGTCATACATTGGCCCCTGAATGATATGTTTACCATCATCGGTGATGTACAACACGCCGCTGTTAGTCAGAACTGTCTTCATGCCAGCTACGGGCGCGGGCTGAATATCGCTGCTTTTGATGCCCATTTTGGCTAACGTTTGTTGAATTGCCGCGTCATCAGCCTGAGCAAAACCTGAAAACGCCGCTAACAAAGTAAACAACATAAAACCTTTCTTCATAAATCTTCCCGTTCTTTTCAGACATCACGCCCGCGGGTGATGCTGTTGATGAAGTTGCCGCAGACGCTCGGTAGCGACATGCGTATAAATTTGCGTGGTGGAGAGGTCGCTGTGGCCCAGTAGCATCTGCACCACGCGTAAATCCGCACCATGATTTAATAAATGGGTGGCAAAAGCGTGACGCAATACATGCGGTGACAGCTTTTCGCTGTCGATACCCGCCAGCACAGCATAATGTTTAATGCGGTGCCAGAAGGTCTGTCGCGTCATCTGCTGCGCACGCTGGCTGGGAAACAACACGTCAATTGACACACCATTCAGCAGCCACGGACGCCCATGTTCCAGATAGGTTTCCAGCCAGTAAACCGCCTCTTCACCTAACGGTACCAGGCGCTCTTTGTTGCCTTTACCAATGACCCGCACTACGCCCTGACGCAGGCTGATATCACTCATTGTCAGTCCGACCAGTTCAGAGACACGCAGCCCGGTAGCATACAACACTTCAAGCATGGCTTTATCGCGTAGCTCCAGTGGCTGATCAATTAATGGTGCCTGTAATAAACGTTCGACCTGCGCTTCGCTTAAATCTTTTGGCAAACGCTGGGGCAATTTCGGTGAAGCGAGATGCGCACTGGGATCGTCTTCACGAAACTTTTCGCGATAAAGATACTGGAACAATCGGCGCACTGCACTCAGCAAACGCGCTGAGCTGGTGGCTTTATACCCGCCCTCCAGCCGTTCTGCCAGTAATGCCTGCAAATCGTCACTTTGCGCCGTCGCCAGCGTCAACCCGCGGTGATGCAACCACTCCACCATCATTGACAGATCGCGACGGTAAGCGTTCAACGTATTTTCAGCCAGATTTTTTTCCAGCCACAGAGCATCAAGAAACTGCTCGATGCGTGCCAGATCCTGTTTCACTTGCGCCCCTTATGGTCACTCATTTGATCCATTATGCCTTATTGTGCCGTGACTAAAGCGATTCTGATACACTAGCCGCAAAAGCCACAGCAGAATCGAGAAGCTTACGTTATGAATATGGGTCTTTTTTACGGTTCCAGCACCTGTTACACCGAAATGGCGGCAGAAAAAATCCGCGATATTATCGGCCCAGAACTGGTGACCTTACATAACCTCAAGGACGACTCCCCGAAATTAATGGAGCAGTACGATGTGCTCATTCTGGGTATCCCGACCTGGGATTTTGGTGAAATCCAGGAAGACTGGGAAGCCGTCTGGGATCAGCTCGACGACCTGAACCTTGAAGGTAAAATTGTTGCGCTGTATGGGCTTGGCGATCAACTGGGATACGGCGAGTGGTTCCTCGATGCGCTCGGTATGCTGCATGACAAACTCTCGACCAAAGGCGTGAAGTTCGTCGGCTACTGGCCAACGGAAGGATATGAATTTACCAGCCCGAAACCGGTGATTGCTGACGGGCAACTGTTCGTGGGTCTGGCGCTGGATGAAACTAACCAGTATGACCTTAGCGACGAGCGTATTCAGAGCTGGTGCGAGCAAATCCTCAACGAAATGGCAGAGCATTACGCCTGATCTCACTGACGGCTTAGCGCATATGCTTTGCCGTCATCTTTATCTTTGCGTCTCTTGTTGCAACAAAATCCGCCGTAAATCCCGCCATTCGGCTTCGTCCATGCTGTCGGCTGCCAGCCATAAATGTTGCCGTTTACCGCCATCAGAACGTAAACGCAGCATCATGCCGCTCTTAATCATCCACGGTGCTTTGACGATGCACCACTCCTGCCCTTGCCAACGCAAACGCCCGTCCATCAACAAGCGAATTTCCCCCTGGCGAGCATTAATACGCCGCTGGCTGCGAACGCAATCAAACACCACCAGCGAAAGTAACACCATCCATAACGGGGTGTAACTGAGTGGCCAGGGCATGAGTAAAATAACAGCGGCAACCAGCCCATGAATCAGCAAGGAAAGCCACTGTGCGCGCCAGGAGACGCGCAAATCAGATTGCCACAGGACCACGTTCCCGGTTCCGTGTCTGGATGAGTCGGACCATCATTTCCAGTTCTGCATCGGCCGGTTTACCGTGATTCATCAGCCAGTTAAACAGGTCCGGATCGTCACATTCCAGCAGACGAATAAAGATGCGTTTTTCGTCATCGCTTAAGCTGTCGTACTCATGTTCGAAAAACGGCATGATTGAAATATCGAGTTCGCGCATACCACGGCGGCATGCCCAATGAATGCGGGCTTTGTTGTTAATGTCCATCTTCTTCCTGTCTCACGAAAATCCAGTACCCGGCTATTGTAACGTGTTTTTCGCCTTCTTTTACGGGAATATCAGTAAACACCATCGCGATCGCGAAATTAATTCACAACAATTCAATGGCTTCATTTTTTTGGAAGTCGCCTCGCAGAAGGCACAGATCGCGTAGTGAAAGCACTTGCATTGCCTCATAGCTCTTTTACCATTAGTCATTAATACGCCGTTAAGCAACTCAGGACTCTATTATGGCTTTTACACCTTTTCCTCCCCGTCAGCCTACGGCTTCTGCCCGTTTACCGCTGACGCTGATGACGCTTGATGACTGGGCGCTTGCCACCATTACTGGCGCGGACAGCGAAAAATATATGCAGGGTCAGGTGACAGCAGATGTCAGCCAGATGGCAGAAGATCAGCACCTGCTCGCCGCCCATTGCGACGCCAAAGGTAAAATGTGGAGCAATTTACGTCTGTTCCGCGACGGCGATGGCTTTGCATGGATTGAACGGCGCAGCGTGCGTGAACCGCAGCTGACTGAACTGAAAAAATATGCGGTATTCTCTAAAGTGACCATCGCGCCAGACGACGAGCGTGTGCTGCTTGGTGTTGCCGGTTTTCAGGCGCGCGCCGCGCTGGCAAATCTCTTTAGCGAACTGCCTTCGAAAGAAAAACAGGTAGTCAAAGAAGGCGCGACCACTTTGCTATGGTTTGAACACCCGGCAGAACGTTTCCTGATCGTAACCGATGAAGCTACTGCTAATATGCTGACCGATAAACTGCGCGGTGAAGCGGAACTGAACAATAGCCAACAGTGGCTGGCATTAAACATTGAAGCGGGTTTCCCGGTGATTGATGCCGCCAACAGCGGGCAGTTTATCCCACAGGCGACCAATCTCCAGGCGCTGGGCGGTATCAGCTTTAAGAAAGGCTGTTATACCGGACAAGAGATGGTGGCGCGGGCCAAATTCCGCGGTGCCAACAAACGTGCGCTCTGGTTACTGGCAGGTAGCGCCAGCCGACTGCCAGAAGCAGGTGAAGACTTAGAGCTGAAAATGGGCGAAAACTGGCGTCGTACCGGTACGGTGCTGGCTGCGGTCAAACTGGAAGATGGTCAGGTCGTGGTGCAGGTGGTGATGAATAACGATATGGAACCGGACAGCATCTTCCGCGTGCGCGACGATGCAAATACACTGCATATCGAGCCGCTGCCGTATTCGCTCGAAGAGTAAATTTCTATATCGCTTCGGGCATCTATTGCCTGAAGCGACACTGATGTGTCTTTTCATGCAGACAAAGGCACAGCAATTACGCCTGCCCAATATACAAATAGATCGCCAGAAAGTGGCACACACTACCGCCGAGTACAAAGCCGTGCCAGATGGCATGATTGTACGGAATGCGTTTGCAGACATAGAAAATCACCCCGAGCGAATAAACCACGCCGCCTACCGCCAGTAAGGTAACGCTGCCTGCCGCGAGCTTAACTGCCATTTCATAAATTACCACCAGCGACAACCAGCCCATCGCCAGATAAGTCACCAGAGATAAAATTTTAAATCGGTGCGCGATGGTCAGTTTGAACAGAATCCCCAGCAATGCCAGGCTCCAGATAACAATCATCAATCCGCGCGCTAACGGAGAATCTAACCCCACCAGCAAAAACGGTGTATAGGTTCCGGCAATCAACAGGTAAATGGCGCAATGGTCAAATTTCTTCAGCCACATTTTTGCCCGTTGATGGGGAATGGCGTGATAGAGCGTCGAAGCGAGGAACAGCAGGATCATACTGCCGCCATATAGGCTATAACTGGTTATCGCCGTGGCGCTGGCATTGAGATCCACCGCCTGAACCAGTAGCAACACCAGCCCAACGATACCAAACACCAGCCCAATGCCGTGACTGACGCTGTTGGCAATTTCCTCTGCCAGCGAATATCCCTGCTTAATGAGGGGCTTCTGAACCATAACTTACTCCGGAGAAACGTACACGCACATGTATACCTCTCCAGCGTAACTGAGAATAGTTCCAGTGAACACCTGTTAGCTAAAATAAATTCTGATTTTGGACTAATCTCCGAAAAATCATGAAATTAAATGCGAAATTTCAACTAACAGGCGTGAGTTCAATTTAAAGGCATTTAAATTCAATCACATAAAACTGTGTCTGGCCGGGATAGATGTCGGCAATGACCTTTTTCAGTTCAGGCAGGGTCATATTTTCCTGCTCTGCATGTTTTTCCGTCAGCGTCTCCAGCGTTATGGTTGAGGTTGCGGTGACTTCGATGGTGCAAAAATAGCCATCATCTTCAAAGCGCCCAACGCGCAGCACATCGCCCGTTTTAAAGTGCGATTCAGATTCGTCGCGGATGGTGATGGTTTTACGTCCAGCCAGAATGTCATCCTGGAAACGTTGAAAAAAAGTGATGTCGTTTGGCTGCATGGTACTATTTCCTGTAAGAATTGATTCATCTGGAGCCTATGATAGTGAAAAAACTCACCTTACCGAAAGATTTCTTATGGGGCGGCGCAGTTGCCGCTCATCAGGTCGAAGGCGGCTGGAACAAAGGCGGCAAAGGGCCGAGCATTTGTGACGTTCTGACCGGTGGCGCACACGGCGTGCCGCGCGAAATCACCAAAGAAGTCTTGCCAGGCAAATACTATCCAAACCATGAAGCCGTTGATTTTTATGGTCACTACAAGGAAGACATCAAGCTATTTGCCGAAATGGGCTTCAAATGTTTTCGGACTTCCATCGCCTGGACGCGTATTTTTCCAAAAGGTGATGAAGCTCAGCCAAACGAAGAAGGGCTGAAGTTCTACGATGATATGTTCGATGAACTGCTGAAATACAACATCGAACCGGTGATCACCCTCTCCCACTTTGAAATGCCGCTGCATCTGGTGCAGCAATACGGTAGCTGGACCAACCGTAAAGTGGTTGATTTCTTTGTCCGTTTCGCGGAAGTGGTGTTTGAACGCTATAAGCATAAAGTCAAATACTGGATGACCTTCAACGAAATTAACAACCAGCGTAACTGGCGTGCACCGCTGTTCGGTTACTGCTGCTCCGGCGTGGTTTATACCGAGCATGAGAACCCGGAAGAGACGATGTATCAGGTGCTGCATCACCAGTTTGTCGCCAGCGCCCTGGCGGTGAAAGCTGCGCGTCGCATTAACCCGGAGATGAAAGTCGGCTGTATGCTGGCGATGGTGCCGCTCTATCCCTACTGCTGTAACCCGGACGATGTGATGTTCGCTCAGGAGTCGATGCGCGAACGCTACGTCTTTACCGATGTGCAGCTACGCGGCTATTACCCGTCCTATGTGTTGAACGAGTGGGAGCGTCGCGGATTTAACATCAAAATGGAAGACGGCGATCTCGATGTACTGCGTGAAGGCACCTGCGATTATCTTGGTTTCAGCTATTACATGACCAACGCAGTGAAGGCCGAAGGCGGCACCGGCGATGCGATCTCTGGTTTTGAAGGCAGCGTACCGAACCCGTATGTTAAAGCGTCTGACTGGGGCTGGCAGATTGATCCAGTAGGTCTGCGCTATGCCCTTTGCGAACTGTATGAGCGTTATCAGAGGCCGCTGTTTATTGTCGAAAACGGTTTTGGCGCTTACGACAAAGTGGAAGAAGATGGCAGCATCAACGACGACTACCGCATTGACTACCTGCGCGCCCATATTGAAGAGATGAAAAAAGCAGTGACTTACGATGGTGTGGATCTGATGGGCTACACACCGTGGGGCTGCATCGACTGCGTATCGTTCACCACCGGGCAGTACAGCAAACGCTACGGCTTTATCTATGTGAATAAACATGACGACGGTACTGGCGATATGTCGCGTTCACGTAAGAAGAGCTTTAACTGGTACAAAGAGGTGATTGCCAGCAACGGCGAGAAGCTTTAAGTCGATGAAGTACCGGATGCAATACTTGTTGCATCCGGTCAGACAACTTCCCTGTTTTATTTCCCGCCCGCCAAATCGATAAAACTTCCCGTGACGTAAGAGGCTTTATCACTTAGTAGCCAGACAATGGCCTGCGCGACCTCTTCTGCCTGTCCACCACGCTGCATGGGGATGTTCGACTTAACGCGATCGACGCGTCCAGGCTCGCCGCCGCTGGCGTGCATTTCGGTATAAATAAACCCTGGCCGCACGCAGTTAACCCGGATCCCCTGCGCGGCGACTTCCAGCGATAGTCCGGTGGTTAACGTATCAATCGCCCCTTTCGATGCCGCGTAATCAACATATTCCCCTGGCGAACCCAACCGTGAGGCCACCGAAGAGACATTGACGATAGCGCCGCCACTGCCACCATTTTTAAGCGCCATGCGTTTTACCGCCTCGCGGCAGCAGAGAAAATATCCCGTCACGTTGGTGGAAAGTACTCGGTTGATTCGCTCTGCGGTAAGGTTTTCAACGGTGCACTGGGTAAACAAGATCCCGGCGTTATTGACCAGCGCTGCTAGCGGTTCATCGTGCTGATCGATTGCTGTAAACATCGCAACGACCTGGTTTTCGTCGCTGATATCCGCCTGGAGCACGAATGCTTTGCCACCGGCTTGCGTTATTAAGTTCATCACTTCCTGCGCCGCGTGGAGGTTTTGTTGATAATTAACCGCCACCGTATACCCTTCTTGCGCCAACAGTAATGCAGTTGCCCGCCCGATGCCGCGACTGCCACCGGTCACAAGTGCTATAGCCATTTGTTTTTCCGAGAAAAATTCATTCGTTGACGTATCTTTGAGATTGCTAACAAACTGGCTCAATCTTCAATGTTGGCACGCTTTTCCCCCTCGCCCTTTCAGGGAGAGGGCCGGGGTGAGGGTAAATATTCGCGCCAGTGCCGGCCTGTTCCCCTCACCCTCTCCCCAAAGGGGCGAGGGGACTGTCTGAGCACTTTTGTACTTTGTCATCTGACTAAAAAGGCGCCGAAGCGCCTTTAGAAAATAGTCGAATCAGTGAATTACTGGTATTCGCTAATCGGTACGCAGGAGCAGAACAGGTTACGGTCGCCGTAAACATCATCCAGACGTTTCACCGTCGGCCAGTATTTGTCTGCCACGCCTGCCGGGAATACCGCAACTTCACGGCTGTACGGATGCGCCCACTCGGCGACCAGTTCGCTCTGAATGTGCGGCGCGTTCACCAGCGGGTTATCTTCCAGCGGCCAGACACCGGCTTTCACCTGGTCAATTTCTGCGCGGATAGCCAGCATCGCGTCGATAAAGCGATCCAGTTCCACTTTGCTTTCAGATTCAGTCGGTTCAACCATCAGCGTACCCGCCACCGGGAACGACATCGTTGGCGCGTGGAAACCGTAGTCGATCAGGCGCTTGGCAATATCCAGCTCGCTGATGCCGGTTTCTTCTTTCAGCGGGCGAATATCGAGAATACATTCGTGCGCCACGCGACCGTCGCGACCGGTATACAGCACCGGGAAGGCATCCTGCAGGCGGCTGGCAATATAGTTGGCGTTGAGGATTGCCACCTGGCTTGCTTTTTTCAGCCCTTCTGCGCCCATCATGCGGATGTACATCCAGCTGATTGGCAGGATAGAGGCGCTACCGAACGGTGCCGCAGAAACTGCGCCCTGACGGGTTAACATGCCTTCGATTTGCACCACGCTATGACCCGGTACAAACGGTGCCAGATGCGCTTTCACACCGATCGGTCCCATACCCGGACCACCACCGCCGTGCGGAATGCAGAAAGTTTTATGCAGGTTGAGGTGCGAAACGTCCGCGCCAATAAAGCCCGGCGAGGTGATGCCAACCTGGGCGTTCATGTTCGCGCCATCAAGGTAAACCTGACCGCCGAACTGATGCACGACTTCACACACTTCACGGATCGTTTCTTCATACACGCCGTGGGTAGAAGGATAAGTCACCATGATACAGGAGAGGTTATCGCCCGCCTGTTCCGCTTTCGCGCGCAGATCAGTCAGATCGATGTTGCCGTTTTTATCACACGCCACAACCACCACCTGCATTCCTGCCATATGTGCAGAAGCGGGGTTAGTTCCGTGCGCAGAAGCCGGGATCAGGCAGATATCGCGATGCCCTTCGTTGCGGCTTTCATGATAATGACGAATCGCCAGCAGGCCCGCGTATTCGCCCTGTGCGCCGGAGTTCGGCTGCATACAAACGGCGTCGTAACCGGTCAGTTTCACCAGCCAGTCAGCCAGCTGCGCAATCATCTGCTGATAACCTTCAGCCTGTTCCGGCGGGCAAAACGGGTGCAGTTCGGCAAATTCCGGCCAGGTGATTGGGATCATCTCGGCGGCGGCGTTCAGTTTCATGGTGCAGGAACCCAGCGGGATCATCGCCTGATTCAGCGCCAGATCTTTACGCTCCAGCGAGTGCATATAGCGCATCATTTCGGTTTCGCTGTGGTAGCGATTAAACACCGGATGAGTGAGGATTTCGTCGTCGCGCAGCATCGCAGGCTGAATAGAGCGGCTGTCGTGAGCCACGTCTTTGTCCAGCGTGTCGATCTCCAGCCCGTGGTTATCGCCCAGCAGCACGCTGAAAAGCTGCATTACGTTTTCACGCGTGGTGGTTTCATCAAGGGTGATCCCAACCGCGTTCAGGATATCGCTACGCAGGTTGATTTCAGCCGCTTCGGCACGCGCCAGTACGCCCGCCTTGTCGGCCACTTCCACACACAGAGTGTCGAAATAGTGCGCATGGCGCAGCTTCAGACCTTTTTGTTGCAGGCCTGCCGCCAGGATATCGGTCAAACGGTGAATGCGGTTAGCGATACGTTTCAGGCCAACCGGGCCGTGATAAACGGCATACAGGCTGGCGATGTTTGCCAGCAGTACCTGGGAAGTACAAATGTTGGAGTTCGCTTTCTCACGGCGGATATGTTGCTCGCGAGTCTGCATCGCCATGCGCAGCGCGGTATTGCCAGCTGCATCTTTCGATACACCGATAATACGGCCCGGCATTGAGCGTTTGTATTCATCTTTCGCCGCAAAGAATGCCGCGTGTGGGCCACCGTAGCCCATCGGCACGCCGAAGCGTTGCGCCGAACCAAAAACAATATCCGCGCCCTGTTTACCCGGCGCAGTTAACAGCACCAGCGCCATAATATCGGCGGCAACGCTGACCACAATTTTGCGTGATTTCAGTTCGCTAATAAGCGCAGTGTAGTCGTGAATTTCACCGGTAGTGCCTACCTGCTGTAACAGCACGCCGAAGACGTCCTGATGGTCGAGCACTTTTTGCGCGTCATCGACAATCACTTCAAAACCAAAGGTTTCGGCACGAGTACGGACCACATCCAGCGTTTGCGGATGCACATCGGAAGCCACGAAGAAGCGGTTGGCATTTTTCAGTTTGCTGACGCGTTTCGCCATCGCCATTGCTTCGGCGGCAGCGGTGGCCTCGTCCAGAAGAGAAGCAGAGGCCATATCCAGTCCAGTCAAATCCAGCGTTACCTGCTGGAAGTTGAGCAGTGCTTCAAGGCGGCCCTGGGAGACTTCAGGTTGATACGGAGTGTACGCGGTATACCAGCCCGGATTTTCCAGCATGTTACGCAGGATAACCGGCGGTAGCTGCACGGCGGTGTAACCCATGCCGATGTAAGACGTGAAGCGTTTATTGCGACTGGCAATAGCCTTGAGTTCTGCCAGTGCGGCGTATTCGGTCGCCGGTGCGCCAACCTGCGGCGGGGTCGCAAGCTGAATATCTTTCGGCACAATCTGGCCGGTCAGCGCGTTTAACGATTGTGCACCAACGGCATTCAGCATTTCTTGCTGTTGCGCGGCGTCCGGTCCGATATGGCGTTCAATAAAAGCGCCGCTGTTTTCAAGCTGGCTTAACGTCTGTGTCATGAGCGATGGTTCCTGAAACGTGCAGTGAATTGTGAACCTCTCTCCTTACGAAGAGAGTGAGGGTGAGGCATAAATTTTCCTCACCCTGATCCTCTCCCGCAGAAGAGGAATAAAGCCGTTACTCGTCTTCTAACAATGCTTCGTATGCGGTCGCATCCAGCAGTGATTCCAGTTCGCTTTCATCGCTGGCTTTGATTTTAAAGATCCAGCCACCTGCATACGGTTCGCTGTTCACCAGTTCCGGGGAATCGCTCAGTGCGTCGTTTACCGCCACGATTTCACCGCTTACTGGCGCATAAATGTCTGACGCCGCTTTTACTGATTCGGCAACCGCGCAGTCATCGCCCGCGCTAACCGTTGCGCCCACTTCCGGCAGGTCAACAAACACCATATCGCCTAACAGCTCCTGAGCATGTTCGGTAATACCAACGGTGTAAGTGCCGTCGGCTTCTTTACGCAGCCATTCGTGTTCTTTGCTGTATTTCAGTTCTGCTGGTACGTTGCTCATCAATCAATCTCCAAAAAAGTAAATCACGCGACGGCTTTGCCGTTACGCACAAAAACAGGTTTTGTCACTTTAACCGGCATTTCACGGTTGCGAATTTGCACAATCGCCGTTTCGCCAATACCTTCCGGCACGCGCGCCAGCGCAATGCTGTAACCCAGCGTCGGGGAGAAAGTACCGCTGGTGATAATGCCTTCATGCTGGTTGCCCTGCGCATCGGTAAAGCGTACCGGCAGTTCATTACGCAGCACGCCTTTTTCGGTCATCACCAGACCAACCAGTTTTTCTGTACCATGCTCACGCTGCACTTCCAGGGCTTCACGACCGATAAAGTCACGATCTGCCGGTTCCCAGGCGATAGTCCAGCCCATGTTGGCGGCTAAAGGAGAAATAGTTTCGTCCATCTCCTGACCATAAAGATTCATGCCCGCTTCCAGACGCAGCGTGTCACGCGCGCCCAAGCCACATGGCTTAACACCCGCTTCCACCAGCGCACGCCAGAAATCGGCCGCTTTTTCATTGGGCAGCGCAATTTCATAGCCCGCTTCACCGGTATAACCAGTGGTGGCAATAAACAGATCGCCCGCCTGCACGCCAAAGAACGGTTTCATCCCTTCCACCGCCTGACGCTGGGCGTCATTAAACAGTGTGGCAGCTTTTGCCTGCGCATTCGGCCCTTGCACGGCAATCATGGAAAGGTCATCACGAACGGTAATTTCGATGCCGAAAGGTTCAGCGTGTTGGGTAATCCAGGAGAGGTCTTTTTCGCGGGTGGCGGAGTTAACAACGAGGCGGAAGAAATCTTCAGTAAAGTAGTAGACGATGAGGTCATCTATCACACCGCCAGAGGCATTCAACATCCCCGAGTAAAGGGCTTTGCCGCTTTTGGTGAGCTTCGCCACATCGTTCGCCAGCAGATAACGCAGAAACTCCCGGGTGCGGCTGCCGCGGAGATCGACGATGGTCATATGTGACACATCAAACATTCCGGCATCGGTACGTACCGCATGATGTTCGTCGATTTGCGAACCGTAATGCAGCGGCATCATCCAGCCGTGGAAATCCACCATGCGAGCGCCGCAAAGCGTGTGTTGTTCGTACAAAGGAGTCTGTTGTGCCATCTTGTCCTCATTGAATAAGCGGGGCTGACAACTTTTCATGGTGAAATTATCACCACGAAACCCAGCATCGGAGCCACTCCCGGTCCCCAACGCAATCGTTCTCTTTTGCCTGAACTTACCACCGAAACAGACTGTTAACCATAAGGTAAAATTGATCATCACATTAGCTTATGGTTAAAAAACGCCAAAATCGCGACAGAATAAAAAACCAAAAAACACACTAGTTTCTATATAAAGATGATGCCATTAGAAAGTTAATTTGAATAAGGCAATATTAAGAACTAAAAAAATGTCAAAAAACACTAAATCAAAAAATCATGGCATTAGAAAATATAATGCGAAAACGGAGGTGAAATTAGTTTATTTCAAATGAGGAAAATCTCCCGGCGAAAAAACCGGGAGATGAAAGTGTGATGGGTATCAAATAAACAACAGAAGAGAAATTTTTAACGCAGCCATTCAGGCAAATCGTTTAATCCCATTGCCTGGCGGATGAGTTGTGGTTTAACGCCAGGAAGCGTGTCGGCCAGTTTCAAACCAATATCACGCAGCAGTTTTTTCGCCGGATTGGTACCGGAAAACAGATCGCGGAATCCCTGCATACCAGCCAGCATCAGCGCCGAACTGTGCTTGCGGCTACGCTCATAGCGACGCAGATAAATGTACTGCCCGATGTCTTTACCCTGACGATGCAACCGTTTCAGTTCAGCAATCAGCTCTGCAGCATCCATAAAGCCAAGATTTACCCCCTGCCCCGCCAGCGGGTGAATGGTATGCGCGGCGTCGCCCACCAGCGCCAGACGGTGCGCGGCAAACTGGCGCGCATAACGCCCCGTCAGTGGGAACACCTGACGCGCGCTCTCAACCTTGCATAAGCCCAGGCGATTATCAAAAGCGATATTTAACGCGCGATTAAATTCGTCTTCACTTGCCTGCTGCATCCGCTGCGCTTCCTCTGGCGACAGTGACCAGACAATCGAGCAAAGATGCGGATCGCTAAGCGGTAAAAAGGCCAGAATGCCTTCGCCATGGAAAACCTGCCGCGCCACCGCATCATGCGGTTCTTCCGTGCGAATGGTCGCTACCAGCGCGTGATGCTGATAATCCCAGAAAGTCAGCGGAATATCTGCTTTGTTGCGCAACCAGGAATTAGCGCCGTCCGCGCCAATCACCAGACGCGCCGTTAACATGCTGCCATCTTTCAGCGTCAGGAAAGTTTCATTTTCTCCCCAGGCGACCTGCTGTAATTCTGCGGGGGCCAACAGGGTGATATCTGACGCCTGCTGCGCTTTGCTCCACAGCGCGTAGTGAATCACTGAGTTTTCAACGATATGCCCAAGATGGCTATAGCCCATGCTTTGATCGTCAAACGAAATGTGACCAAAACTGTCTTTGTCCCACACTTCCATACCGTGATAACAACTAGCCCTACGAGAGAGAATGTCCTGCCAGACGCCAAGACGGGTGAGTAATTTTTCGCTGGCGGCATTGATAGCCGAAACGCGCAGTTGTGGTGGTGCATCCGCCGCCAGAGGTTCCGGTACGCGCTGCTCCAGTACGGCAACGCGTAAGCCGCTCCCCTGTAAGCCGCAGGCAACCGCCAGCCCCACCATGCCGCCGCCAACAATGGCTACATCAACACTTTGCATTGTTTATTCCTTAAAACCGCCTTCAACGCGCCACCCAACCGAGGGTGCGCTGCGCCAGCACATCGCGTGCCGGGGTGAATAATTCCATCGTCATCAGTCCGATGTTGCGCCCGACAACCAGCGGTGCCCAACGGTTGGCAAAAAGATGTACAAGGCTGTCCGTGACGCCAATGGTTGCTTCGCGATCGCTCTGTCGACGCTGCTGATAGCGGCACAATATGCCGTAATCACCGATGTCTTCTCCGCGCTCATGCGCCTGAGTCAGGGTTTCCGCAAGGCTCATGACATCTCGCATACCGAGGTTAAACCCTTGCCCGGCAATCGGGTGCAGAGTTTGCGCCGCATTGCCCACCAGCACGGTACGATGGGTAATAGCTCTGGCGGCGCGGGTTAACGCCAGCGGATAAGCACTGCGTTTACCGGCGTGGGTAATTTTTCCAAGTCGCCAGCCAAAGGCCGACTGGAGTTCACGGCAAAACTTCTCGTCACTCCACGACAGCAGCTCTTCGCGCCGTTCCAGTGGATGACACCAGACCAGCGAACAGCGTCCGTCAGACATCGGCAACATCGCCAGCGGGCCATGTTGCGTGAAGCGTTCAAAAGCGCGGCCTTCGTGCGCAACAGAAGTAGCAACGTTGGCAATCACTGCCAGTTGTTCGTAAGGCTCCTGCTGCCAGTCAACGCCGCACGCGGTGGCTAACGCTGAATGGGTGCCATCAGCGGCTACCAGCACGCGGCCCGTCAGCGTCTCGCCACTCTCCAGCGTCACTTCAACGTGACTCTGAGTACGGGCAACGTTAGCCACGCGATCAGGGCAATGCAGCGTTACGCCAGGTGCTTTACGCAGCAATGCAAACAGCCGTTGCCCGACATTGTGCAATTCGACAACCTGTCCCAGCGCCGCCAGTTGGTAATCTTCTGCGGCGAGGGTGACAAATCCAGCGTGACCACGATCGCTGACATGCACGGTGGTGATGGCAGTTGCGCAATCCGCCAGAGATTGCCAAACGCCGATGCGCGCCAGTTGCTGACAGGTACCCGCCGCCAGCGCTATCGCTCGTCCATCAAAGCCCGGATGAGCATGTGACTCTGGCGCAGTCGCTTCAATCAAATGTACCGGCAACGCCCCGTGACTTAACCGGGAAATAGCCAGCGCCAGCGTCGCGCCCGCCATGCCGCCACCGACGATGATTACGCTCATTGCTTTCTCGCAGCTGCCATCAACGCTTCGATTTCTTCCGGCTTTTTCACCACGCTGGCGGTGAGGTTTTCGTTGCCGGTTTCGGTAATCACAATGTCGTCTTCAATACGAATGCCGATACCGCGATATTGTTCTGGCACATCCGCATCCGGCGCGATATACAGACCAGGCTCTACGGTCAGTACCATCCCCGGTTCCAGAATGCGCGAGCGATCCTGACCATAAACGCCAACGTCATGGACATCTAGCCCTAACCAGTGGCTAAGGCCATGCATAAAGAAAGGACGATGGGCGTTCTGAGCGATCAGTTCATCAACATCACCTTTCAGAATGCCGAGTTTTACCAGGCCGCTAACCATGATGCGCACCACTTCACCGGTGACTTCCTGCATGGAAGTTCCCGGACGATACAGGCGCAAGCTGGTTTCGAGAGACTCCAGCACAATGTCGTAGATTTCACGCTGGGCCTGAGTGAATTTGCCGTTGACCGGGAAGGTGCGGGTAATATCGCCAGCGTAACCTTTGTATTCACAACCCGCGTCAATCAACACCAGGTCACCGTCACGCAGTTCACACTCGTTTTCGGTGTAGTGCAAAATGCAGCCGTTTTCACCGCTGCCGACAATGGTGTTATAGGAAGGATAGCGCGCACCGTGGCGGTTAAATTCGTGGTGAATTTCGCCTTCCAGATGGTACTCGAACATTCCCGGACGGCATTTTTCCATCGCCCGGGTATGTGCCAGGGCGGTGATTTCTCCCGCGCGGCGGAGTACGGCAATCTCTTCTGGCGATTTGAACAGGCGCATTTCATGAACAACAGGACGCCAGTCGATCATCGTTGCCGGTGCGGTGAGATTTTGCCGCGAACCTTTACGCAGTTTTTCCAGCGCACTGTTCACGATTTCATCAGCATATGCATATTCGCCCTGGGCATGGTAAACCACATCCAGGCCGTTAAGTAGTTGATAAAGTTGCTGATTGATTTCGCTGAATGCCAGTGCGCGGTCAACGCCCAGTTTCTCTGGCGCGGCATCCTGGCCTAAGCGACGGCCAAACCAGATCTCCGCCGTCAGGTCGCGAACGCGGTTAAACAGAACGCTGTGGTTATGAGTGTCATCGCTTTTAATCAGCACCAGCACCGCTTCCGGTTCGTTAAAGCCGGTGAAGTACCAGAAGTCACTGTTCTGACGATAGGGGTATTCGCTGTCGGCGCTACGTGTTACTTCTGGTGCAGCAAAAATCAGCGCGGCGCTGCCGGGTTGCATTTGCTCCACCAGGGCCTGACGGCGACGCTGAAACTCTTGCCGGGATATCTCACTCATAACACTCTCCTTACGTTTTTTGTTTTTAGTGTAGAGTCGGTTTTTGTACTTCTGGCGCGGTCGGTTGCGGATGAGTAAAGGTGTCGTGGCATAACAGCGCGGCAACACGAACGTATTCGATGATCTCTTCAAGCGACATTTCAAGCTCTTCCTGATCTTCGTCTTCGTCGTAACCCAGTTGCGCAATGTTACGCAGATCGTCGATAGCTTCACCGGTTTCGCCGGTCACTTTATCCAGCTTCGGTTGCGTAACGCCAAGACCAAGCAGGAAGTGATTGACCCAACCTGCCAATGCATCAGCCCGATCGAAAACGCTGACATCATCGCCATCAGGCAGATAAAGCTGAAAAAGGAAGCCGTCATCCTGCAGGGCATCGCTGGTGCCAGAGTGCATTTTACGCAGTGCCTGTGCCAGCTCATGACCGAAAGCCATGCCTTCGTTCGTCAGGTCGTGAAGTAGCGGTAGCCATGAGCTGTCATCGTTACCGCCACATATCATCCCACTGATTAAACCATGCATCTCAGCAGGGGTCAGACCCGTCCCTTGTTGGTTCAGATACTGGTTCATTTCGTTGTAACCAGGCATTTCGTTCTGTATAGACATAAGCATTCGTCGTCAAAGGGAGGAATATTCATGATATGCTACCACTTTGGGCCCTGGTGGACCAGAAAAGGGCTTGTCTCTTCTCATCAGGGTAGCTATAGTGTCGCCCCTTCGCAGACCATGGGTCTAAAGACGAAGGCAGCGCAGTCAATCAGCAGGAAGGTGGCATGTCTGCACAACCCGTCGATATCCAAATTTTTGGCCGTTCACTGCGTGTGAACTGCCCGCCTGACCAAAGGGATGCGTTGAATCAGGCAGCGGACGATCTGAACCAACGGTTGCAAGATCTGAAAGAACGCACTAGAGTCACAAATACTGAACAGTTGGTCTTCATTGCCGCATTGAATATCAGCTATGAGTTAGCGCAAGAAAAAGCGAAGACTCGTGACTACGCGGCAAGTATGGAACAGCGTATTCGGATGCTGCAGCAGACCATAGAACAAGCGTTACTTGAACAAGGTCGCATCACCGAAAAAACTAACCAAAACTTTGAATGACACTTTTCGGTTTACTGTGGTAGAGTAACCGTGAAGACAAAATTTCTCTGAGATGTTCGCAAGCGGGCCAGTCCCCTGAGCCGATATTTCATACCACAAGAATGTGGCGCTCCGCGGTTGGTGAGCATGCTCGGTCCGTCCGAGAAGCCTTAAAACTGCGACGACACATTCACCTTGAACCAAGGGTTCAAGGGTTACAGCCTGCGGCGGCATCTCGGAGATTCCCTTCTTATCTGGCACCAGCCATGACGCAACTACCAGAACTCCCACTGACATTATCCCGACAAGAAATCCGCAAAATGATTCGGCAACGTCGTCGTGCGTTAACGCCGGAACAACAGCAGGAAATGGGTCAACAAGCCGCTACCCGGATGATGACTTATCCCCCGGTGGTGATGGCGCATACGGTCGCTGTATTCCTCTCTTTTGATGGTGAACTCGACACCCAGCCGCTAATAGAACAACTCTGGCGCGCCGGTAAGCGCGTATATCTTCCAGTTTTGCATCCCTTTAGTGCCGGTAATTTGCTGTTCCTGAATTACCATCCGCAAAGCGAACTGGTGATGAACAGGTTGAAGATCCATGAGCCAAAACTGGATGTGCGTGACGTGCTACCCCTTTCCCGATTAGACGTGCTGATCACACCGCTGGTCGCCTTTGATGAGTACGGTCAGCGCCTGGGAATGGGCGGTGGTTTTTATGATCGGACCTTACAAAACTGGCAGCACTATAAAACGCAACCGGTGGGTTATGCGCATGATTGTCAGTTGGTGGAAAAACTCCCCGTTGAAGAGTGGGATATCCCTCTTCCTGCGGTGGTTACACCGTCGAAAGTCTGGGAGTGGTAAGGGCGATACACCTGCATCGCCCTGATTGACATCGTTGATTCTTTAACCTAATTTAGTGAGTAAGGGTAAGGGAGGATTGCTCCTCCCCTGTGACTGACTGTTAATAAGCTGGGAAACTTATGAGTAACAGTACAATCAGTATGATGGCAAGTCGCATCATAACCCTTCTCCTTCAAGCCCTCGCTTCGGTGAGGGCTTTACCGTTACAGCCCCATGCTGCCCAGCTATCGTAAGCTCTCTTTAAATAACCACAACGCATTGATCTACCTTTAAATCTTTTCTTCGAGCGTGCTCGAAAAACCCCATGCAAAACAGAGATAATTTTTGGGAAAAAGGATCTATTACGGCAGTAAACGTGGGCGATGAAGTGGCTATCAAAAAGTTCGGTTCAGGGCGATGCACCCCGCATCGCCCTGATTGACATCGTTGATTCTTTGACCTAATTTAGTGAGTAAGGGTAAGGGAGGATGACTCCTCCCCTGAGACTGACTGTTAATAAGCTCCGAAACTTATCAGTAACAGTACAATCAGTATGATGACAAGTCGCATCATAACCCTTCTCCTTTAAGCCCTCGCTTCGGTGAGGGCTTTACCGTTACAGCCCCATGCTGTCCCGCCATCGTAAATCCCCATTAAATAAACACAACGCATTGATCTGACTTTGATTTATTTTCTGGAGCAGACTCGCAAAGTAGAATGCGCAACGCGGCAACGGTGTGGAGAAGGGATAAAAAAACGGGCAAGTCAGTGACCTGCCCGTTAATTTTCAGAGAAGGGGAATTAGTACAGCAGACGGGCGCGAATGGTACCCGGAATAGCTTTCATTGCCTGCAGCGCTTTTTCGGCAACGTCTTCGTCAGCTTCAATATCAATAACTACATAACCCATCTGGGCGGAAGTTTGTAGATATTGCGCGGCGATGTTGACGCCCTGCTCGGCGAAGATTTTGTTCAGCGCAGTTAGCACGCCCGGACGGTTTTCGTGGATGTGCATCAGACGACGACCACCATGCAGTGGCAGCGAGACTTCCGGGAAGTTCACCGCAGAGAGCGTTGAGCCATTGTCAGAATACTTGATCAATTTACCCGCAACTTCCAGGCCGATATTCTCCTGCGCTTCCTGAGTCGAACCGCCAATGTGTGGCGTCAGAAGGACGTTGTCGAATTCACACAGTGGAGAGGTAAATGGATCGCTATTGGTCGCCGGTTCCGTCGGGAATACGTCGATTGCCGCCCCCGCCAGATGTTTGCTCGCCAGCGCATCACACAGCGCCGGAATATCCACCACAGTACCGCGCGAGGCATTAATCAGCAGCGAGCCGGGCTTCATTAGCGAAATCTCTTTCGCGCCCATCATATTTTTGGTGGACGGATTCTCTGGTACATGCAGACTCACCACATCGCTCATATTCAGCAGGTCAGAAAGATGCTGTACCTGAGTGGCGTTGCCCAGCGGCAGTTTGTTTTCAATATCATAAAAGTAAACATACATTCCCAGCGATTCAGCCAGAATGCCCAATTGCGTACCAATATGACCGTAGCCGATGATACCCAGCTTTTTGCCGCGCGCTTCAAAAGAACCCGCCGCCAGTTTGTTCCACACGCCACGGTGCGCTTTAGCATTGGCTTCCGGCACGCCGCGCAATAGCAGCAGCAGTTCGCCAATCACCAGCTCCGCAACAGAGCGCGTATTTGAGAACGGTGCGTTAAATACCGGGATCCCGCGCTTTGCCGCCGCATCCAGATCAACCTGGTTTGTTCCGATACAGAAACAGCCAATAGCGACCAGTTTTTCTGCGGCGTTGATCACGTCTTCAGTCAGATGGGTACGGGATCGCAGGCCGATGAAGTGGGCATCGCGGATGGATTCTTTTAATTGTTCATCATCCAGCGCGCCTTTGTGAAATTCGATGTTGGTGTAACCAGCTGCACGAAGGCTTTCCAGCGCCTTTTGGTGCACGCCTTCTACCAGCAGAAACTTAATCTTGTCTTTCTCCAGCGATACCTTTGCCATTTACCCAATCCTGTCTTTTGAAATGTTGTGTGCGGATTTGCATCCGCCTTTCAACATATCAAAAAATAATATTGCGGCAATATGAACGTTTGCGTCGCGATGTTGAGGAAATATCACGCAAAGGTAATTCTTGGATGAATATGCTGGTTTAGAGGATTTATTTAGAGCAATCGACAATTGCCTGGTAAAAGCGTGACACATGTCACCAAATTTAATGAAGAGAATTTTTTTAACGGGGGAGGTTCCCCCGTCAGATCATTTCACAATGGTTTTGACACCGTCAGGTGTGCCAATCAGCGCAACGTCCGCGCCACGGTTAGCAAACAAGCCAACAGTCACCACGCCAGGAATCGCATTTATGGCGTTTTCCATCGCTATCGGGTCAAGGATTTCCATGCCGTGGACGTCGAGGATCACGTTGCCATTATCGGTCACCACGCCCTGACGGTATTCCGGACGACCGCCCAGTTTCACCAGCTGACGCGCCACTGCACTACGTGCCATCGGGATAACTTCTACTGGCAGCGGGAATTTACCCAGAATATCAACCTGCTTGGAAGCGTCTGCAATACAGATAAATTTTTCTGCAACCGAAGCAATGATTTTTTCACGGGTCAGCGCCGCGCCGCCGCCTTTGATCATTTGCATGTGGCCGTTGATTTCATCTGCGCCATCAACGTAGATGCCAAGGCTGTCGACTTCGTTGAGATCAAAAACGTGAATGCCGAGGCTTTTCAGTTTTTCAGTGGAAGCATCTGAACTGGAAACGGCCCCTTCAATCTGGCCTTTCATTGTACCGAGCGCGTCAATAAAGTGTGCGGCGGTGGAACCTGTACCTACACCAACAATGGTGCCGGGCTGAACATACTGAAGTGCCGCCCATCCTACTGCTTTTTTCAATTCATCCTGCGTCATGATCGTTTCGCCTGTGGTATGAAATTTCACACGCATTATATACAAAAAAAGCGATTCAGACCCCGTTGGCAAGCCGCGTGGTTAACTCATCCATAAAATATCGCGCAATGGCGGGCATCCCCTTTCGCCCCGCAAATAAAGCATACAACGGTCTGGGTATGCCGCTCCACGGTGCGAACAGAGGCAATAACGCCACGCCATTCAACACAACCAGGGCGCGAACTCGCTGAGCGAAATGCATTAGCGCAAATCCCTGATCTTTTAAGCTGCGCGTTTAACCACGAATACAAATGTTACCCGCCGACGGCTTCGGTATATGCAACCTGACACAAAATTGTGTCATAGTGCAGGAAAAAGCATTTACCAGGAGCAGACAACAGCAATGAAACGCCCGGACTACAGAACATTACAGGCACTGGATGCGGTGATACGTGAACGAGGATTTGAGCGCGCGGCACAAAAGCTGTGCATTACACAATCAGCCGTCTCACAGCGCATTAAGCAACTGGAAAATATGTTCGGGCAGCCGCTGTTGGTGCGTACCGTACCGCCGCGCCCGACGGAACAAGGGCAAAAACTGCTGGCACTGCTGCGCCAGGTGGAGTTGCTGGAAGAAGAGTGGCTGGGCGATGAACAAACCGGTTCGACTCCGCTGCTGCTTTCACTGGCGGTCAACGCCGACAGTCTGGCGACGTGGTTGCTTCCTGCACTGGCTCCTGTGTTGGCTGATTCGCCTATCCGCCTCAACTTGCAGGTAGAAGATGAAACCCGCACTCAGGAACGTCTGCGCCGCGGCGAAGTGGTCGGCGCGGTGAGTATTCAACATCAGGCGCTGCCGAGCTGTCTTGTCGATAAACTTGGTGCGCTCGACTATCTGTTCGTCAGCTCAAAACCCTTTGCCGAAAAATATTTCCCTAACGGCGTAACGCGTTCGGCATTACTGAAAGCGCCAGTGGTCGCGTTTGACCATCTTGACGATATGCACCAGGCCTTTTTGCAGCAAAACTTCGATCTGCCTCCAGGCAGCGTGCCCTGCCATATCGTTAATTCTTCAGAAGCGTTCGTACAACTTGCTCGCCAGGGCACCACCTGCTGTATGATCCCGCACCTGCAAATCGAGAAAGAACTGGCCAGCGGTGAACTGATTGACTTAACGCCGGGGCTATTTCAACGCCGGATGCTCTACTGGCACCGCTTTGCTCCTGAAAGCCGCATGATGCGTAAAGTCACTGATGCGTTGCTCGATTATGGTCACAAAGTCCTTCGTCAGGATTAATCCATCAAATAATGCCTGATAGCACATATCAGGCGTTATCCTCACTTCTTTTTGTATTCCTTGAATCACATCACAAAATAGACAAATCTCAGGCGGCAAAAAACGACGTCTGAATGCATTTTTTTTGCTGGCGACAAACCCACGTAAAAAGCTCACCGTAAGCGCAAATACCCTCATTTTGATTGCGTTTTACGGAGCAAATAATGTCTAACGAGCAGGAGTGGCAACAGCTTGCCAACAAGGAATTGAGCCGTCGGGAGAAAACTGTCGACTCGCTGGTTCAGCAAACCGCGGAAGGGATCGCCATCAAGCCGCTGTATACCGAAGCCGATCTCGATAATCTGGAGGTGACAGGTACCCTTCCTGGTTTGCCGCCCTACGTTCGTGGCCCGCGTGCCACTATGTATACCGCCCAACCGTGGACCATCCGTCAGTATGCTGGTTTTTCAACAGCAAAAGAGTCCAACGCTTTTTATCGCCGTAACCTGGCCGCCGGGCAAAAAGGTCTTTCCGTTGCGTTTGACCTTGCCACCCACCGTGGCTACGACTCCGATAACCCACGCGTGGCGGGTGACGTCGGCAAAGCGGGCGTCGCTATCGACACCGTGGAAGATATGAAAGTCCTGTTCGACCAGATCCCGCTGGATAAAATGTCGGTTTCGATGACCATGAATGGCGCAGTGCTACCAGTACTGGCGTTTTATATCGTCGCCGCAGAAGAGCAAGGTGTTACACCTGATAAACTGACCGGCACCATTCAGAACGATATCCTCAAAGAGTACCTCTGCCGCAACACCTATATTTACCCGCCAAAACCGTCAATGCGCATTATCGCCGACATCATCGCCTGGTGTTCCGGCAACATGCCGCGATTTAATACCATCAGTATCAGCGGTTACCACATGGGTGAAGCGGGTGCCAACTGCGTGCAGCAGGTAGCATTTACGCTCGCTGATGGGATTGAGTACATCAAAGCAGCAATCTCTGCCGGACTGAAAATTGATGACTTCGCTCCTCGCCTGTCGTTCTTCTTCGGTATCGGCATGGATCTGTTTATGAACGTCGCCATGTTGCGTGCGGCACGTTATTTATGGAGCGAAGCGGTCAGTGGATTTGGCGCACAGGATCCGAAATCACTGGCGCTGCGTACCCACTGCCAGACCTCAGGCTGGAGCCTGACTGAACAGGATCCGTATAACAACGTTATCCGCACCACCATTGAAGCGCTGGCTGCGACGCTGGGCGGTACTCAGTCACTGCATACCAACGCCTTTGACGAAGCGCTTGGTTTGCCTACCGATTTCTCAGCACGCATTGCCCGCAACACCCAGATCATCATCCAGGAAGAATCAGAACTCTGCCGCACCGTCGATCCACTGGCCGGATCCTATTACATTGAGTCGCTGACCGATCAAATCGTCAAACAAGCCAGAGCTATTATCCAACAGATCGACGAAGCCGGTGGCATGGCGAAAGCGATCGAAGCAGGTCTGCCAAAACGAATGATCGAAGAGGCCTCAGCGCGCGAACAGTCGCTGATCGACCAGGGCAAGCGTGTCATCGTTGGTGTCAACAAGTACAAACTGGATCACGAAGACGAAACCGATGTACTTGAGATCGACAACGTGATGGTGCGTAACGAGCAAATTGCTTCGCTGGAACGCATTCGCGCCACCCGTGATGATGCCGCCGTAACCGCCGCGTTGAACGCCCTGACTCACGCCGCACAGCATAACGAAAACCTGCTGGCTGCCGCTGTTAATGCCGCTCGCGTTCGCGCCACCCTGGGTGAAATTTCCGATGCGCTGGAAGTCGCTTTCGACCGTTATCTGGTGCCAAGCCAGTGTGTTACCGGCGTGATTGCGCAAAGCTATCATCAGTCTGAGAAATCGGCCTCCGAGTTCGATGCCATTGTTGCGCAAACGGAGCAGTTCCTTGCCGACAATGGTCGTCGCCCGCGCATTCTGATCGCTAAGATGGGCCAGGATGGACACGATCGCGGCGCGAAAGTGATCGCCAGCGCCTATTCCGATCTCGGTTTCGACGTAGATTTAAGCCCGATGTTCTCTACACCTGAAGAGATCGCCCGCCTGGCCGTAGAAAACGACGTTCACGTAGTGGGCGCATCCTCACTGGCTGCCGGTCATAAAACGCTGATCCCGGAACTGGTCGAAGCGCTGAAAAAATGGGGACGCGAAGATATCTGCGTAGTCGCCGGTGGCGTCATTCCACCGCAGGATTACGCCTTCCTGCAAGAGCGCGGCGTGGCGGCGATTTATGGTCCAGGTACACCTATGCTCGAGAGTGTGCGCGACGTACTGAATCTGATAAGCCAGCATCATGATTAATGAAGCCACGCTGGCAGAAAGTATTCGCCGCTTACGTCAGGGTGAGCGTGCCACACTCGCCCAGGCCATGACGCTGGTGGAAAGCCGTCACCCGAGTCATCAGGCGCTAAGTACGCAACTGCTTGATGCCATTATGCCGTACTGCGGTAACGCCCTGCGACTGGGCGTTACCGGCACACCCGGCGCGGGGAAAAGTACCTTTCTTGAAGCCTTTGGCATGTTGTTGATTCGTGAGGGATTAAAGGTCGCGGTTATTGCGGTCGATCCCAGCAGCCCGGTCACTGGCGGTAGCATTCTCGGGGATAAAACCCGCATGAATGACCTGGCGCGTGCCGAAGCGGCGTTTATTCGCCCGGTACCATCCTCCGGTCATCTGGGCGGTGCCAGTCAGCGAGCGCGGGAATTAATGCTGTTATGCGAAGCGGCGGGTTATGACGTAGTGATTGTCGAAACGGTTGGCGTCGGGCAGTCGGAAACGGAAGTCGCCCGCATGGTGGACTGTTTTATCTCGTTGCAAATTGCCGGTGGCGGCGATGATCTGCAGGGCATTAAAAAAGGGCTGATGGAAGTGGCTGATCTGCTCGTTATCAACAAAGACGATGGCGATAACCATACCAATGTCGCCATTGCCCGGCATATGTACGAGAGTGCCCTGCATATTCTGCGACGTAAATACGACGAATGGCAGCCACGGGTTCTGACTTGTAGCACACTGGAAAAACGTGGAATCGATGAGATCTGGCACGCCATCATCGACTTCAAAACCGCGCTAACTGCCAGTGGTCGTTTACAACAAGTGCGGCAACAACAATCGGTGGAATGGCTGCGTAAGCAGACCGAAGAAGAAGTACTGCATCACCTGTTCGCGAATGAAGATTTCGATCGCTATTACCGCCAGACGCTTTTAGCGGTCAAAAACAATACGCTCTCACCGCGCACCGGCCTGCGGCAGCTCAGTGAATTTATCCAGACGCAATATTTTGATTAAAGGAATTTTTATGTCTTATCAGTATGTTAACGTTGTCACTATCAACAAAGTGGCGGTCATTGAGTTTAACTATGGCCGCAAACTTAATGCCTTAAGTAAAGTCTTTATTGATGATCTTATGCAGGCATTAAGCGATCTCAACCGGCCGGAAATTCGCTGTATCATTTTGCGCGCGCCGAGTGGATCCAAAGTCTTCTCCGCAGGCCACGATATTCACGAACTGCCGTCTGGCGGTCGCGATCCGCTCTCCTATGATGATCCATTGCGTCAAATCACCCGCATGATCCAAAAATTCCCGAAACCGATCATTTCGATGGTGGAAGGTAGTGTTTGGGGTGGCGCATTTGAAATGATCATGAGTTCCGATCTGATTATCGCCGCCAGTACCTCAACCTTCTCAATGACGCCTGTAAACCTCGGCGTCCCGTATAACCTGGTCGGCATTCACAACCTGACCCGCGACGCGGGCTTCCACATTGTCAAAGAACTGATTTTTACCGCTTCGCCAATCACCGCCCAGCGCGCGTTGGCTGTCGGCATCCTCAACCATGTTGTGGAAGTGGAAGAACTGGAAGATTTCACCTTACAAATGGCGCACCACATCTCTGAGAAAGCGCCGTTAGCCATTGCTGTTATCAAAGAAGAGCTGCGTGTACTGGGCGAAGCGCACACCATGAACTCCGATGAATTTGAACGTATTCAGGGGATGCGACGCGCGGTTTATGACAGCGAAGATTACCAGGAAGGAATGAACGCTTTCCTCGAAAAACGTAAACCTAATTTCGTTGGTCATTAATCCCTGCGAACGAAGGAGTAAAAATGGAAACTCAGTGGACAAGGATGACCGCCGATGAAGCGGCAGAAATTATCCAGCATAACGACATGGTGGCATTTAGCGGCTTTACCCCGGCGGGTTCGCCGAAAGCCCTACCCACCGCGATTGCCCGCAGAGCTAACGAACAGCATGAGGCCAAAAAGCCGTATCAAATTCGCCTGCTGACGGGGGCGTCAATCAGCGCCGCCGCTGACGATGTACTTTCTGACGCCGATGCTGTTTCCTGGCGTGCGCCATATCAAACATCGTCCGGTTTACGTAAAAAGATCAATCAGGGCGCGGTGAGTTTCGTTGACCTGCATTTGAGCGAAGTGGCGCAAATGGTCAATTACGGTTTCTTCGGCGACATTGATGTTGCCGTCATTGAAGCATCGGCACTGGCACCGGATGGTCGAGTCTGGTTAACCAGCGGGATCGGTAATGCGCCGACCTGGCTGCTGCGAGCGAAGAAAGTGATCATTGAACTTAATCACTATCACGATCCGCGCGTTGCAGAACTGGCAGATATTGTGATTCCTGGCGCGCCACCGCGGCGCAATAGCGTGTCGATCTTCCATGCAATGGATCGCGTCGGTACCCGCTATGTGCAAATCGATCCGAAAAAGATTGTCGCCGTCGTGGAAACCAACTTGCCCGACGCCGGTAATATGCTGGATAAGCAAAATCCCATGTGCCAGCAGATTGCCGATAACGTGGTCACGTTCTTATTGCAGGAAATGGCGCATGGGCGTATTCCGCCGGAATTTCTGCCGCTGCAAAGTGGCGTGGGCAATATCAATAATGCGGTAATGGCGCGTCTGGGGGAAAACCCGGAAATTCCTCCGTTCATGATGTATTCGGAAGTGCTACAGGAATCGGTGGTGCATTTACTGGAAACCGGCAAAATCAGCGGGGCCAGCGCCTCCAGCCTGACAATCTCGGCCGATTCCCTGCGCAAGATTTACGACAATATGGATTACTTTGCCAGCCGCATTGTGTTGCGTCCGCAGGAGATTTCCAATAACCCGGAAATCATCCGTCGTCTGGGCGTCATCGCTCTGAACGTCGGCCTGGAGTTTGATATTTACGGGCATGCCAACTCAACGCACGTAGCCGGGGTCGATCTGATGAACGGCATCGGCGGCAGCGGTGATTTTGAACGCAACGCGTATCTGTCGATCTTTATGGCTCCGTCGATTGCTAAAGAAGGCAAGATCTCAACCGTCGTGCCAATGTGCAGCCATGTTGATCACAGCGAACACAGCGTCAAAGTGATCATCACCGAACAAGGGATCGCCGATCTGCGCGGTCTTTCCCCGCTTCAACGCGCCCGCACTATCATTGATAATTGTGCACATCCTATGTATCGGGATTATCTGCATCGCTATCTGGAAAATGCGCCCGGCGGACATATTCACCACGATCTTAGCCACGTCTTCGACTTACACCGTAATTTAATTGCAACCGGCTCGATGCTGGGTTAATGGTTTGTCCCGTCACGATCTTCAGCAATATGCTGAAGCATCGTGGCGGTATAACGATGATTTCTGATTGAATAAAGATATTCCTGCATATACATCGGCCTGTGCGGCGCATCAAAATATTTCAGCGTTGCCGGATTCACCAGTCGCCAGGCAAAATGCGGGATCACCGTCAGAAAATGTCCGCGCTCCACGGCGCTGATTTTGGCCATAAAACTGTAGGGACGATAAATAATGGTGGGATTGATCCCACAAGGTCGCATATTCGCATCAATCATTGCTTCGAAGTTAGCCCGGTTTTGAAAGCGCATTTGTAGCCAGGGCAGCTCCTGAAGCAGCTCTTGCTCTTGACGCTCTTCATAACGGCGAGAAACGAGAAAGCCCAATCGCAGCGGTGGTAATTCACTGATAGTCAGGTTTTCCAGTTCCTGAACTCGTGCAGATACATGCTGTGGGGAGATAATAAAATCTAACTGACGGTCAAAAAGATTATCGATAACACCGTTTTCGCTGAACTCAACTGGCTGGGCGGTCACGCCTTCATACTTATCTCCGAGACTAATCAACTGATCGAAAATAATTGTCGGATAAGTATTATCTATGCCAATCACAATTTCTCGTGAACGACGCCCTGAGTTATGGATTTCATTATCAATCGCAGAAAGTCGTTGATAAACCGGGAACAGTTTTTGATACAGTTCCTGACCGGCTTTATTGAGGCTGATATTATTATCTTTGCGGGTAAATAGCGTATAGCCAATTTGTTCTTCCAGCGCGGCAATGCTTTTACCAAATGGCGAAGCCGTCATATGGATTTTTTCTGCCGCCCGGGCAATATTATTGGTTTGCGCTAATAAAATGAAATTGCGCATCTTTTTCGAAATAAAAATGTCCATCCCCCCTCCCCGCATCCTTGTCCGCTTAACCGTTTCAGTCAGCCTATCCTTGATGAAACCGCGAGCAAAGATAGGTGATTACGTCATGGTTTTACAGAAAATTACAGAAAAAGGAGGCAATATCGGGTAAAGGCATTAGCCCGACGAATACGTCGGGCTACAAGTATTATTGTGCTGCAGGTGTTTTAGCGGGTTGTTGATCCACAGGTTCTAACTGGAAGACCACATCGACCTGATCATCAAACTGAATAGCGGCCTGCTCGTAAGTTTCCTGGGCAGACACCGGCGCGGCATCGGCTTTCATCATCCGCACCATTGGGCTGGGCTGATAGTTGGAAACATGGTAGCGCACGCTATATACCGGCCCCAGTTTACGATGAAAGCCGTTCGCCAGTTCCTGCGCCTGATGAATCGCGTTATCAATCGCTGCCTTACGCGCTTTGTCTTTATAGGCATCCGGCTGCGCCACGCCCAGCGACACAGAACGAATTTCGTTAAGACCCGCCTTCAGCGCGCCATCCAGCAAGGAATTCAGTTTGTCTAACTGACGGAGCGTGACTTCCACCGTTCTCACAGCGCGGTAGCCTTTCAGGATACTTTTACCATCCTGATAATCATAATCTGGCTGGGTGCGTAAATTCGCTGAGCTGATATCTTTTTTCGCGATCTGATTGAGTTCAAGGAAGGAAATGTATTGTGCGACGCGCTCATCTGCCTGTTTCTTGGCTGTAGCGGCATCCTTCGCGGCCACGTTAACTTCAATCGCAAGAGTGGCAATGTCTGGCACCGCATCCACACTTGCCGTACCGGAGGTGACAATATGCGGTCCATCCGGCAATTCGTTAGCCTGCGCTGCCATCCCGCTAATACCCATTAATGCCGCCAGGGCGATAACTTTGAACTTCACGTTAGTCTCTCCGTGTTAATTGACTTGCCCAAAATTCAGGACCTCTGGAGGCAAGCTTAGCGCCTCTGTTTTATTTTTCCATCAGATAGCGCCTAACTGAACAAGGCTTGTGCATGAGCAATACCGTCTCTCGCCAGCTGCAAGGCTATAAACCACATGACACATCCCACTACCAGATTGATAATGCGCTGTGATTTTGCCGTGCGCAGGCGCGGTGCCAGCCAGGCTGCGAGAATAGCCAGCCCAAAGAACCACAGGAAAGAGGCGCTAATTGTCCCGAGCGCAAACCAACGTTTTGGTTCGACGTCAAGCTGCCCGCCAAGGCTGCCCAGTACAACAAAAGTATCCAGGTAAACATGCGGATTCAGCCAGGTCACTGCCAACATGGTGGCGATAATTTTCCATCTGCCTTGCTTCAGGACTTCGGCACTAGCTAACTCAATATTACTACTCATCGCTGTTTTAAAAGCGCCAAAACCATACCACAGCAAGAAGACTACGCCGCCCCAGGTGACCAGCGCCAGCAACCACGGCGACTGCATCAATAACGCGCTACCACCAAAAATCCCCGCGCAAATCAGGACCAAATCGCTGATAGCGCAAAGTAAGGCAATCATAATGTGATACTGACGACGAATGCCCTGATTCATCACAAAAGCATTTTGTGGGCCGAGCGGCAGAATCATAGCTGCCCCAAGAGCAAGACCTTGAAAGTAATAAGAAAACACGTTGGATATTCCGAATTAAGTATCTGATGCAGAGACTATATCGCGGGATTGTTATTAGCGGAAATTGATAATATTAATTGGCAATCAGAATAACTAATAAGAGAGAGGCCAGAGAGTATTATCTGGCCTCAGCGTTGATTACGCAGCTTTGTCTTCTTTCACCCGCTTAAAGTTCACATCCATTTGCGGGTACGGGAAGCTGATACCGGCGGCATCAAATTCACGTTTAATACGCTCCAGCACATCCCAGTACACGTTTTGCAGATCGCCGCTGTTGCTCCAGACGCGGACCACGAAATTAATCGACGATGCACCAAGTTCGTTCAGGCGCACAGTCATTTCGCGATCTTTCAAAATGCGATCTTCAGACTGGATAATATTGGTCAGGATCTGCTTAACCTGATCGATATCGGAATCATACGCCACGCCAATAATAAATTCGTTACGGCGAACTGGCTCGCGGGAGAAGTTAATAATATTTCCGGCAATAATTTTACCGTTCGGAATAACGATAATTTTACCGTCTGCAGTACGCATGGTGGTGGAGAAAATCTGCACACTCAGCACAGTACCGGCTACGCCGCCGAGGTCAACATATTCTCCGGCACGGAACGGGCGGAACATGACAAGTAACACGCCAGCGGCCAGGTTAGACAGTGACCCCTGCAAAGCCAGACCAACAGCTAAGCCTGCGGCACCGAGTACAGCAATGACGGACGCGGTTTGTACACCCACGCGTCCCAGTGCAGCGATTAGCGTAAAGGCGATAATACCGTAACGGACTAATGCAGAGAGAAAATCAGCAACAGTGGCATCGATTTTACGGGAGATCATCAGGCGATTCACCGCGTTGGAAATCATCCGCGCGATAATCAAACCAACGATGATGATCGCGAGTGCCGCCACGATGTTTACTGCATAACTTAGCAGCAGCGCCTGGTTAGCTACCAGCCAGCTTCCCGCGCCGTTTATGCTATCGACAACATTCAAATCTTCCATTCAATATTCCTTTTCAACTGACTCAAAATGGAGAAATACACTCCGCCGCCTTATGACGGGCAGTCTGACAAGGGTAAACAATAAAGCATAATTTTGCCAAATAGATCACAGATTTCTCATCTGAATCACCTTGCTTTTGGCGAAAAAATCCCCGCAGAGCGGGGCTCAGACAGATATCAATGTGCGCTTTGTCATGCCGGATGCGGCGTGAACGCCTTATCCGGCCTACAAAAACCTGCAAATTCAATATATTGCAGGATACGTGTAGGCCTGATAAGCGTAGCGCATCAGGCAATTTTGCTTTTGGCGAAAAAAAGACCCGCAGAGCGGGCCTTGAGATAAGCAGAAAGGAATATCTTACAGAACGTCGATCGCGTTCAGTTCCTGGAATGCTTTTTCCAGACGAGCGATCATCGAAGTCTGACCGGCACGCAGCCATACGCGCGGATCGTAGTATTTCTTGTTCGGCTGATCTTCGCCTTTCGGGTTACCCAGCTGACCCTGCAGATAAGCTTCGTTCGCTTTGTAGTAGTTCAGAACGCCTTCCCAGGTTGCCCATTGGGTATCGGTATCGATGTTCATTTTCACTACGCCGTAGCTTACGGAGTCTTTGATTTCCTGAGCAGTAGAACCGGAACCACCGTGGAATACGAAGTTCAGGCTGTTGTGCGGCAGGTTGTGTTTCTTAGAAACATATTCCTGAGAATCACGCAGGATGGTCGGAGTCAGAACCACGTTACCCGGCTTGTAAACACCGTGTACGTTACCGAAGGACGCTGCGATGGTGAAACGCGGGCTGATTTTGCTCAGCTCGGTGTATGCGTAATCAACGTCTTCCGGCTGGGTGTACAGTGCAGAAGCGTCCATGTGGCTGTTGTCCACGCCGTCTTCTTCACCACCGGTGCAACCCAGTTCGATTTCCAGAGTCATGCCGATTTTGGACATACGCTCCAGGTATTTAGAGCAGATTTCGATGTTCTCTTGCAGAGATTCTTCAGACAGGTCGATCATGTGAGAAGAGAACAGCGGCTTGCCGGTAGCAGCGAAGTGTTTTTCACCCGCGTCCAGCAGACCGTCGATCCACGGCAGCAGTTTCTTCGCGCAGTGGTCGGTGTGCAGGATAACCGGAACACCATAATGTTCAGCCATCTGGTGAACGTGATGCGCACCAGAGATCGCGCCCAGGATAGCAGCACCCTGCGGAACGTCAGATTTCACGCCTTTACCAGCGATAAAGGAAGCACCACCGTTGGAGAACTGAACGATAACCGGCGCTTTAACTTTAGCAGCGGTTTCCAGTACGGCGTTGATGGAGTCAGTACCGACGCAGTTTACTGCTGGCAGTGCGAAGTTGTTTTCTTTTGCTACCTGGAAAACTTTCTGTACGTCATCACCAGTGATTACGCCAGGTTTTACGAAATCAAAAATCTTAGACATGTCTCTTGTCCTGTATCGTCGGGCCTTATACTCGTCATACTTCAAGTTGCATGTGCTGCGTCTGCGTTCGCTCACCCCAGTCACT